>Ga0075420_100000763_pt1 | contig 26537 bp, 33 predicted proteins | sample SoiMetdeltSBSDD4_FD_75296 | JGI IMG/M metagenome (GOLD analysis project Ga0075420, IMG submission 75296) | Bulk soil microbial communities from a Populus tree surrounding site in Tennessee, USA - Soil MetaG P. deltoides SBSDD4 | ecosystem: Environmental > Terrestrial > Soil > Tree plantation...
CCGAGAGGCGGGCGGCGAGTTCGGCACCACCACGGGGCGCGCGCGCCGCACCGGCTGGCTCGACCTGGTCGCGCTGCGCTACGCGAAGCGGATCAACGGGCTCACCGGCCTGGTGGTGACCAAACTCGACGTCCTGACCGGCATCGACCCGCTCAACATCGGGGTGCGTTACCTGGGCCCCGAGGGCGCGAGCTTCGACGACTTCCCCTACCACCAGTCGATCGTTCACAAGGTGCAGGGGGACTACGTGGAGCTGCCCGGCTGGCACGAGGACATCCGCGCGTGCCGCTCGATCGACGAGCTCCCGGCCAACGCCCAGGCCTACCTCGACTACATCTCCGAGTTCCTAGGAGTGCCGATCGTGATGGTCGGAGTTGGTCCAGGCCGCGACCAGATGATCTGGACAGGCGCGGCCGAGCACGTGCGCCCAGCCGCGGCCTGACCGGCGGGTGGGCTCCTACGCCCTGACCACGTGCGTGGAGCAGATCATGTCGTGGAGCGCTCGGTTCTGGTCGTCCCACAGGGGCCAGAAGAAGTTCAGGAACCAGGGGATGATCGGAATGATCGATGACGCGATCGTGACCGCCAGGTTCTTGACCGCGATCTCCCGCAGGGCGGCCCAGCCGAAGCCCATTGCCTCGCCGTTGTCGCGGACGACTCGGATACCCAGCGCCTGCTTGCCCCAGGTCTGTCCGTTGCCTGCACCCTCGCGCGCCATCAGGATCGGCGCGTACAGGAGCAGCGCCACCAGGTAGGCGAGGAAGCCGACGATGCCGGTCACGAGCGCGCCCGTGTCACTGCCTGCCGCGATCGCGACGACGATGATCGTGAGCACGATGGCCGGTACGAGCAGGATCAGGCCGTCGATCAGGTAGGCGCCGAGCCGGGTGCCCCAGGCTGCGAGCGGTTGGCCTTCCCAGCCCTGCGGCTGCTGCTGGATCGGCTGCTCCCAGCCGCCCGGCGGGACGGGGCCGCCGTACGCGGGAGCGCTCTCGGGGCCGGGAGGAGGAGGCGCCGCCACGCCGGGGCCCTGCGGCGCGGCCGGGTAGGCCGGGGCCTGCGGCGCGGCCGGGTAGGCCGGGGGTTGCGGCGCGCCGGGAGCCTGCGGGCCACCAGGGGCCTGCGGTCCGCCGGGTGCCTGTGGCCCGCTCGGCGCCTGCGGTCCGGGGGGCGGTGGCGGCGCCGGCGGGGTTTCGCCGCCCGGCGGGTCTTCCTGGGGCTGATCGGGTGAGTGGGGGCTCTCCATGGCCGCAATCAAACCATGTCGACCAGCGGAGCGCTGCCGGCGAGGAAGAGCACCCACAGAACCATCCAGGCGCTGCTGATCACCCAAAGCGTGGCCCCGACGGCGAACAGGGCGTTCTCGCCACCGGTGATCGGCGCGTCTGCGGCAAGCCCGTGGGTGCGGATGTCCCAGAACTCGTTCACCTTCCCCAGCGCGACGCTGTACATGATCGCCGGAGCAAGCGCTCCACCGGCGACATAGGCGGCCACGGGGATCTCTGGGAGGCCGTGCCAGCGACGGAGCTCGTCCAGGTCCCTGTAGAGCCAGTAGAGCACGAGGATGTTCCACACCGGCACCAGCAGCCCGATCGAGTGCAGCACCGCGTCGTCGCGCCTGCCGCCGAGCTCGCCGTCGAGGAGCCGCCGCGTCCTGTGGAACCAGAACACCAGCCACATCCCGAAGGTCAGGGCGGTGCCGCCCCACGCACGGCCGAGGCCGTACTTCACCGCATACGGGTTCACGGTCCAGCGGGCTCGAGCACCACCTGCTCGCCGCGCCACAGGAATCGCAGCGCGAGTGCCAGCGCACCCAGCATGGCCATCACGGCCAGCGTGATCTGCACGCTCAGGAGGCCCTCGCGGCTCCAGTAGACGTCCTCGAGGTCGAGCAGCAGCGCCGACTCGTCCAGCGTCAGGCCCATGCCCACGCCGAACGGGACCGCGAGCAAGGGCTCAAGGCGCTCGTCGCGCGTGAGGATCGCGGCGGCGCCGGCGCCGAACGCGATCACGATGCCTGGCACGAAATGGTGGATGTGCCGGCGCCCGACGCGCACGTTGCGGAAGGGCCCCAGCGCCGGCCGCGCGCGCAGGGCATAGGTGACCGAGCGCACCAGGATGAACGTCGTCGCGAACGACGTGAGCAGGTTGAACATCGAGTTCTCGCGGGTCGAGACCTCGCGGTAGCCGGCGCGCGCGACGCGTGCCGTCTCCGTCACGGCCTCCTCGGCCGCCAAGATCGGATGGTCGGTGTCCTTCAGCGCGGGGGCCGAGCCGCGCTTCCAGACTCTCCTCAGCTCGACGGCGACCACCGTGACGACCGCGGCGGTGGCCAGCGCCCCGAGCGCCAGCGTTCCCCTCCCCGGCGATAGCGGCCGCCGGCGTCTCACGGATAGCGGCCGCCGGCGTCTCACGACATGACCCGCGCAGGCACGCCCATCACGAGGGCGCCCGCGGGCACATCGCGCGTGACCACCGCGCCGGCCGCCACGAACGCGTCCTCGCCCACCTCGACCTCCGGCAGCAGCACCGCCCCCGCGCCGATGCGGCAGCCGCGCCTGAGGGTCGCCCCGCGCAGCTCCACGTCCGCCGGACGGCGCCCGGCCGTCGGGTCGTTGGTGAGAAGAACGCCCGGGGCGATGAACACGTCGTCCTCCACGACGGACCACGCGGTCACGTACGCGCCTGTCTGCATCCGCACGCGACTGCCCACGCGCACGTCGTTCTCCACCGAGGCGGCGCGCCCCACCACGGACTCGTCGCCGATCCGGGTGCGCTCTCGCACGTGCGCCTGGTCCGCCACCACGCAGCGCTCGCCGACATCCGCGCCGGCCACCACGACTGCCGCAGCGCCCACGATCGTGCCCGCGCCGATCATGGTGGCGGCGCCGGCCTCGGGCGCGGCCGCCGAGGAGCGCGCCCCGAGAGCCACGGGCTTGCCGATCACGCAGCCGTCCTGGAGCTGCGCGCCCTCTCCCACACGCGTGCCGGCGTGCACCACGACGTTTCCGCCGAGCTCGACGCTCTCCGGCAGCTCCACGCCTTCGCCGAGCAGGAGGCCCGGCGCGCGGTCCGACGGCGCCAACTCAGCTGGGGGCGACACCCGCGCTCTCCGTGAGCGTCTGCTGCAGCCGCTCCAGCACCCGCACCACGCGCAGCGCGGACTCCGCGCCCGAGCGCGGCTCGGCCCCGTCCCGGACCCTGTCGATGAAGTGCTGACATTCGATGCGGAGCGGCTCCTCGTTGGAGATCCGCGGCGAGGAGACGTCCCCGGAGCGCGCGATGTACTCGCCGTACGTCGTGTAGTCCTCGTCGAAACCCTTGTCGTAGATCGTGAGCTTGCGCTCCAGCTCCATGTCGTCGAAGGTCGCCATCCGGCGGGATCCGACCACGGTGAAGCGGCGCTCCTTGTGGGGGTCGAGCCAGGACAGGTGCATGTGCGCCGTGAGCCCCGACGGGAAGCGCATAAACGCGAAGACCACGTCCTCGACCCCGCGCTTGACGTAGCTCTCGCCCACGGCCGTGCATTCGAAGGGCTCCTCGCCCGCCAGGCGCAGGATCACGGACACGTCGTGCGCTCCGAGCGACCAGAGCGCGTTCTCGTCCTGGCGGTGCTTGCCGAGGTTGAGGCGGTTGGAGTACACGTAGCGCAGTTCGCCGAGCTCCCCGGACCGGACCAGCTCACTGAGGCGCTCCACGCCTGGGTGATACTCGAGCAGGTGGCCGACCATCAGGACGCGATCGGCGCCACGCGCCGCCTCGGCCACCGCCTCGGCCTCGCGCTCGGACCTCGCAAGAGGCTTCTCCACGAAGCAGTGCTTGCCCGCCGCAAGCACGCGCGCAGCGAGCTCGGCGTGCGTGGCCACGGGGGTGGCCACCGCCACGGCGTCGAGCGAGTCGTCGGCGAGCAGCTCGTCGAGCGAGCTCGTGGTGCGCGCCGATGGGAACGCGGAGCCCCAGCGCTCCAGCGCCTCGTCGGAGGAGTCGCAGAGCCAGCGCAGGTCCACGTCCGGAAGCCGGTCGAAGTTGCGTGCGAGGTTGGGCCCCCAGTAGCCGAGGCCCACGACCCCGACGCTTGTCACAGGCGCACGAGGTTCGATGCCTCGATGCCGCGCGTGACCCCACGGAAATCGACCACGAGCGGCGACTCACGCACGACGCGCTCCAGGTCCAATCCGGGGTGCGCGGTCACGATCACGGCGCAGTCCACGTCCTCGGGCCAGGTGGAGCGCAGGCCATGCTCGGGCAGCTCGGAGACGAAGTCGTCGTGGTACACGACCTCCGCCCCCTGCTCGCGCAGCAGCCGGATGATCCGGAGCGCCGGCGACTCGCGCAGGTCCCCCACCCCCGGTTTGTACGAGACGCCGAAGACGCCGATGCGCGAGCCGCGCACCGACTTCGCGTGGTCGTTGAGCGCCCGCGCGATCCGCTCGACGCAGAAGTAGGGCATGCGCTGGTTGACTTCGCCGGCGAGCTCGATGAACTCCGTCTGCATGTCGAACTCGCGCGCCCGCCAGGCCAGGTAGAACGGGTCCACGGGCAGGCAGTGACCACCCATGCCGGGACCCGGCTTGAACGACATGAAGCCGTAGGGCTTGGTCGCCGCGGCGTCGGTGACCTCCCAGATGTCGATCCCCATGCGGTCGCAGAGGATCGCCAGCTCGTTCACGAGCGCGATGTTCACCGAGCGGAACACGTTCTCGAGCAGCTTGGTGAGCTCCGCCGCCTCGGGCGTCGAGACCTCCACGACCTCGTCGCACACCTCGCTGTAGAGCTCGACCGCCCGCCGCCGACACTCGTCCGTGAGGCCGCCCACGACCTTCGGAGTGGTGCGCATCGTGTAGTCGGTGCGTCCGGGGTCGATGCGCTCGGGAGAGAATGCGGCGTGGAAGTCCCGCCCCGCAGCGAGACCGGACTCCTCGAGCAGCGGCACGAACTGGTCGCGCGTGGTGCCGGGATAGGTGGTGGACTCGAGCACCACGAGCTGCCCGTCCTGGAGCACGCCCGCGAGCGCGGTCCCTGCGGCGATCAACGGCTGAAGGTCGGGCTCGCGGTTGCGCGTGAGCGGCGTGGGGACCGCCACGATGATCGCGTCGACCTTGGCGAGCTGCGCGTAGCGCGAGCTGGCCTGGAAGCGGCTGGAGATGGCGACGAGCGCCTCGTCCGGCACGTCCTCCACGTGCGAGCGGCCGGCCGCGAGCGCGTCGGCGACGCGCGGGTCGGTGTCCACGCCCACCACCTCGTGCCCGGCCTCGCAGAATGCGATCGCGAGCGGCAGCCCGACGTAGCCGAGCCCAACTATTCCGATCTTCATAGGCGCTGAGTGTAGGCCGAGAGGACGTCGCAAACGCGCTCGGCGGCGTGCCCGCCACCGTACAGCTCGGGCCGATCCGCCGGTGGGCTGCGGTCCAGGGCCGCGAGCGCAGCCTCGCGATCCAGGTCCACGAGCGTGTTCCAGCCCGCCTCGACCGTCTCCACCCACTCCGTGGTGTCGCGCAGCGTCACGCACGGCACGCCGAGCAGATACGCCTCCTTCTGGACCCCGCCTGAGTCCGTGAGCACCGCCCGGGCGTGCCGCGCCAGCTTCAAGAAGTCGAGGTAGCCGAGCGGTGGGACCACCTTGGTGCCGTCGAGCCGCGCCGTGAGCCCGACGGCGTCGAGCCGCGCGCGCGTGCGCGGATGCAGCGGGAGCACGACGGGCCCGGGCAGCGCCTCCAGCAGCGAGACGAGCGCCTCGAGGCGCTCCGGCCGGTCGACGTTTCCGGCCCGATGCGCCGTCACCACCAGGTACTCGCCCGGCTCGAGCCCGAGCCCGTCCAGGATCTGAGAGCGCTCCTCCGCGATGTCGCGGAATGCGAGCGAGACGTCGGCCATCACGTCGCCCACCAGATGGGACTCTCCGCGCACGCTCTCGTGCTCCAGGTTGAGCATCGCGGTATCGGTGGAGCAGAGCAGCAGGTCGCTGGTGTGGTCGGTGAGAACGCGGTTGAGCTCCTCCGGCATCGAGCGATCGAAGGAGCGCATACCCGCCTCGACGTGGCCGGTCGCGATTCCGGCCTGCGACGCCGCGAGCGCCCCCGCGAGCGTGGAGTTTGTGTCGCCGTAGACGAGCACCAGCGAGGGGTCCAGCTCCTCCAGCACCGGCTCGAGCGCCGCGAGGATGCGCGCGGTCTGGGCGGTGTTCGTGCCGCCGCCCGCGTCGAGCTCGCGCTCCGGCGCGGGGACGTTCAGCTCCTCGAAGAAGACCTTCGAGAGCTCGTCGTCGTAGTGCTGGCCGGTGTGGACGATCAGCTCGTCCATGCGCTCCCTGAGGAGGCGCGACACAGCGGCCGCCTTCACGAACTGTGGGCGGTTGCCCACTACGGTGACGATCCGCATCGGCTAGCCGGCGGCCAGCTCCTCCTCGATGCGTGCGCGCAGGGCCGTGCGCACCTCGCGCGTGCGCTCGCCCTCCGGGAGCTCGAGATCCTCGATGGCGGCGATCGACTGCGCCTCGCGCGTCGTCGACGCCAGAAACGCCTCACTCGCCTCGCGCAGGTCGTCCATCGTGCAGGGGCGCTCGGTCGCCTCGGCCACTTCCATCACGCGCTGCCGGGTTATCGACGCGAGGATGTGCTCGCTCAGCGGCGGCGTGTTGAGCGTGCCACCGGGGTCGACCCAGAAGAGCGACGAGGTGGGCGCCTCCAGCACGCGCCCGTGAGGGGTCACGAGCAGCGCCTCGTCGAAGCCGCGCTCGCGCGCCAGCCGCCCGCACAGCATGTTGGCCCCATAGGAGAGCGACTTGATGCCATCGAGCACGCGTGTCGGCGCGTACTCCACCACCCCGAGGCGCACCCGGTCCGGTGTGGCCGGCAGCGGCTCCGTGAGCAGCAGCCGGTGGCCCCCGCGGGTGAGCACCACGCGCAGGCAGCCGTCGAACTCCGAGCCGCCGCGCTCCTCGAGCAGCTCCGGAATCTCGCTCTCCAGCTCGCTTCGCGGCACCTCGTCGAGACGAAGGTTCGCCGCCGAACGCTCCAGCCGGTCCAGGTGGTCCGTGAGCGCGAACGGCCGGCCGTCGTAGACGCGGATGACCTCGAAGGCACCGTCGCCCCGCAGGAGTCCCTCGTCGGTGGCGGGGATCGTGGCCTCCTGCGCGGGCATGAAGCTGCCGTCGACGCAGGCCAGCTCAGCGGTCGTAGTGGGGGCTGCAAGCTCGTCTGCCATGGCCGCCTATCTTGGCAGGCGTTCGATGCATACTCCTCCCACGATGTCGCACCGGAACGTCGAGGTCGTGCGCGAAATGTACGAGGCGTTTGCCAACCACGACCGAGAGGCGCTTGTCGCCCATCTCGATGCAGAGATGCGGGTCTACGACCGAGCGGTTCATCCGGACGCGTCCGTCTACGAGGGCCGCGAGGGCTTCCTGCGCTTCGCTCAGACCGACTGGGACGCGTTCGACGAGGTCAGATACCAGCCGCAGGACTTCGTTGCCCACGGGGAGTACGTCGTCGTCCCCATCAAGCAGGGCGGCAAGGTGAAGGGCAGCACGCTCGGCGTGCAGGAGAGCATCGTCAACGTCTGGAAGCTGCGCCGGGGAAGGTGCGTGGAGTTGCGAAACTACTCGACCATGGGCGAGGCGATGGAGGCGATCGATGCCTGAGATGGAGCGGCTGCCGGGGCGCTACGAGCGGCGCCGGGCCGTGTCTCGGCACATGGCAACAGGAACGCTGGCATGCCCTGCCTGTGACGCCCCGGTGCTGCCGTCCCCCGAAGCCATGTCGCCCGCCGACTCGATCGCCTGCGGGTATTGCCGGCACGTCGCGGCCGTGCGCGAGTTCCTGTCCCTCGCCGAGCCGACGCGCCCGACGCGCGTCGCCGTGCTCGTGCGCGATGGGCCGTGAAGGAATCGAACCTTCAACCTTGAGATTAAGAGTCTCCTGCTCTGCCAATTGAGCTAACGGCCCGAGCAGACGATGTTAGTCAGTGGCGCCCGAGCTGACTGCTTCCAGCGCCTCTTCGCGCGAGGAGTGAATCGGGAACACGCGGTCGAGCCCGGTGATCTCGAAGATCTTCGTGATGTTCTCGTCCGTGCACACGAGGGCGAGCGAGCCTCCGGCCGGACGCAGGCGCTTCACGCCGCCGACGAGCACGCCGAGCGTCGTGGAATCGATGAACGTCGCCTTGGAGAGATCGACCACGATCTGCTTCTTGCCCGACTCGATCAGCTCGACCATGCGCTCCTTGAACTCGGGCGCCGTGTAAAGGTCGACCTCGCCGCCGAGCTCGATCACGTGGGTCGAGTCGTCTACGGCTTCGTCTTCGATGTGGAAGTTCATGGGTGGGAAGGGTACGTCAGCCGCCCGCTGGCTGTTCCGGTGGCGGCTGCTGGAGCGCCTCGGCCTGCTTCTCGACCTCCTTACGCTGACCCTTCGGCGCGAGGTCCACCGCCTTCTTTGCGGCCAGGTCGGCCGTCCTCGTGTCGCCCGCGAGCGCGGCGTAGGAGACCAGCCGCAGGTACGACGCCACGTCGTTCGAGTCCTCGGCGATGATCGCCGCCGCCTTCTGCGCGTCCTTGGGGCGGTTGAGTGCCGCGACGTCGTAGACCTGAAGGGCGTAGCGGGCTGCATCGGGGCTGGGGTCGCCGTCCGTCGCCTTCACGTAGCGCTGCCAGTACGCGCCCGACTTGCGGAGGTCGTCCTTGGCGTCCTCGGGGAACCCGACCGTGCCGCTCTCGCGCTGGCCCGTCGCGAGCGAGTAGTAGTCGCGGATCAGGTTCTGGAGCACGGCCGTGTTCTGCGGGTTCGTCGCGAGACGTTCCTCCTGACGGTCGATGCGGTCCTCGAGCGCGCTGTCGCCGCTCGAGCCGCCACCGCCGCCCTTGAAGGCGTCGACCAGGCCACCGGACACGTCGCCGCCGATTCCGAACAGCACGAGGCCGCCGCCCATCAGCAAGGCCAGCATCAGGTACGTCGCTTGCACCGCCCTCCGGCGGCGCCCTCTCAGGTCGAACAGCATGCGGGCCGTAAGGCTAGCTAGCTAAAGACCCTCTGCCGCGGGCTCGTCGCTCACGCTGAAGGACGGGCGGCCCCAGCGCGCTGCGAGCAGGATGCTGAGCTCGTACAGCAGGTAGAACGGGGCCGCCTCGAGCAACAGCGTGACCGGGTCGAGTGTCGGCAGGAGCGAGGCGAGGACGACGATCACCACGATCGCGTAGCGGCGATTGCGGCGCAGCTTCTCCACGTTCGTAACGCCGATCTTGCAGGCGGCCAGCACTCCCACGGGGATCTGGAAGCCGATCCCCATCGTGATCATGATCAGGCTGACGAACGAGTAGTAGTCCTTCGCCCGGACCTGCGTGTTGAACTCGTCCGAGTTGAAGTTGAGGAGGAAGTGGAGCGCCGGGGTGAGGACGACGAAGTAGCAGAAGACGACGCCGGCGATGAACAGCACCGGAACGAGCAGGAGCAGCGGAGTGGCCACCCGGCGCTCGGCCGGGCTGAAGGCCGGCAGGATGAAGGCGTAGATCTGGTAGAGGATCACCGGCGCCGCGATGATCAGGGCGAAGTACGCGGCGTTCATCAGCGTGGTGCTGAAGGCCTCGGCCGGCCCGAGCGTGATCGGCTGCTGACCCTCCGGGAGCGGGTCGTTCATGATCTCGAGCACCAGGTGGTTCTGCCACCCGGTGAAGGCCCACGCGACGCAGAACGCGACCACGCAGAAGATCAGGCGGCCGCGCAGCTCGTCCAGATGGTCGACGACCGAGAGCCGGTCCTCGTGGGAGATCGGCCGAATCCGCCGCACGTCCTACGCGGCTCCTGAGGCTAGGACTTCTGCTCGCTGGCCGGCGTAACTGTCGTCGGCTCGGGCTTCTCTGAGGGGCCCTCGGGCAGCTCGTCCTTGTCCTTACCGGTGACTGAGTCCTTGAACTCGCGCATGCCGCGACCGAGAGAACGGCCGAGGTCCGGCAGCCGCTTCGGGCCGAAGACGATCAGCACGATGACGAGGATGATGATGATCTCTAGGGGCCCTGGAGTCCACATGGGTACGACCCATGGTAGCTGGGGTCGGGCGGGAACGGGCATCCGGCAGGTTGAGTTGCGAGGATGACGCCGGTGATCACCTCCGTTCTGTCAGACGGCACGATCCGGCGGCTCGTCGAGGAGCAGCGGATCAGGATCGAGCCGTGGGACCCCGCGATGGTCCAGCCGGCCAGCGTGGACCTCAAGCTCGGCACCTCGTTCCGGGTCTTCCACAACCACCGCCTCCCGGCGATCGACCTCGCCGAGCCACCCACGGGCGTCACCGAGCACGTGCAGATCGAGGACAGCGCGTCGTTCGTGATCCACCCCGGCGAGTTCGTGCTGGGGACGACGGTCGAATGGGTCGAGCTGCCGGACGACATCGTGGCGCGCATCGAGGGTAAGTCGAGCCTCGGGCGGCTGGGCCTCATCGTGCACGCCACCGCGGGCTTCGTCGACCCCGGCTTTCGCGGGACGCTCACGCTCGAGATCACCAACCTGACGCGCGTCCCGATCGTGCTCTGGCCGGGCAAGCCGATCGCCCAGCTGTCGTTCATGGCGCTGGATCGGGCGGCCGAGCGACCCTACGGCCACCCCGAGCTGGGAAGCCATTACCACGGCCAGGTGGAGGCCACGGAATCCCGCTACGAAGGCGGCCCAGCGGACGCGTCGAACGTTAAGCCGGAAACAGCGTGAATTTCTTTTCAAGTTCATCCCCCCAGTTCCGATACAGGGAGCAGAGGATGAGAGAGATGGAAAGCCACGGGGAACAGACCCACTTCACGAAGCGCGTGACCCTCCCCAGCGGAAAGACGATCGAGGTCGTCTATTTCGCGGAGGAGAGCCAGCCCGCCGGGGCTCAGGCACCCGCTCACCCCGAGGCCGAGACCGTCCAGGACCTGCACGTCTGCGTCGAGTGCGACTCCGAGCTCGTCTACCCCGTCCAGTGGGAGGAGGCCGGGCCGGAGAACTGGAGCGTGCTGCTCCACTGCCCGAACTGCGACGTGTTCCGCGAGGGCGTCTTCACGCAGGACAACGTCGAGCTCTTCGACGAGGAGCTCGACCGCGGCGCCGACGCTCTGGCCCGCGACTACAAGCGCCTCATGCGCGCCAACATGGCCGACGAGATCGAGCGCTTCGCAGGCGCGCTCCAGGCCGACGCGATCCTCCCCGAAGACTTCTAGGCCGCGCGCCTAGGCGTAGCGCTCGACCACGCCGTCGGCCACGAGGCTGAGCGCGTGCAGGCGCTCCTTCGAGAGATCCAGGCGGGCGAGGCTTTCCTTCGCCTCGGCCACGTGGGCCAAGGCCTGCGTTCGCGCCTCCTCGAGCACCCCGGTGGCCGTGATGCGGTCGCTCGCCGCGGCGGCCTCGTCCACCGTCGTCACCGATCCGGGGAGGCTCGGGTCCACGCGGCGCGCCAGGATCAGCGGCAGCGTCACGGTGCCGTCGAGGAGGTCGGCGCCGCGCGGCTTGCCGGTTCGCTCCGGCGGGCCGGAGACGTCGAGCACGTCGTCGAGCATCTGGAACGCGAGCCCCACCTGCTCGCCGAAGCCGCCGAGCGCTCCGGCCAGGTCGGGCCGGCCGCCGAACAGGGCGCCGAGCCGGCAGGAGGCTTCGAAGAGGCTCGCCGTTTTCAGGCGGCAGCGCTCGAGGTAGCGCTCGGGCGTCACGTGCTCGTCCCAGGCGTCCGCTCGCTGCATCAGCTCGCCGCGCGCAAGCGCCGAGGAGGCCGTCGAAAGCGCGCGCACCGCCTCCTCGCTGCCGGTGGCGGCGAGCTCCGCGAACGCGCGCGAGAAGAGCAGGTCTCCGGTGGCGGTGGCCGCCGGGCGGCCGGCCGAGGCGAACACCGTCGGGCGCCCGCGACGCAGCTCGGCCGCGTCGAGCACGTCGTCGTGCACGAGCGTGGCCATGTGGAGCAGCTCGACCGCCGCGCCCGCGGCCACGAGGCGGTCATCGTCGCCCTGCCCACAGAGGAAGACGAGCACCGGCCGCAGGCGCTTGCCGCCCGCCGCCAGTGTCCCCCTGGCGTGCGCGCCGAGCTCGGCTCCGTGGCTCTCCGCCACGAGGGCCAGCCGGCTCTCCGTGCGCTCCAGCAGCCGGGCCAGCGCGGCGCCGCCCGCGGACAGCACCGCTCCCAGCTGTGCCTGCGCCGTGTTCACCGCCGCGTCCCCGCGTGGATGGCGATGATGCCGCCCGCCGTGAGCAGCCAGCGAACGTCCTCGAGCCCCGTGGCGGCCATCCGCGCGGCCAGCTCCTCCGGGTCCGGGAAGCGCCGCACGCTGCTGGGCAGGTAGGTGTAGGCGTCCGGGTCGCCGGCCAGCCGGCCGAGCGCCGGCACCACGGTGTCGAACCACGCCCTGAAGAACCACGACAGCGGAGGCTTCTGCGGAGTCGTGATCTCGAGCACCACCACCCGCCCGCCCGGCCTGGCCACGCGCGCCATCTCGCCGAGGCCGCGGTCGAGGTCGGCGAAGTTGCGCGCGCCGAACCCGACCGTCACCGCGTCGAAGCTGCCATCGGGCTGGCTGAGCGCGAGCGCATCGCCCTCCTCGAACGTAAGGCCCGGTGCCTTCTCACGCGCGATCTCGAGCATCGCCGGCGCGAAGTCCATGCCGGTGACCTCGGCGCCGCGCCGCGCCAGCTCTACCGCGAGGTCCCCCGTGCCCGTGGCCACGTCGAGGGCATGCGATCCGGGACCCACCCGCGCCAGGTCGACCGCCCGCTCGCGCCAGCGGTGGTGCATTCCCGCGGTCATGACCGAGTTCATGCGGTCGTAGACGCGGGCGATCCTGTCGAACATCGCCCGGACCTGAGTGTCGGGCAGGGTGCCCGACTCGGGGGTGCCCCCGGTCATGCGCTCCCGGTCACTCGTCCCTGAGCGAGGCGACGTACTCGACGAGCTGGTTGAACTGCTCGGGGTTGCTCTGTTGCAGCTGCCGGTAAGGCGGCATCGGCGGGGTCGGGTTCAGGAGCGTGCGCGCGATGGCGTCCTTTCCGAGCCGGTCGCCGACGTCGGTGAGGTTCGGGCCCAACGTGTTGCCGTTCTCCCCGACCTTGTGGCAGCCGAGGCAGCCCGAGGAGGCCATGACCTCCTGGCCCTTCTCGAGCCCGGGCGGCGCGGCCTGGTCGATCTCCGTCGGCGAGCCCGCCAGAGCGCCGAGGATCGTGAGGTACGCCATCGCGGCGATGGTCGCGATGCCGGCGACCGTGGCGATCGGCCGGCGCAGCGGGTTGCGCTCCGGGTTGCGGTCTATGAACGGCAGTACGAGCAGCAGCACCAGGCAGATCGTCGGGATGCCGATCGTGGCGAGGAAGACCAGCTCCGGCGGCTTGACCACGCGCAGCAGCTCGAAGAGGAAGAAGAAGTACCACTCTGGCCGCGGCGTGTAGGTGGTGGTGGTCGGGTCGGCCTTCGGGCCCAGTTCGGCCCCGAACAGGATCGACAGCATGATGATCACGGCCAGGACGAGGCAGGCCATCAGCGAGTCCTTCGCGACCGCATAGGGGAAGAACGGCTTGCCCTGGTTCTTCAGGATCGAGTATTCGCGGAGGTACTGCTCCTTCTCGCGGGCGTCCACGCCTAGACCTCTTCCTTGAGGAGGTCCTTCTTCTCGGCCTTCAGCCACGGCGGCGCGGTGGTGCCGAGCTTGGCCACCAGGTAGAGGTGCGCGCCGATCAGGGCGGCGATCAGGCCGGGAATGGCCAGCATGTGGAGCGCATAGAAGCGCGTGATCGTGGTGGGACCGAACTCGGAGCCCACGCGCAGGAAGTCGGCCAGGTAGGGGCCGACGATCGGCCCGGACGCGTTCAGGTTCACGGCAACCACGGTGGCCCAGAAGGAGCGCTGGTCGAACGGCAGCAGGTACCCGGTGAGGCCCATCATCAGCGTCAGCACGATCAGGACCACGCCGATGATCCAGTTCAGCTCGCGCGGGTACTTGTACGCGCCGAAGAAGAAGGTCCTCCCCATGTGGAGGAAGATCAGGATGATCATCACGCTCGAGCCCCACTTGTGCATGCCGCGGACGAACTCGCCGAGGAAGACCTCGTTCGTGATGCGCGACGCGGACTCGTAGGCGCGCGTCGGGTCCGGCTCGTAGTACATGGCCAGGAAGACGCCCGTGACCGCCTGCGAGAGGAAGGCGAACATCGTGGCCGAGCCGAGCGTGTAGTACCAGTTCGTCCCCTTCGGGACCTTGCGGTACAGGAAGCCGCGCAGGAACGGGCTGGCGCCGGTGCGCTCATCGAGCCAGCCGACGACGCTCGCGACGCCCTCGACCGCCTGCTCCTTCGGCGTCGGCTTCGTGGCCGGGGCGCCGTTACGGCCGTTCCTGCCGTTGCGGTCGTTCTGACCCGGCCGTGGCGGGCGACGACGCAGGGCCTTCGGCAGTGGCGGCGTCATGTCGTCGGCCTCGACGGGTAGAGGTACTGCCAGAGCCCGTCCAGGTGGTTCGACGGGTCACGCGGCGCGAAGCGTTCGAGCTCCGAGTTCAGCGAGAAGCGGTCGCCCACCTCGACCCGCCCGTTCGTGACGCGCGTGTAGAAGCGGTCGAGCGGGCGCACCGGCGGGCCACCCTCGACCTGGCCCTGGAAGCCGTAGACGCCGCCGTGACAGGGGCAGACGAACTTCTGCGATGCCTGGATGTAGCGCACCGGGCAGCCGAGGTGGGCGCAGCGGGTCGAGATCACGACGTACGGCTGCGAGTCCTGGCCCTCGATGACCTTGTCCTGGCCCTGGTTGAACCTGCGGACGTAGATGGTCGTCTTGCCGGCATCGCCGATCGCGGGATCGATGTTCATCACGCGCGGCGTGTAGGTCTCGTCGTTGAAATCCCCCTCCGGCCCCACGTCCTGCCAGCGCGTGGGCAGCGTGTCCTCGAAGAGCGGCCCGAGCGCGAAGCCGAGTCCGGGCAGCGTGAACGCCATGGTCGCGATGCCGCCGGCCGCGAGGGCCGTCCCCTCCATGAGGCGCCGGCGCGTGACGGTCTCGCCCTCGAACGCGCCGGGGATCCCGCGAGCCTCGGTGTAGCGGGATTTCTTGTCGAACTTCTTGGGTGAGTCGGCCACGGGTGAGCTAGGGATTCTTCCGCTCTGCGAAGGGTATTGCCAACATGGTTACGGAGCGCACGATCTGGCGCGCTCGCGCGCCCGGCGACGCGAGCGGCGCGGGGACCCTATCGCGGCGTGGATGCCAGGGCCTGCGCACTCGACTCCCAGAGCGCCTCGGCCTCCTCGGGCCGTCCCTCAGCGTGCGCCTGGGCCGAGCGCGAGATCAGGTCCGAGAGCGCCGCCACAGCCTCCAGATCGCCCGCCTCGGCTAGCCGCGAGAGCCCGAGTGCGTACAGGGCATCGCCTGCAAGCAGGCGCAGGTCCTCGTCCATGCCGGTGAAGACGCGCGGCTCGCCGTAATGCATCAGGTAGCCCTCGTAGACCGCCTCGAGCACGAAGCCGCGCACGCCGTCGAGACCGCCGAAGCGGCCGGGCCCCGGCTCGTCGACGGCGTAGGGGGCGAGCGCGGGGTCGGCCGCCGCGATGATCTCGGCGAGCCCGCTCACAGCTCGGCCAGCACCTCCCGGGCCGCCGCCAGCGTGCGTTCCACGTGCTCGTCCGTGTGTGCGAGCGAGGGGAACCACGCCTCGAACTGGGAAGGCGGGAGGTAGATGCCGCGGTCGAGCATCCCGCGGCAGAATGCCGCGTACGCGTCGAGGTCGCACGCGCGCGCCTCGTCGTAGTTGCGCGGAGGCCGCTCGGCGAAGAAGAGGGTGAGGAGCCCGGTGGTCGCGGCGGCGCTCGCCGCCACGTCGGCGTCGCGCGCGGCCTCCTCGAGGCCGTGCGCCAGTGCCCGTGTGAGGCGGTCGAGCTCGGCGTAGGCCTCTGCGTCCAGCAGGCGCAGCGTGGCCAGCCCCGCCGCCGTGGCCAGCGGGTTCCCGGACAGCGTCCCCGCCTGGTACACGTCGCCCGCAGGCGCGACCCGCTCCATGAGATCTCGCCGGCCCGCGTACGCCGCCGCGGGAAGGCCGCCGCCGATCACCTTCCCGAGGACGGTCAGATCGGGTGTCACGTTCTCGCGTTCCTGCACGCCTCCGGGCCCGACGCGGAAGCCCGTGATCACCTCGTCGAAGATCAGCAGCGCCCCGGTCGCGTCCGCGTAGTCGCGCAGCCGCCCGAGATAGCCGTCCGCGGGCGCCACCAGGCCCATGTTGGCCGGGTAGGGCTCGGCGATGACGGCGGCCGGCGAGAGCTGCGGCAGGTCTCCGTTCCACGGAAGGACCACCGTGTCGGCCGCCTGAGCGGCCGTGACGCCCGGGCTGGCCGGAATCCCCTGCGTTGCGAGCCCCGAGCCCGCGTCAGCCAGCAGGCCGTCCACGTGGCCGTGGTAGGCGCCCGCGAACTTCACGATCGTGTCCCGGCCGGTGGCCGCGCGCGCCAGCCGGACCGCGCTCATCGACGCCTCGGTGCCCGAGGAGGTCATGCGCACCATCTGCGCCGAGGGCACACGGTCGACGACCTCGGCCGCCAGCTCCAGCTCGGCCTCCGTCGGCGCGCCGAAGCTAGTGCCCGCAGCCGCCGCCGCGCTCACCGCCTCCACAACCTCCGGATGCGCGTGCCCGGCGATCAGCGGGCCCCACGACATGACCCAGTCCACGTAGCGGTTGCCGTCCACGTCGATCAGCTCGGCGCCCTCGCCGCGAGCCACGAAGATGGGATCGCGCCCGATCGAGCGCATCGCGCGCACGGGAGAGTTCACGCCGCCGGGCAGGAGCTGAACGGCTCGCGCGTAGGCGGCGGCCGAGCGCTTGCCCCCTGCCCCGCGAGCGCGGGGGATTGGGGGGGTGGGCCGGGCTACGCGTGCTCCGCTTCCCACCGCTTGTGCTCGTCTGTGAAGTAGCGCAGGCGGACCTTTTTGAACTCGGTCGAGGAGTAGAGCGTGCGCCGCTGCTCGATGCCGGTGTCCGCGGCGATCGAGTCGAGGATCGCGTCGCACTCCTGCTTGGAGCGCCCGTGCGCCATCGTGAAGACCGAGTAGGGCCAGTCGGCGTAGGTGGGCCGCTGGTAGCAGTGCGAGATGCCCCGGAACGACGCCATCCGCGGCCCGAGCTCGAGGATGCGCTCCTCCGGCACCCGCCACACGCCCATCCCGTTCGCCGAGAACCCGGCGCGGCGGTGGAAGAGGATCGCGGCCACACGGCGGAGCGCGCGCCGCTCGCGCAGCGACTCGAGCTGCTCGAAGAGCCGCCGCTGCGAGATCCCGAGCTCGGCCGCGGCGCGCGCGAACGGCTCCGCGATCACCTCCATCGGCCCCTGGGCGGCGCGGATCACGGCGTAGTCGAGCTCCGACAGCTCGATCGCCTCGGGCTCCCGGTAGTCGACCGCCTCGGCCGCGGCCGCCGCGAGCGTCTCGGTGCCCTTCTCCATCTCGAGGTCCATGCGGATCTTGAACAGGCGCAGCGTCGGCAGCTGTCGCACCGACTCCGCGCCGGTGAGGCGCTCGAGCAGCTCGAGCGTGCCCTCGAGGCCGAGCCGCGAATCCGGCTCCGTCGCGATCGTGAACCAGAGGTTGAAATCGTGGTCGCGCAAGTAGTTGTGCGAGACGCCCGGGTGCGAGTTGATGACCTTCGCCGCCCGCCAAGGGTTCTCCGAATCGACCCTCGCCGCGACCAGCATCGAGCTGTAGCCGAGCACGCGCGTATCGAAGATCGGCGTGATCTCGCGAATGATGCGCTCGCCCACCAGCCGCCTCGTCCGGGCCAGAACCTCCTGCTCCGACACCCCCGCCAGCCCCGCCACCCGCGCATAGGGCCGCGCCGCGATCGCGAAACTGCCCTGAAGCAGATTCAAAAGCCTACGATCGAGCTCGTCAAGCGGCACCGCCGACCCACCCCTACGCGAGCGGACCTTCGTGCTCAACGGTTGTCCCGCCGGAGCTCTTCGTCGAGCCGCATGGCGTCGGCGGGGTCGATCCCCCCTGCCGGGACGAGCCCTGCCGCGGCTCCTGGTGGCGTCGTCCCGGCCCGGCGCCAGCGGACGAGAGCGAGGGCGATGGCCGCGCCGGCGAGAAGGATCCCGAGCACCGGAGCGACGTACGCGGACAGATTGAAGCCGTCCTTGCTGGGGAGCGCCAGGACCCTGTCCCCGAACTGGGCGACGAGCGCGGCCTTGATCTCGTCCTTCGAGCGGCAGCTCTTCACGAGGCGGGCGATGTACGCGCGCTCGCGCCTCGCCTGGGGTGCCTCGCGCGCCAGCCCGAGCGACGTGCCGCAGACGGGGCACATCACCTCGTCCTCGAGGTCGGAGACGCTCGTCTTGGTGCAGTCGGCCGCACCCGCCGCGCCCGCGACCGCGAGTGCCGCCAGGGTCACGAGGGCGGCGATCCGCGCCTTCACGAGGCCTCGCCCAGCAGCGGAAGCACGTCGCGGCGCAGATCCGCCTCGTGCACAGGTCCGCGGGTCACCGCGGCGATCCGCCCTCGCCGGTCGATCACGAAGGTCTCGGGGTATCCCACCACCCCGAACGCCTCGCCGCTGTCCGGGCTGCCGTCGCGGAGCATCGGGTAGGTCAGTCCGTATTCGTCCACAAAGGCGCGCGCGTCGGAGCGCACGTCGAGGACGTTCACGCCGAGGACCGTGCCGCCCCGCGAGCGAATCCGCGCATGCCAGCGCTGGAGCAGCGGCGACTCGTCCCGGCAGGGCGCGCACCAGGACGCCCAGAAGTTGAGCACCACGACCTTCCCGCGGTAGTCGCTCAGCGACGTCGTGGCGCCGCCATCGAGAGGTGGCAGGCTGACCGCCGGCGCGGGTACCCGACGGCCCTCGGCGAGCGCATCGTCGATCGTCTCGCTGTGGCCGCTCGACGTGACGCCGTAGGCGAGCACGGCGAGCACGGCGGCCACCCCGACCACGACCGCGATCGGGAACGGCTGGAGGAGCCGCCTCATCGGCTGCCACTCCCCCGGTCGTCCCGTTCCGCGTCCAGCTGGTGCAGGAGGTCGACCGCCTCGTCGCGCAGCTGGTTGTCGAGCGCGCGATAGTCGTCCTCGGAGAGCTTGCCCACGCGAAAGTCGAGCTCCGCGTCGCGGATCTCGCTGAGCTTCGCCGCCTTGGCCGCCTCGAGCGCAGTGACCTCCCCCGTCTCGGGGTTCTCCGCAGCCGTCCGCCGCCACAGCGGCGAGCTGATCAGAGCCGTGGCGGCTGCGAGGACGAGCATCACGAGGACCAGCTCCATGCCGGTCTCACGCACGCCCGACGGCTCGCCCGAGTCGCGGCCTGGATGCCGCGACCACCCACGCGCGGGCGCGCTTAGGTTTCGGCCAAATCGCGATCAGGGCGCCGCTGATGGCCACGAGACCGCCGAGCCAGATCCAGGTGACCAGCGGCGAGACGATCATGCGAAAGCCGGCCGGTGGCGGATCGAGTCGGTAGCGCTCGGCAATCACGCCCAAGAGGAGCCCCTGCGAGGCCGCGTCCGCCAGCGGAAAGCGCCTGTCGATACCGTCGACCATCCGGCCGAATGAGTCGATGTTGGGCTCCACGGACGTCCAGACATCGCGCTCGAGCCCGGTCTTGAGCCCCACCTCACTCGTGGCCTCGCCCTCGAAGTAGCGGCCGATCGGTCCGAACTGGCGCGCGTCCGGAGACGGGTAGTAGCCGCGGCTGGGCCTCAGGGTGGCCACCTCGTGGCCGTCCTTGCTGACCCTGAGCAGCGCTCCCAGCGACAGCTTCTCGCGGTCCACCGTCCCGGTCGCCCTTACGTAGCGGATGTCGTGGCCCTCGACCCGCACGCTCTGGCCCGGCTGAAGACGCACGTCGCGTACGTGCTGGAACGCGGACGAGGCGGCCACTCCGAGGAAGAGCAGGGCCATCCCGACGTGCACGAGGTAGCCGCCGTAGCGTCGGCGGTTGCGGCCCACGAGCGTGGCGAGCGCAAGCGGCAGCGACTCGCCGGTGGCGGCGCGGCGCGCCCGCGTCCCGCGCCAGAACTCCTGACCCACGGCGCCGAGCGCGAAGGCCGCGCCGCAGAACATGGCAAGCGCAGTCGGCTTCGGCTCGCCGGCGAGCGTCAGGCCGGCGAGAAGCGCCGCGCCTGCCGCCGCCGTCGGGACGACGAAGTTGCGCCGCAGGTTCCCGAGCGTCGCCCGCCGCCAGGCGATCACCGGCCCGATACCGGACAGGAACACGAGCGCTATCGCGAGTGGAACCGTGTAGCGGTCGAACCAGGGCGCACCCACCGAGGCCTGCCTGCCGGTCACGATCTCCGAGATCAGCGGGAAGAAGGTCCCCCACATGATCACGAAGCAGAGACCGACCAGGGCGAGGTTGTTGAGCAGGAAGGCGGCCTCACGCGAGAAGACCGAGTCGAGCCGGGCCTCCGAGCGCAGCTCCCGCCGTCGTGTGAGAACGAGCGCCGCCGAGCTGATCATGAGCACGCCCAGCAGCACCAGGAACGGAACGCCGAGCGTTGACGCACCGAAGGCGTGAATTGACTCGAGGATGCCCGAGCGCACGAGGAACGTGCCCATGATCGCGAGGATCCCCGTGGCGAGGACCAGCGAGACGTTCCAGACCCGGAGCATGCCGCGCTTCTCCTGGACCATCAGCGAATGGAGGAAGGCGGTGCCGGTGAGCCACGGGAGCAGCGAGGCGTTCTCCACCGGGTCCCAGGCCCAGTAGCCGCCCCAGCCGAGCTCGGACCACGACCAGCGCGCGCCCAGCAGGATCCCGGTGCCGAGGCACAGCCAGGCGAGCAAGGCGAAGCGGCGGGTGGAGCGGATCCAGCTTGCGTCGAGCCGCCGTGTGATCAGGGCGCCGAGTGCGAAGGCGAACGGGATCGTGAACAACGTGTATCCCGAGTACAGCATCGGCGGGTGGATCATCATGCTCGGGTGCCGCAAGAGCGGCGGCAGGCCGTTGCCCTCGACCGCGGCCGGGTCGAGCAGCTGGATCGGATGCGCGAACAGCAGGATCAGCGACACGAAGAAGGCGCCGAAGCCGAGAAGCACCGAGGTCGCGTAAGGGGCGATGTCGCGCAACCGCTTCCTGGTGGCGAACACGGCCAGGCTGGCCCACCCGGACAGGAGCCAGACCCACAAGAGCAGGGAGCCCTCCTGGGACGACCACATGGCGGTGAGCTTGTAGAACGTCGGCGTCGTGGTGCTCGAGTGGCTCGCCACCAGCCGGAACGAGAAATCCGAGCGCAGGAAGGCCGCCTCGAGCACGACCATGGTCACTGTCAGCACCCCGAAGAGCGCATACATCGAGCGGCGCCCCACCGCCACCCACTCCGCTCGCCCGCTGCGCGCGCCGTAGAGCGAGCTCACGATGCCGACCAGCGCTATAGCCAGTGCCAGGACGAGGGAGGCGCGCCCGAGCGTCAGCACCTCAGGATGCTTCTTCGGAGCTGAACTTCGAGGGGCACTTGGTGATCAGCGAGTCGCGCTCGGCGACGAAGCCGTTGCCTTCGCGCCTGACCGTCACGATCACCTCGCGACCGGCGCGGAAGGGGTCGGGCACGACTCCCTCGTAGCGAACCGGCACGGAGACCCGACCAGCGCGCTCCCGGACGCGGAAGTGGAGGACGCCCCCCTCCCTGCGGTATCCGGGCACGACCTTGCCGGTCAGCTGATAGGAGCGCCCGTCGGCGGGGGCGTTGGCCAGCGCGGCCGGGGTCGTCGCCTCGCTCGCAGCGCCGAAGCTCGTGTAGACGAGCGCGGCAGCCAGCAGCACCGCAGCCCCTAGCGCGACGACGAGGCGGAACGTGCGCTTTGCGCGCGGGTCCATAGGCCCAGGCGACTATCCCACAGCGGTCGCCACGGTCCAGAGCGACTGTCAGCACAGCTACCGCGACCGATCCGACCACGCGCACGGTGCGTAAGAACGATCGGGCGCATGGCGCTAAGCCAAACCAAGATGAGCTTTCGCGAAGGCCCAATCATACGTCTTCTCGAAGCTCACGCGGATCTTCGGCAGGGCCTCGACGCCCAGCAGGCCGCTGCTGCCACAGCCCGAGTCGTCGTCCGGACCGTCCACCTGCCTGAGGGCCGATGGGCCCCATCCGACTTCGGTTCCGAGCGTGCCGAGCAGCTCGCGCTCCTCATCATCGAGGGCCTACTGAGCAGAACGGTCACGTTGGGGGGCAGGACCGTTGTCGAGCTCCTCGGCGACGAAGATCTGCTCCAACCGTGGGACGATCACTTCGAGCCGACGTCCGTGCCCGCCGAGGTCAGGTGGACGGTCCTCCGGCCGACTCAGCTGGCAGTGCTCGACGAGCGCTTCGCCGCGAGCGTCGGCCTCTGGCCGGCAATCTCCGCGTCGCTCTTGAACCGCGCGGTCGCCCGCTCGGGCTGGCTCGCCCGTCATTTGGCGATCCTCGACCAGCCGCGGCTCGACGTGCGCCTCGTTCTGCTGTTCTGGGAGCTCGCCGACCGCTGGGGCACGGTCGCGCCGGATGGCATCTCCGTGCCGGTCCCGCTCACGCATCAGACGCTCGGCCGGATCGTCCGGGCGCAACGCCCGTCGGTGACGGCGGCGCTCAAGGACCTCCGTGAGCGTCGCTTCCTCAGCCGCGGGACGGACGGCACCTGGGTCATCCACGGGGACGCGTTAGAGCAGCTCCGCGAGCTGACCAGCGAATAGGCATCAGCGACTGAGGTCAGCTCCGCTACCTCCACTGTTGCATCCCCGCGGGTGCGGGTGTTTTGTTCGTGCAATCCGTGACCCCGAGAGGCGGGTGGTAGCGAGATGTCGTTTCTGCTGCGTGGTCGAATCCTGAGGATCATCGTGGCCGCCACGGCACTCTTGCTCGCCGGCGGCGCGCTCTTCAACTTCAGCGCGGTTTCGCAGAGTGGTTCGGGCAAGCGTTCGACCTACGAGCAGCGCCTGTTCGCGAAGGGCAAGCGGGTGTTCCGTTTCGATACGTTCGGCGACCAGGCGTTCTGGGGCGGGGCGCTTCGACTCCACCGCGCGATCAACGGGGCGCGACTCGGTGGCGTCGGGCCGGGCCTGTCGCCCAAGGCGGCGCTCGGGGCCGGTCTAAAGGTCGACTCGCGCGCGCTTCCGCGGTCGGTCAGACGTGCCATCAGGCGCGGCAAGGTGAACCTCGATAGCCCGGCCACAACGCTGGCGTTGCTCAAGCTGAACTCCGTCGTCGGCGTAAAGGGGTTCTTCAACCGCCGCGGGACGCTGCGCTCTGTCGGCATCACCTGTGCCCTCTGCCATTCGACGGTGAACAACTCCTTCGCGCCCGGGATCGGGCGCCGTCTCGATGGCTGGCCGAACCGCGATCTCGACGTGGGTGCTGTCATCTCGCTGGCTCCCACCCTCAAGCCCTTCACGGACCTGCTGGGTGCTGACGAGGCGACCGTCAGGAAGGTGCTCGCCAGCTGGGGACCGGGCAAGTTCGACGCCGAGCTCACGCTCGACGGCAAGGCCTTCAGGCCCGACGGGAAGTCGGGGGCCGTCGTACTCCCCGCGGCGTTCGGCCTCGATGGGGTGAACCTGGCCACCTACACCGGGTTCGGCACGGTGACCTACTGGAATGCGTTCGTTGCGAACCTGGAGATGCACGGGCAAGGCACCTTCGTGGACCGGCGCCTCAACAACCCGGACAAGTTCCCGGTCGCAACGAGGGCCGGCTTGTTCAACGTGCGCCACTCGCCCGACCTGGTCAGCCCCAAGCTCGGGGCACTCCACTTCTACCAGCTCGGCCTGAAGGCGCCGAAGCCGCCGAAGCGGAGCTTCAACGCGCGTGCGGCCCGCCGCGGAAAGAGCATCTTCAACGGCAAGGGCACATGCGCGAACTGCCACGTCCCGCCGACCTTCAGCGAGCCGGGCTTCAACATGCGGACCCCGGCGGAGATTTGCACAGACTCCTTCCAGTCCGACCGCTCGCCGGACGGCCTGTACCGGACCACTCCCCTGAGAGGCCTGTTCGCACGAAAGAAGGGTGGCTTCTACCACGACGGCCGCTTCCGCACTTACGCGGATGTTGTCGAGCACTACAACGGCTGCCTCGGCACGAACCTCAGCCAGGGAGAGAAACGCGACCTGGTCCAGTACCTCAAGAGCCTCTAGCTCGAGGGCCTGGCCGATGCACGCAAAGGGGCTCCGAGGGCTAGCCGCCACGACCCTCGGGGCCGGCGCCCTGGCGACCGGCCTGATCTTCTTCTACGCGCCCACCGACGCCGACCAGGGCGCGGTGCAGAAGATCTTCTACCTGCACGTACCGATGGCGATCGTCGCGCTCTGCGGCTTCGTGGCAGCCGCGGTCATGGCGGTAATGCACGTCCGCTCGGGCGACCGTGTGTGGGACGTGCGCTCCTACGTGGCAATTCACCTGTCGATAATCCTCGGCGTCGGCGTGCTCGCGACCGGCTCCATCTGGGCGAAGGCGTCGTGGGGACACTGGTGGGTGTGGGACGAGCCGACGCTCGTGTCGTTCCTGATCGTGTTCCTCCTGTACTGCACCTACCAGCCGCTCCGCTTCGCGATCGAGGATCCCGACCGTCAGGCCCGCTACGCGTCGGTGTTCGCGATCACGGCGGGCGCGTTCGTGCCGCTCAACTTCATCGCCGTTCGCATGGCCGAGGCCTACACGCACCCACGGGTGCTGTCGACGACGGGCGGACACATGCCCGGCGAGATGCGGTTCACGTTCTTCGTGGCGCTGATCGCGATGGCCCTGTTGTTCACGACGCTGTGGAGACTGGAGCTCGCGGCCAAGGGAGCCGCCGCGCGGCTGCGGCAGCTACGCCGCCAGGTCGAGCCGGCACCGGCCGCAGCCCGTGGCTCCGGGTCGGCCCAAGCACCGTCGGTTACCGGTGTTCCCGCACGGTCCTCGTCGCGCTGATATGGATGCTCAAGTGCCTGCCAGCGCCGAGCTCCACGTCGGAGCGGCCTACGATAGGAGCGACCGGCTGCTCGCAGTGGGGCTCTCGCACAAGACGGCCGCGATCGAGCATCGCGAGCGGACCGCGCTCAACGACCGGCTCGCGCGCGAAGTCCTGCGGGCCCTCGGCCGGGACCCTGCGGTCAGCGAGGCGGTGGCTCTCTCGACCTGCAACAGAACCGAGCTCTACGCGGTCGTGCAAGACCCCGGTGCCGGGGAGGACGCGCTGCGGCGCGCGCTTCTCGAACAAGCGCGGCTCGATCAGAACAGGCTGGAGTGTGCCCTCTACACGCTCCACGAGCACACGGCCGTCGCGCATCTCTTCCGGGTGACCGCGGGCCTCGATTCCATGGTGGTCGGCGAGAGCGAGATCCAGGGTCAGGTCCGCCGCGCCGCCGAGCGCGCCGCGGAGGAAGGGCTGCTGGGGCCGCTGCTAGGCGGGGTCTACCGCCAGGCGCTCTCGGCCGGCAAGCGTGTCCGGCGCGAGACTCGCGTGGGCGCCGGAACGATTTCGGTCGCTTCGGTGGCGGTCGATCTCGCTCGGGAGAGCTTCGAGAGCCTCGACGACCGCCGTGCGGTGCTGATCGGTGCAGGGAGAACCGCCGAGCGCACCGCGCGAGCGCTACTCGCTGCCGGCCTGAGGCAGTTCGTCGTCGCGAACCGGACGGTGGCCGCGGCCCGGACCCTCGCAGCGCAGTTCGGCGGGCGCGGCGTCGGCTTCGAGGGCCTCTCTGACGAGCTGTGCGCCGCCGACATAGTGATCTCCTCGACCAACGCCCCGCACCGCATCCTGCTTCGCGCCGACATCGAGGCCGTGATGGCATCGCGCGAGGAGCGCCGGCTCGTCGTCATCGACATAGCCGTGCCGCGAGACGTCGAGGCCACGGCCAAGTCGCTCCCGGGCGTGACGCTTTACGACATCGATGACTTAGACCAGGCGGCCGAGGAGAACCTCAACGGCCGCCGTCGCGAGGCCGAGCGGGCCGAGCTGATAATCCTCGACGAGCTCTCCCACTTCCGGGAGTGGCACCGTGGGGTGGCGACGGCGCCCGGCGTCGGAGCGCTGTGGGCTCACGCGGAGGCCATTCGCCAGAGCGAACTCGCCGAAATCGACTCAAACTCGCTGTCCCCGGAGGCCCGCGTCCAGCTCGACGCCGTGACGCGATCGCTCGTCAAGAAGCTGTTCCACGAGCCGACGCAGCGGCTGCGGGCGCTCGATGACCGGGATGCGGGACTGCGCCACCTCGAAAGCTTGCGCTACCTCTTCGGACTGACCGAGGCCGAGGCGGACGCCGGGCTCGGGGAGGCGGCGCGCAAACCCGAGCATGCGGGTCCGCAGATACACGCTCAGGTCAACTGACCGGCGTACGACGGGGCGAGCTCGAATCCGTCCTCCGCGAGCCGGGCCCGCAGCTTGCGCCTGCCGTCGTGGAGCGTCTTGTAGAGCGCGCCCCGGGTCGTGCCGCGACGCTCCGCGAGCACGTCAATCGGGACGTCGTTGAGGGTCAGCGCGACGAGCACGTCGCGCTGGTGTGGGGTAAGCACGTCGGTGATCGCGTCGCGAATGGCGTCGATCAGCTCCGAGGCTTCCGCTTGACCCGCCGGAGACGCCCGCCGGTCCGGAAAGCGCGCCCACCCGTCGGCCTCGAGTGGGAGCTC
>Ga0075420_100000766_pt1 | contig 26515 bp, 25 predicted proteins | sample SoiMetdeltSBSDD4_FD_75296 | JGI IMG/M metagenome (GOLD analysis project Ga0075420, IMG submission 75296) | Bulk soil microbial communities from a Populus tree surrounding site in Tennessee, USA - Soil MetaG P. deltoides SBSDD4 | ecosystem: Environmental > Terrestrial > Soil > Tree plantation...
CTTGTCCTCCTCGGAGAGCTCGTCCATGCCGAGGATCGCGATGATGTCCTGCAGGTCCTGGTAGCGCTGGAGGATCCGCTTCACCTCGGAGGCCACGTTGTAGTGCTCGGCGCCGACGAACTCGGCGGCGAGGATCCGCGACGAGGAGGCCAGCGGGTCGACCGCGGGGTAGATGCCCTTGTCCGAGATGCGCCGCTCGAGGTTGGTGGTCGCGTCCAGGTGGGTGAAGGTGGTGTGCGGCGCAGGGTCGGTGTAGTCGTCGGCGGGCACGTAGATCGCCTGCATCGAGGTGATCGCGCGCCCCCGCACCGAGGTGATCCGCTCCTGCAGCTCACCCATCTCGTCGGCGAGGGTCGGCTGGTACCCCACTGCCGAGGGCATCCGGCCGAGCAGGGTGGAGACCTCGGAGCCGGCCTGGGTGAACCGGAAGATGTTGTCGATGAAGAGCAGCACCTCCTGGCCCTTCACGTCCCGGAAGTACTCGGCCATGGTCAGCGCGGAGAGCGCGACCCGCAGCCGGGTGCCGGGCGGCTCGTCCATCTGGCCGAAGACCAGCGCGGTGTCCTTGAGGACGTCCGCCTCGCCCATCTCCAGGATCGCGTCGTTGCCCTCACGGGTACGCTCACCGACGCCGGCGAACACCGACGTACCGCTGAAGTTGTGCGCGACCCGGATGATCATCTCCTGGATCAGCACGGTCTTGCCCACGCCGGCACCGCCGAACAGGCCGATCTTGCCGCCCTTGACGTACGGCGCGAGCAGGTCGAGCACCTTGATGCCGGTCTCCAGCATCTCGGTCTTGGGCTCCAGGTCGGCGAAGGCGGGGGCCTTGCGGTGGATCGGCCAGCGCTCCTCGACCTCCAGGCGCTCGCCCTCCTTGAGGTTCAGGCACTCACCGATCGCGTTGAACACGTGGCCCTTGGTCCCGTCGCCGACCGGCACCGTGATCGGCTCGCCGGTGTCGCGGACCTCGGCGCCGCGGACCAGGCCGTCGGTCGGCTGCATCGAGATCGCCCGCACCATGTTGTCGCCCAGGTGCTGGGCCACCTCGAGGGTGAGCCGCTTGGTCTCGCCACCGAGGCTCACGTCGACGTGCAGGGCGTTGAAGATCTCCGGCATCGCGTCCCGCGGGAACTCCGCGTCGACGACCGGGCCGATGACCCGGACGACCCGGCCCACGCCGGTGTTGGTCTCCACAGCAGTCATCACACTTCACTCCCCGCCGCCGCCAGCGCGTTGGCGCCGCCGACAATCTCGCTGATCTCCTGGGTGATCTCGGCCTGACGCGCGGAGTTCATCTGCTGCGTCAACGTCTTGATCATCTCTTCCGCGTTGTCCGTAGCCGACTTCATCGCCCGCCGCCGGGCTCCCGACTCGCTCGCCGCCGCGTCGATCAACGCCGCGTAGATGCGCGTGTTGATGTACCGCGGCAGCAGCGCGTCGAGCAGCTCCTCCGCCTCCGGCTCGAACTCGTACACCGGCCGCACCCCGCTGACCTCCTCCTCCTCGACCTGCATCGGGGCGAGGAAGTTGGCCGCCGGGACCTGGGTCATCAACGAGCGGAACTGGGTGTGCACCACGTGCAGCTCGTCGACGCCGACGACGCCGTCCGAACCCGCGGGCGGCGCACCGGGCGTGTCCACGTCGTCGGCGCCGGCGAGGAACGCCTTGATCAGCGTGTCACCGATCTCCCGCGCGTCGGCGAAGCTCGGGCGCTCGGAGAAACCGGTCCAGCTCGCCTCGATGGGGCGGTTGCGGAACCGGTAGTAGCCCACGCCCTTGCGCCCGACCACGTAGAGCACGACCTGCTTGCCGTCCTCGCGCAGCCGCGATATCAGCTGCTCCGCGGTGCGGATCACGTTGGCGTTGTAGGCGCCGCACAGGCCCCGGTCGCTGGTGACCACCAGGACGCCGGCCCGCCGGACCTGCGCCCGCCCGGTCAGCATGGGGTGGTCCATGGTCGCGTTGGACGCGAGCTCGGTCAGCACCCCGGTGATCGCCCTGGCGTAGGGCAGCGACGCCGCCACCCGCTCCTGCGCCTTGCCCAGGCGGCTGGTCGCCACCAGCTCCATCGCCCGGGTGATCTTCTTCGTGGAGCGGGTGGTTCTGATCCGCCGCCGGAGGGTCCGAACCTGGCCGGCCACTGCTACCGCCGGGCCGGCACGTGGCGGGTCACCGTCTCGCGGGCCTCGGCTCCGGCTTCCATCGCCTCGGCTTCCGGCTCGTTGACGCGGACCGTCTCGTCCTTGGCGAGGAACATCTCCTTGAAGTGGGCGACTGCCTGGTCGAGCGTTGCCACGACATCGTCGTCCCAGTTCTGCGCCGTGACCGACTCCAGCGTCCCCTTGTGGTTGTGGCGCAGGTACTGGAGGAGCTCCGACTCGAACCGGCGCACCTCACCGATCGGGATGTCGTCCAGCTTGCCGGTGGTGCCGGCCCAGATCGAGACGGTCTGCTCGTCCATCGGGTACGGCGAGTAGTTCGGCTGCTTGAGCAGCTCCACCAGGCGCGCCCCGCGGTCCAGCTGGGCCCGGGAGGCACGGTCCAGGTCGGAGGCGAACGCGGCGAACGCCTCCAGGTCGCGGTACTGCGCCAGGTTGAGCCGCAGCGAGCCGGCCACCTTCTTCATCGGCTTGGTCTGCGCCGCCCCACCGACCCGGGACACCGACGTGCCCACGTTGATCGCGGGCCGTACGCCCTGGTTGAACAGGTCCTGCTCGAGGAAGATCTGGCCGTCGGTGATCGAGATGACGTTGGTCGGGATGTAGGCCGAGATGTCGTTGGCCTTGGTCTCGATCAGTGGCAGGCCCGTCATCGAGCCGCCGCCCATCTCGTCGGAGAGCTTCGCGCAGCGCTCCAGCAGCCGCGAGTGCAGGTAGAAGACATCCCCCGGGTACGCCTCGCGCCCCGGCGGCCGGCGCAGCAGCAGCGACACGGCGCGGTACGCCTCGGCCTGCTTGGACAGGTCGTCGAAGATGATCAGGACGTGCTTGCCGGCGTACATCCAGTGCTGCCCGATCGCCGACCCGGTGTACGGCGACAGGTACTTGAAGCCGGCCGGGTCGGAGGCTGGCGCGGCGACGATGGTGGTGTACTCCAGCGCGCCGTGCTCATCCAGCACGCCGCGCACCGCCGCGATGGTGGACGCCTTCTGCCCGATCGCCACGTAGATGCAGCGCACCTGCTGCACCGGGTCGCCGGAGAGCCAGTTCTGCCGCTGGTTGATGATCGTGTCGATCGCGACCGTGGTCTTGCCGGTCTTGCGGTCCCCGATGATCAGCTGCCGCTGGCCCCGGCCGATCGGCGTCATCGAGTCGATCGCCTTGATGCCCGTCTGCAGCGGCTCGCTCACCGGCTGCCGCGCCATCACGTTCGGCGCCTGCAGCTCCAGCTCCCGGAAGCCCTCGTTGGTGATCTCGCCCAGGCCGTCGATGGGCTCGCCCAGCGGGTTGACGGTACGCCCGAGGAAGCCGTCACCGATCGGCACCGAGAGCACCCGGCCGGTGCGCTTGACCTGCTGCCCCTCCTCGATGCCGGCGAACTCGCCGAGCACCACCACGCCGATCGCGCGCACGTCGAGGTTCAGCGCGACGCCGAGCGTGCCGTCCGCGAACTCCAGCAGCTCGTTCGCCATGGTCGAGGGCAGGCCCTCCACCTGGGCGATGCCGTCGCCCGCCATGGTCACCACGCCGACCTCCTCCCGGGAGATCTCGGGCGTGTAGGAGGAGACATAGCGCTCGAGCGCGCCGCGGATCTCCTCCGACGAGATGGTCAGCTCGGCCATCCTCAACATCCTCTATATCTACGAGAGTCGGTTATTTGGTGCCCGCGAGGGCGTTGCGGTTCTCCGCCAGCCGGCGCGCGACCGTGCCGTCGTACAGGTCGTTGCCGACCCGCACCCGGACCCCGCCGAGGACCCCGGGATCGACTGTGATCTTCAGGCTGACCTCTCGACCGTACATTTCCGCCAGGCGCGCGCCCAAACGGTCCTCGTCGGCCTCTGCCAGCGGCTCGGCCACTGTGACGTAGGCGATGTGCCGGTCCCGGCGCTCGGCCGCCAGCTCGACCAGGCGGGTCAGCGAGCTGGTGAACCCCCGCCCGCCGAAGCCGGCCACGGCGATCTCGGCGAGGCGTACGGTGGCCGGCCGGGCCCGCTCGGCGAGCAGCGCCCGCACCAGCTCCACCCGCCGCGGCACCCCGGCCGACACGTCGCCCAGCGCCGCGGCGAGCCCCGGGTCACCGGCGACGATCTGGCCGAACCGGAACAGCTCGTCCTCCACCTCGCCCAGCTCACCGTGGGGCGTCGACCCGGCTCGGGCCGCAGCGCCGCCCTCGCCTGGCGCCGGCGGCGCCTGACCGGCCCGGGCGGCGGAGGCGAGCAGCGCGTCCACGCCCAGCCGCTCGGCCGCGTCGAGCAGCTGGCTCGGGGCCGACCAGCGCCCGCTGACCAGCACCCGCAACAGGTCGAGCGGGTGCTCGGCGACCTTGCCTTCCAGGAGGCTGCCCAGCAGGCCGGCCCGGTCCGCGCCCGCGCGGGCCGGGTCGGACAGGGCCCGGCGCAGGCGCGGCTGGCTCCTCAGCAGGCCGGCTACGGCCAGAACCTCATCGGCGAGCGCGGCCAGGTCGGCCGAGCTTGCCTGGTCGGCGTACGCGTCCAGCCGCTCCTGCGCCGCCGCGTACGACTCCCGGCTGGCCGCCTGCATCAGCGTGACCTTCCGGAGCCGCCGGTGCCGGTCGGCTCCAGCCCGCGGTCGGTCTCCAGCTCGGCCAGGAAGCGCTCCACCGTCCCCCGGCGCCGGGCCTCGTCGTCCAGGGACTCGCCGACGATACGCCCGGCCAGGTCGACTGCGATCCGGCCGACGTCGGCCCGCAGCTCCCGGACGATCGTCTGCCGCTCCCCGGTGAGCTGCTCGCGGCCGGCGGTGATCACCCGGTCGGCCTCCTCGCGCGCCTGCGCAAGGACATCGTTCTTGATCGCCACGGCCTCAGCGCGCGCCTCGTCACGGATCCGCGCCGCCTCGGTGCGGGCCTCGGCGAGCTGGGCACGGTACTGCTCGAGCAGCCGGTTGGCCTCGGCCTGCGCCGCCTCCGCCCGCTTGATCCCGCCCTCGATCGCCTCGACCCGGGCCGCGAACGTCTGCTCCATGCGCGGCCACACGAACCGGCCCAGCACGTAGACGAGCAGGCCGAAGGCGACCAGGCCGACCACGATCTCCTGCCAGATCGGCAGGATCGGGTTGGGCACGTGCGGCGCCTCTTCGGCGGCTAAGTAGCGCATGGGAACCTCCGTTGAAGAGGGTGGGTCCTACCTAGAAGACGAAGCCGAAGGCGATGCCGAGCAGGGCGAGCGCCTCGACCACCGCGAAGCCGATCCAGAGGAACGGCTGGGTGAGCCGCGCCGACTCCGGCTGGCGGGCGGTGGACTGGATGTACGCGGCGAAGATGAGGCCCACGCCGATGCCGGGCCCGATCGCGGCCAGGCCGTAGCCGACGGCGCTGAGGCTGCCCTCTACCTGAGCGAGATCCATTGTTGCGCTTCCTCCTGAGCTATCGCGTGACCATCACGCGGACGACGGACGGGGGACGGTGACTCTAGTGCTCCTCGGCGAGCGCGCCCTGCACGTAGCTCGCGGTCAGTACGACGAAGACGTACGCCTGCAGCAGGATGACCATCGCCTCGAGGAACGTCAGCGCGATCGCCATCGCCCACGACAGCAGCGAGATCGGCTTGAGGAACAGGGCCTCCGCGTTGAGCAGCGCGAACCCGCCGAGCGTGAAGACGAGCAGGATCATGTGGCCGGCGAACATGTTCGCGAAGAGCCGCACAGCGAGGGTGAACGGCCGCACCAGGAACGTCGAGATGAACTCGATCGGGATCAGGATCGGCAGTACGAACCACGGCGCCGGCGGGACCAGGCTGATCTTCAGGTACTTGACCAGCCCGTGCCTGCGGACGCCGACCGCCATGAACATGATCCAGCTGATGACCGCCAGCATGGCCGGGAAGGCGATGTGCGAGTTCGGCGAGACCTGGATGAACGGCACGATCGCGAAGAGGTTCATCAGCAGGATGAAGGAGAACAGCGTCGCCAGGTAGGGCGCGAAGCGCAGGCCCTCCGGCCCGATCATCTCCCGGCCGACGCCGTCACGGACGAAGCCGTACACCGACTCGGCCAGCCACTGCTTGCGGTCCGGCACGATCTTCGGGTCGCGGTAGGCGAGCAGGAAGAACACGATGAGCAGCGCCACCGCCACCCACACCAGCAGGGTGAACCTGGTCAGCCAGTAGCCGCCGCCCTCGACCAGGCTGGGCGGGTAGAAGTCATGCACGCTCGGTGGGAACGGGACCTCCTCGGCGCGCACGAACGCTAGTCCGCTCACCACTTCCCCCCCATCGCTAGGCACCTAGCCGCCGGACGACCAGGTAGACGCCCCCGGCCGCGCCGACGACCGCCCCGGCCGCCGTGGCGATGCCGTCGGAGCCGAGCCACCGGTCGACCAGCCAGCCGATGAACCCCCACACCACGATGCCGGAGACCAGGTACGCCATGGCCGTGATGCCTTGACCGGCGCCGGGCGCGGAGCCACCCGAGCCCTCAGGGCGCTGAGAGGGTGGGCTACCGGCCATAACGCGCCGAACGATATCAGTCGACGGGCTCTGGCTGCGTGCCACCCCCCACGCGGCGACACCGCGCGGGCCCAGCCCCGGCCACGCTCGCTCTCGCGTGACCGCCCCCGATCCGGTGGCGCACATTCACCGGCGCCAGGCCCGGACACGGCCGGTTCCCGGGACGTTACTCCCAGACGGCCGGCGGGGAAAGCCGCCGGGATGTCGCGGCAGGCGTCAGCGCCGGTCCCCCGCACCGGCGTGCCGGATGCCGCTCCTGGTCACCCACCAGATCTGCGCCCCGGTCCAGCCCACCACACCGGTGACGATGCCCACCGCCAGCGCCCCCTTGCCGGCCCAGCCGGTGTCCAGGACCGCCATCATGGCGACGCCGAGCAGGCTGAACTTGACCACGTACGCGACCATGCCGACCGGCAGTACGAGCTGCGGGCTGACGGTGTCCGCCCAGGCGATGGCGAGGGTCGAGACCGTGTAGCTGCCGGCCACTACGGCCACCCCGCCGGCCACGCCCGCGGCCTGCGCCGGGCCTGCGGCGAGCCACCCGGCGACCGCGCCGAGCACCAGCAGCGCGCCGGACGCGCCGAGCACCGCCGGCAGGTGCGCCAGCCGCCAGCCCATCAGCGGGGGGACCCGGTCATCAGCGGGGGTACGCCGGGAACGCGGCGACCAGGGTGACCACCTCGGCGGCGACCTCGGCGAGTGCCACCTGCCCGGCCGAGGTCTGCGGGTCGGCGCAGACCGCCCGGCATACCAGGGCCGCGATCCGGCGCATCTGCACCTCGCGCATGCCCTGGGTGGTCACCGAGGCGGTGCCCACCCGGATGCCGCTGGCCACCATCGGCTTGTGCGGATCGTACGGGATGGCGTTCTTGTTCAGGGTGATCCGCGCGGCGTCGCAGCGGGTCTCGGCAGTGCGCCCGGTGACGTCGAGCGGGCGCAGGTCGACCAGGGCGAGGTGGGTGTCGGTGCCACCGGAGACCGGCCGCATACCCTCGGCGGCGAGCGCCTCGGCCAGCGCCCGCGCGTTCGCCACGACCTGCCGGGCGTAGTCGGCGAACTCCGGCATGGCCGCCTCCCGCAGGGCCACCGCCTTGGCCGCCACCGCGTGCATGAGCGGCCCGCCCTGGGTGAACGGGAACACCGCCCGGTCGATGCGCGTGGCGAGCTCGCCGCGGCAGAGGATCATGCCGCCGCGCGGGCCGCGCAGCACCTTGTGGGTGGTGGCGGACACCACGTCGGCGTAGGGCACCGGCGACGGGATCACCTTGCCGGCCACCAGGCCGATGAAGTGCGCGGCGTCGACCATCAGGTACGCGCCCACCTCGTCGGCGATCTCCCGGAACGCGGCGAAGTCGATCAGGCGCGGGTACGCGGTCGCGCCGCAGATCACCAGCTTCGGGCGGTGCTTGAGGGCGAGGTCGCGGACCTGGTCGTAGTCGATCAGCTCGGTGTCCGGCCGGACCGGGTAGCCGACCGTGGCGAACCAGCACCCGGAGAAGTTGACCTTGCTGCCGTGGGTCAGGTGGCCGCCGTGCGGCAGGTCCATGGCGAGCACTATGTCCCCGGGGTCCAGCAGCGCCGCGTACACCGCCAGGTTCGCCGACGCGCCGCTGTGCGGCTGGAGGTTGGCGTGCTCGGCCTCGAACAGCGCCTTGGCGCGCTCGATGCCCAGCTGCTCCGCCTGGTCCACCTGGGCGCACCCGCCGTAGTAGCGCCGGCCCGGGTACCCCTCGGCGTACTTGTTCGTCAGCGTCGAGCCCAGCGCGGCCAGCACCGCCGGGGAGGTGAGGTTCTCGCTGGCGATCAGCTGGAGACCGCCGCGGAGCCGGGCCAGCTCACCGAGGACCACCGACGCGATCTCCGGGTCGGTCTGCTCGAGCGCGGCGAAGTCCGGCCCCCAGAACACGCCGCTCAGGTTACCCGGGTACGGCTGGGCGCACCGGCGCGCTGGAGCAGCAGGGCCTCGGCGAGGGGGCGTACCACCCGGTCGATGACGTCGGCCACCCGCGAGAAGTGCCGGTCCCCGCGGCCCCACGGGTCCTCGACCTCGTCGCCGGGCTCGGCCGCCCGCCCGCCGCGGGCCGCGTGCAGCGCCTCGACCAGGGCGGCGCCGCGGGCCGCCACAGCCTCTGGCCGCAGCTCCGCCGGGGGCAGGCTGGCCAGGTCGACCGCCGGCAGCAGCCGCCCCAGCTCGCCGAGTACGAAGGTGCGCCCGGCCGCGTCCGGCCGCAGCGACACGACGTACTCCACCTGCTCGGCGGTTGCGGTGAGCACGAGGTCGGCGGTGTCGATGTGCTCGGCGCGCAGCCGGCGGGCGGTGAAGCCGGTGTCGTCACCGCCCCGGGCCCGCAGCTGCCGGGCGGCCGGCGGGTTCATCGGCTGGCCCTCGTGCCACCCGCCAGTGCCCGCGCTGGCGCTGTAGACCAGCTCGTCCGCCAGCTCCCCGGCGACCTGGCGTACCGCCGCGGCGAAGAGCCGCTCAGCCATTGGCGACCGGCAGATGTTGCCCATGCAGATGTGCAGCACGCCGAACGGCGGCACCGCTAGACCCCCGCCGGGAGGATGGCCGGAACCACGTCGCGCAGCTTCTCCAGCGGGACCGCCCCGTCGCGCAGCACCCGCGGCACGTCCCCGGTCACGTCCACGATCGTGCTCGGCACCGGGTCCGGGCACGGGCCGGCTTCGAGGTAGACGCTGACCGAGTAGGACAGCTGCTCGCGCGCCTGCTCGGCGGTTAGCGCGGGCGGCTCGCCGGTCTTGTTCGCCGACGACACCGCCATCGGGCCGGTCTCGCGCAGCACCTCCAGCGCCACCGGGTGCAGCGGCATCCGCACCGCCACCGTGCCGTCGGTGTCCCCGAGGTCCCACTGGAGGGTGGGCGAGTGCTCGACGACGATGGTCAGCGCCCCTGGCCAGAACGCGTCGACCAGGTCCCGGGCCACCTGCGGCAGGCTCACCACGAGGCCGTCGACGGTGTGCTTGGAACCGACCAGGACCGGCGGCGGCACGTGCCGGCCCCGCCCCTTGGCGCCCAGCAGCGCCTCGACCGACCACGCCTTGAACGCGTCGGCGCCGAGGCCGTACACGGTGTCGGTGGGCAGGACCACCAGGTCGCCACGCCGCACCGCCTCGACCGCTGCGGCGACGCCGCGGTCCCGGTCGGCGAGGGTACGGCAGTCGTAGAGCATCACGAGTGGTCAGTCTGCCATCTCCTGCGGTGCCCGCCGACGGGCCGTGGCGAAGCGGGGCCGGCCGGCGAGGTCGGCATGGTCGCGGACGTCGTCGAAGCGGCCATCGGCGCGCAGCAGCGCGGGTACGGCCTCGCCGTGCGAGTCGTCGTGCTCGATGCCCACCCGGCCGCCGGGCCGTAGCAGCGCCGCCACCCGGGCCACCACCGGCCGGATGACGGCGAGCCCGTCCGGGCCGGCGAACACGGCGTCGGCCGGGTCGTGGTCGCTGACCTCGGCGTCCACCTGCGTGCCCGCCGGCACGTACGGCGGGTTGCACAGCACCAGGTCCACCTGTCCGTCCAAGGTGGACAGCGTGGCCGGGTCGGTGGCGTCGCCGGCCACCACCTCGACGGGCGGGTCCCCGGCGGCCACCCGCACCGCGGCGTTGCGCCGCAGCCACGCCAGGGCCGCCGGGGCGCGCTCCACCGCGTACACCCGGCCCGGTGGCCCCTCCTGGGCGACGGCGAGCGCGACGGCGCCGGCGCCGGCGCACAGGTCCACCACGCACGGCCCCCCAAGGTCTCGCAGGACTTCCAGGCCCCACTCGACCAGCAGCTCGGTCTCTGGCCGGGGGATGAACACGCCCGGCCCCACCGCGAGCTCGAGCCGCCGGAAGCCGGCGCTGCCGAGCAGGTGCTGCAGCGGCACCCGGCGCGCGCGCAAGGCCACCAGCTGGTCGAAGGCGGCCAGCCGCGCTCCGGTGAGGCCGCCGGCGAGCACCAGCCGGCTGCGCGGTACGCCCAGCACGTGCGCTGCGAGCAGCTCCGCGTCGGCGCGCGGGGCGGCGACCCCGGCCTCGCGCAGCACCGAGGCGGCGCGCGCGATGACCGCCGACCGACTAGCGTGATCCGCCGGCATGGACGGCTCCCCTGCGTTCGCTGTCACGTGATAATCATTAGGCTCACCCGACAGGTTGGTGGGAGGCATACTTCGTGACCCGGCCCGACGTCGTCGTCAGCCACACCGAGGCGCTGGAGCGCGCCCGGTCGATGCTGATCGCGGACCGGGCCGGCGAGGCCGAGGCACTCGGCCAGTGGGTCGCCGCCTCCACCCAGGACCCGGCTGAGCGCGGGCATGCCCTCGTCCTGTGCGCCACTGCGCTGCTCAACATGGGCCGTCCCGAGCAGTGCCGCGAGGCGGTCCAGGCCGGCCTGGCCACAGTGCGCGGCCTGCGCGAGCCCTACCTGCTCGGCCACCTTAACGCCCTGGCGGCGCTGACCCACCGGCACGACGCGCTGGAGAACGCCGTCATCCACCTGGTGCACAGCGCCCGGGCGATGCGGCAGGCGAACCCCACCGACCCGATCACCCCATGGGGCTGGCACGACCTCGCGATGGCCTACTCCTACCTGGGCTTCCACGGCCACGCGGTGAGCGCGATTGAGCAGGCGCGCACCCTTGCGGTCGCCGTCGGCATGCCGGAGGAGAGGTTCGCCGCCCCGGGCATCCGGGTGCGCAACGCCACCTCCCTCGACCATCACGGCGACACCGACGGGTGCGTCCGGGTGCTGCGCGCGGTAGCCGCCGACCTCGCCCGCCACGAGCGCAGCGGCCACCTGGAGCTGGTCCGCCCCAGCGGCCTGGCGGCGTACGGGTACGCCGTCGCCCGCCTGGCCGCCCTCGGCCACCGGCTGGATGTGGACGCGTGCGCCGCGTTCCGCCGGGGCGGCGGCAACCGGCGTGCCCGAGACCTGAGAGCGCTCGGCGAGGTGTGCCTGGCGATCCGCGACGGCCAGCCGGACGAGGCCCTGGACCGGCTGGAGAAGGTGGAGGTCTCCCCGGACACGCTCGGGCCGGCCGAGGTGCCGCGGTTGCGCGCCCTGGCGCACCTTCGGGCCGGTGACTTCCGCGCGGCGTACGAGGCGGACCGCGAGGTGGCCCGGGCGGTGGCGGCAGGAGCCGACCGGCTGCGCGACACCTTCGTCGAAGGGGTCGCGGCCCGCCTGGAGCACGGCGAGCTGCGACGCACCGCCGCCCGGTACGCCGGCGACGCGCTCACCGACCCGCTCACCGGCCTGCCCAACCGGCGCCACCTCGAGCGCTACGTCGACGAGATGATCGACCGCGGCGAGCAGGCCGTGGTCGGCGTGTGCGACCTGGACGGCTTCAAGCTGGTCAACACGGTCCACGGCCACCTCGCCGGGGACCTGGTGCTGCAACGGGTCAGCGGGATCATCGCCCGGGTGATGCGGCGCGGTGACTTCGTGGCGCGCTACGGCGGCGACGAGTTCGTCGTGGTGCTGCCGAGCACCACGCTGTCGGACGCCGCAGACGTGGCGCACCGCATCGTCGCCGCGGTCCGCACCGAGGACTGGCACGGCCTGGTGCCGGGCACACCGATCGCGGTGAGCATCGGCTGGGCCGATGTGGCCGGACCGCAGATGGAGCTGGGCCGGGCGCTGGTCCAGGCGTTCGAGGCCGCCGACCGGGCCATGCTGCGCGCGAAGACCCGGGTTCGCGCCTCCTAGCGCCGCCGTGTAGCACTTTGTAGCACCAGGCCGAGTCGTCCCGTACTCTCATGGTTGTGGCCCAACCAGTCCCTCACGAGATCACCCAGCGCCAGCTCCGCAACGACTCCGGCGCGATCATGCGCGGCGTCGAGCGGGGCGAGTCCTACACCATCACCCGCAACGGCACGCCGATCGGCCGGCTGGTCCCACTGCGGCGGCGCACCTTCGTCCCACGCGAAGAGGTGATGGCGGCGTTCGCCACCGCCCCAGTCCTCGACGCCGACCAGTTCCGCAGCGACATCGACGGTCTCGCCACACAGGACCTGCCCGACCGTGACTGGTGAGCACCGGTCCCGCGGCCTGATCGACACGAACATCGTCATCCACCTGGGCGCGCTCGACCCGGCAGGCCTGCCGGAGGAGATGGTCATCTGCGCCGTCACCCTCGCCGAGCTGTCAGCCGGGCCGCACCACACCGACGACCCGGCCGAACGGGCACGGCGCACCAGCGTGCTTCAACACAGCGAGGCCACCTTTGACCCGCTGCCGTTCGACGCCGAAGCGGCCCGGGCCTTCGGGCTGGTCTCGGCCGCAGTGCGCGCCGTCGGCCGGACGCCTCGCCGCCGCCTCGCCGACCTGATGATCGCAGCCACCGCAGTCGCCAACCGGTTACCGCTCTACACCACCAACCCGGACGACTTTCTCGGTCTGGACGACCTCTTGGCCGTCGTCGCTGTGAAGAGACCCTGACCCGGCCAGCAGCAGTTTCTTCGTCGCTAGCCGGCAAGCCGGGCCGCCCGGTCGGCGGTGGCCAGCGCCTGCACCACCGCGTCGAGGTCGCCGGCGAGCACCAGATCCAGGTTGTACGCGGTGAAGCCGATGCGGTGGTCGGTGATCCGGTTCTGCGGGAAGTTATAGGTACGGATCCGCTCCGAGCGGTCCACAGTGCGCACCTGCGCCTTGCGGGCGTCCGAGGCGGCGGCGGCCGCCTCCTCCTGCGCCAGCAGCGCCAGCCGGGCCCGCAGCATGCGCATCGCCCGGTCCTTGTTCTGCAGCTGGGAGCGCTCGTTCTGGCAGGAGACCACGATGCCGGTCGGCAGGTGGGTGATGCGTACGGCGGAGTCGGTCGTGTTCACCGACTGGCCGCCCGGCCCGGACGAGCGGAACACGTCGACGCGCAGGTCCTTCTCGTCGACCTCCACCTCGGTCTCCTCCACCTCCGGGGTGACCAGCACGCCAGCGGCTGAGGTGTGGATGCGCCCCTGGGACTCGGTGACCGGCACCCGCTGCACCCGGTGCACGCCGCCCTCCCACTTCAGGCTCGACCACACACCGTTGCCGCCGTCCGGCACGCCCCGGGTCTTCACCGCCACCGCCACGTCCTTGTAGCCACCGAGGTCGGACTCCTGCGAGCCGAGCACCTCGGTCGTCCAGCCGCGCCGCTCGGCGTACCGCAGGTACATGCGCAGCAGGTCCCCGGCGAACAGGGCCGACTCCTCGCCGCCCTCGCCCGCCTTGACCTCCAGGATCACGTCCTTGGCGTCGTTGGGGTCGCGCGGCATCAGCAGCTCGGCCAGGCGCTCCTCGACCTGGGTGACCCGGGCGGCCAGGGCCTCGGCCTCGGCCGCGAAGCTCGCGTCCTCGCCGGCGAGCTCGCGCGCGGCGCCGAGGTCGGCGCGGGCCTGGGTCAGCTCGGTCGCGGTCTTGTAGATCGGCGTCAGCTCGGCGAACCGGCGGCCCACCCGGCGCGCGGTCGCCTGGTCGGCGTGGATCGCCGGGTCGGCCAGCCGCTGCTCCAGCTCGGCGTACTCGTCCAGCAGTGTGCTGAGTCGGTCCGTGCTCATGGCGTCCCCCTGTCCGGGCACGGCAACGGCGCCCGCCCCAAGGATCGGGGCGGGCGCCGTCCGCGCAGCTACTTGCCGGCCTTACCGGCCTTGCGGGCCTGGGCCTTGGCGGCCTGGGCCTTGGCGTACTTCTGCTGGAACTTCGCGACCCGGCCAGCGGTGTCGAGCACCCGCTGCTTGCCCGTGTAGAACGGGTGGCAGACGTTGCACGTCTCGACGTGGATCGCGCCGTTGCGCGCGGTGCTCCGCGTGGTGAACGAGTTACCGCAGGAGCAGGTGACCTCGGTGGTCACGTACTGCGGGTGGATGTTCGGCTTCATGGGTTGTCCCTCTCGCGCTGTGGTCGCCGGGTCGCCGTCTGCACCGCCACCATCAGGTGCGGCAGCGGCTCGGGCGTGAACCGGTACCGGGCCGACGTACCAGTGTGCCATGGCGTCGGCACAACAGGTCTGGCGCCCGCCGCATTCCCACGGCTGTGCCTGCCGCTAGTCCCCTGGCGTCGTCTTGGCGATCTGCATCAGGAACTCGATGTTCGTCCGGGTCTGCTTGAGCCGGTCGAGCAGCAGGTCCAGCGCCTGCTGCGGGTCCAGCGAGTGCAGCACCTTGCGCAGCTTGATGGTGATCGCCAGCTCCTCCGGCGCAAGCAGGATCTCCTCCTTGCGGGTGCCCGAGGCGTCGACGTCCACGGCCGGGAAGACCCGCTTGTCGGCGATCTTCCGGTCGAGCTTGAGCTCGGCGTTGCCGGTCCCCTTGAACTCCTCGAAGATCACCGTGTCACCGGTCGAACCGGTCTCCACCAGAGCCGTGGCGATGATCGTCAGCGAGCCACCGTTCTCGATGTTGCGCGCCGCGCCCAGGAAGCGCTTGGGCGGGTAGAGCGCTGCCGAGTCGATGCCGCCGGAGAGGATCCGCCCGCTCGCCGGCGAGGCGTTGTTGTACGCCCGGCCGAGCCGCGTGATCGAGTCGAGCAGCACGACCACATCGTGGCCCAGCTCGACCAGCCGCTTGGCCCGCTCGATGGAGAGCTCCGCAACGGTGGTGTGGTCCTGCGGCGGGCGGTCGAACGTGGACGCGATGACCTCGCCCTTGACCGACCGCTGCATGTCGGTGACCTCCTCCGGCCGCTCGTCGACGAGGACGACCATGAGGTGGCACTCCGGGTTGTTGCGGGTGATGGCGTTCGCCAGCGCCTGCAGGACCATCGTCTTGCCCGCCTTGGGCGGCGAGACGATCAGCGCCCGCTGGCCCTTGCCGATCGGCATGACCAGGTCGATGACGCGCGTGGTGAGGATGTGCGGGTCGGTCTCCAGGCGCAGCCGCTCCTGCGGGTAGAGCGGGGTCAGCTTGTAGAACTCCGGCCGCCGCCGCGCCTCCTCCGGGTCCATCCCGTTGATCGAGTCGAGCCGGACCAGCGGGTTGTACTTGTCCCGGCGCTGCTCGCCCTCGCGCGGCGCCCGGACGGCGCCGGTCACCGCGTCCCCGCGGCGCAGCCCGTTCCGCTTGACCTGCGCCATCGACACGTAGACATCATTCGACCCAGCGAGGAACCCGGTGGTACGCACGAACGCGTAGTTGTCGAGGACGTCGACGATGCCGGCCACCGGTACGAGGACGTCGTCCTCTGCCACCTGCGGCTCGTTGCCGCCGCCACCGCCACCGCTCTCGCCGCGCTCGGTCCGGCCCCGCCGGCGGTCGCGGAAGCGGCTGCGCCGGCCACGCCGGCCGCCGTCGGCGTCGTCATCGTCGCGGTCGGTGCGGTCCCGGTCGCCGCGGTCCCGGTCGGTGCGGTCGCCCCGGTCGGCGCCCCGCTCCGAGCCACGGTCCACGCCGCGCTCGTGCCGGTCCCGCCCGTTGCGCCCGTTCACCGGCTCACCGCGCTCGTACCGGTCGCCCCGGCCACCCGCGGACTCGCCCCGGTCCGCCCGCTCGGTACGCGCGCCAGCCGCGTCGCCGCGCCCGGTCGCCTCCTCAGCGGACTCGACGGCCCGGTCCCGCTCGCCTGCCCGGTCCCGGTCACCGGCCCGGTCCCGCTCGCCTGCCTGGTCGCGGCCGGCAGCTGGGTGGTCCCGGCCGGCAACGTCGCCCCGGCCGTCCAACGGCTCACCCCGGCCAGCGCCGGAGTCCTCCCGTTCGCCCAGGGACTCGCGCCGGTCGGTGCGCGGCTCCGGCGGGCCGGCGGCCCGGCTCGCCCGCCCACCCCTGCGGTCGGCGTCGACCGGCTCGCTGGCGGAGCTATGGGAACCCGTGGCGTCGGTCGGCTCGGCCAGCGACCGCTCGTGGCGTATCTCGGCGTGGACCTGCTCGCGCGGGGCGTCGACCCGGGCGGCTACCTCCGCGCGCTGCCTCGGCGTGCTGGCTGTGCCGCCACCCTGCCTCTCCTGGATAGCGGAGATCAGCTCGCCCTTGCGCATCCGGGCGGTACCGGAGATGCCGAGCGACGCGGCCAGGCTCTGCAGCTCGGGGAGCAGCATCGCCGATAACCCACTTCCGGTACGCCGACGACGGGTGCCGACGACGGCCTCGTCCGGAGCCTGGGTGCTGGAGACATCCGACGTGACGCCGGTAGTGTCGCTCAATGGTTTCCTTCCCTCGATAGACCGGGGCTGCCCGGATCGGAGCAAAAAGTGGCCGGGCGGCCTCGGGTACACCCGCCTCGCACGACACGCGCGGGAGTTTTTGGACAGCGGCTACCGGGCCTTCTCGGCACCGGGCCGCGCCGCTTCACGGCGATCGTGGAAGTTGCGGTCCGGCTGGCTTCGGCAGGGCTTGCGACGGGCGTGACCGTCAACACGTTGAGGGTTACGCCGTCCCGCGGATGATCGCGCGCCTCGCGGCTGCTGTCTAGCTAGAGCGTAGTCAACTCGCCCAACCTGCGGCAACAGGATCCCGCTCGGCGTGTCTCAGGATACCTGACGCACCCGCCGGATCGACCGCCACTGACAATACTCGCCACGATGCGCCAACGGCCAACCCGGAGGGCACTTCGGTGAGCGCGAGCACGCTCGGGCCGGCGCCGCTGACCACCGCGGCCACCCCCGCCGCCCGTAACCGCTCGACCAGGGCGGCCGTCTCCGGTGCGGCAGCAGCGCGGTAGGGCTGGTGCAACCGGTCCCCGGTCGCCTCGAACAGCAGCTCGGGCTCCTCAGCCAGCGCGTGGACCAGCAGCGCCGCCCGAGCCGCCGTCCACACCGCGTCCGCGTGCGGCACCGCCGGGGGCAGCGCCTGACGGGCCGCCGCGGTCAGCCCGCGCCCCTGCGACACGAAGACCGTCGGCGCTACGGCGGCGGCCGGCGCCCGGGACACGGCGCGCGGACCGGCCGCCGTGGCCCACGCGATGGTGAACCCGCCGAACAGGCAGGCCGCCGCGTTGTCCGGGTGGCCTTCCAGCTGGGTGGCCACCCGCAGCACGCCCAGGTCGTCCAGCCGCTCCTCGCCCCCGGCGACGAGCGCCCGGGCCAGCAGCACGCCGGACACGATCGCCGCCGACGAGGAGCCGAGCCCGCGCGCCTGCGGGATGCGGTTGTGACAGTCCACGGCCAGCCCTGGCGGGCGGCCGGCACCGAGCTCGTCAAAGGCGGCGTACATCGCCCGTACGACCAGGTGTGTCCCGTCCAGCGGCAGCTCCCCCGCCCCTTCGCCGCGTACGGTGACCTGGACCCCGGCGGGTGTGATCTTCGCCATAACCTCGTCGTGGAGGCGCAGGGCCAGCCCCAGGCAGTCGAAACCGGGCCCCAGGTTGGCACAGGTAGCCGGCGCCCGGACCTGGACGGATGTGGACAGGAACGGCACCGGCACATGGTAGAGCGCCGGCACCTCGCCCGGCGTACCACCGCTCAACGCAGCGCCGGCTCGCGGGCCGGTTCCAGCTCGGCCGGCCCGGTCCCGCCCGGCCCGGTCCCGCCCGGCCCGGGCCCACCCGGCCCGGGCCCACCCGGCCCGGGCCCACCCGGCCCGGGCCCACCCGGCCCGGGTCCACCCGGCTCGGGCTGGGGCAGCCGCGCAGTGGCCCAGCGCCAGCCGATCGCGTAGAGCAGCGTGACCATGCCGCAGCAGGCGACCAGCACCCGGGCCGGCAGGTGGTCGACGAAGGCGCCGACGACCAGCAGGCTGACCGAGATGGACAGCGTCGCCAGCATCATGTCCACGGCGAGGACCCGTCCCCGCAGCGCGTCCGGCACCTCCGTCTGCAGCGCAAAGCTCGACATGGTCCAGTTGCCGCCGCCCGAGATGTGCGCAACCACCACCAGGACCAGAACCAGCGCGAACGACGGCGCCGCGGCGACGCCGAGGTAGGTCAGGCCATAGCTGCCCATCGAGATCGCGAGGCCCGGCAGCAGCCAGGACCGGTGGGTGAGCACCCGGCGCAGCAGCAGCGGCCCGATCACCGCGCCGAGCCCCCGCGCGGCGAAGAGCAGCCCGGTGCCGAGCGCCCCGGCACCGAGCGCGGCGGCCAGCACCGGGAAGACGGCGAGCACGCCGTTGCCCATGCCGACCGCGGACTTCACGGTGACCAGCGCCAGCACGCGCCGCTCGTGGCGGAGGTAGCGCATCGCCTCGCGGATCGCCGGCCACGTCCGCGACGGCGGCCCGCCGCCGCGGGCCGCCTGCAGCGGGCGGTCGATCCGCCACGCCAGCGCCGCCGCGACCGCGAGCCCCACCGCGGTGACCAGGAAGCAGGTGTACGGCGAGAAGGCCGCGCTCAGCACGCCGCCGAGCGAGGCACCGACCACAGCCATGGTGCCCCACGCCGACCCGGAGAGGGCGTTCGCCGCGGCCAGATCCTCATCGGGGACGACGTTGGGCAGGGCGGCCGACGAGGCCGGCGAGTAGAACGCCTTGGCGACGGCGAAGGCGACCATCGCGACGAGGGCCACCCACCCGGTCGCCGCCGAGCGGACGGTCAGCAGCAACAGCACCGCGCCGATCGCCGCCAGGTTGGCGGTCATCATGATCTTCTTGCGGTCCACCCGGTCGGCGACCGTGCCGGTGAACGGCAGGAGCAGCGCCACGATGCCGGTGTCGGCGGACAGCACAAGCGCTCCCCACAGCCCGCTGCCGGTCAGCTCGGGCAGCAGCACGACCAGCGGTACCAGCACGAACCAGTCGCTGGCGAAGACCACGACCTGGGCCAGGAAGAGGCTGCGGAAGTCCCGGTTGTGCACGAGAACCGAGAGCGTAGGCGGCACGTGGCAACGCTAGCCGTAGATGTCAGGCGGTGCCCGCCGCACGGACATGAGCTGGCTCACCGTCACGAGCTCAAAACCCCGGGCCCGCAGGCCGGTAATCATCTCGGGCAAGCCACGCAAGGCGACCAGCCGGTCCGCCGCACCGATGTCGTGAGCCAGCAAGATACCACCCGGCTCGGTGTGCTCCACAACGAACCGGGCATGCCCGAGCGGGTCGTTCGGGTACCGCGACTCGACCATCTGGAGCGACCAGAACACCACCTGGTAGTCCAACCGGGCGGCGGCCAGCGCCGCGCTGCCACCCATGTGCCCGTACGGCGGCCGGGCCAGGCGCGGTGTCTGACCGGTCACGTCCACGATCGCCTCGTGCGCCCGCAGCAGGTCGGCGTAGGCCTCGTCCGGGGTGCGGCGGGCCAGGTCGAGGTGGTCCCAGGTGTGGTTGCCGATCTCGTGCCGCCCCATCCGCCCGCGCAGCACCTCCGGGTACTTGCGCACCCGCCGGCCCACCATGAAGAACGTGGCCGGTACGCCGTACCGCTGGAGGGTGTCGAGCACCAGGGTGGTCCACTCTGGACGCCACCCGTCGTCGAAGGTGAGCGCCGCCAGCTTCTGGTCGGTCTCCACCGCCCAGGTGACGAGCAGCTGGCCGCGGCCGGGATGCGGGCCGCGGCGCGAGTCGGTGGCGCCGGCGGGGCTGGGCCGTAACGGCAGCTTGCGGTCTGCCACGTTGGCCAGCTCGGCGAAGCCGGCCGCGCCAACCCCGGCGCCGGCCGCGAACAGGCTGGCCCGGCGCAGCAGAGCCCGCCGGCCCGCGCCCATCCCAGCCCCGCCGGCACCCACCCGAGCCTCGTACGACTCATCCATGTCCGCCATTGTCCGGTCCAGGATGAGGTGGGGACAGCCGCGCGCTGCCGCGAGGCGTAGCCGTGGCCAGGTTGACGCGTGCCGTGACGGGAGCGGCCTCAGGCCAGGTCGAGGGCGTGCGCCGCGGCGAGCACGTCGGCGCGGATCGTGACCGGCACCGGCGCGGTGGAGATGGCCCACTCCGGGTCCTTGAGGCCATGGCCGGTGACCGTGCACACCACCGTGCAGCCCCGCCGGACCAGGCCGGCCTCGACGGCCTGCAGCAGCCCGGCCACACTGGCCGCGCTGGCCAGCTCGGCGAAGACCCCGACGCAGCGGGCGAGCAGCCGGTACGCCGAGAGGATCTCCCGGTCGGTGACGGCGAGGATCGCCCCGCCCGACGCGTCCCGCGCGTCGAGCGCCTTGGCCCACGAGGCCGGGTTGCCGATGCGGATCGCACTGGCGATCGTGGATGGCTCGGGCACGACCCGGCCGGTGACGATCGGGGCGGCGCCGGAGGCCTGGAAGCCGAGCATCCGCGGCCGCCGGGTCGCGTCGCCGGCGGCGTGCGCCTCGGCGTACCCCATCCAGTAGGCGGTGATGTTGCCGGCGTTGCCGACCGGCAGGCAGTGCACCTCCGGCGCGTCGCCGAGGCCCGCCACGACCTCGAAGGCCGCCGTCTTCTGCCCCTGGAGCCGGTCCGGGTTGACCGAGTTGACCAGCGCGACCGGGTAGTCCTGGGCGAGCTTGGCGGCGAGCCCGAGGCAGTCGTCGAAGTTCCCGTCGACCTGCAGCAGCCGGGCCCCGTGCACCAGCGCCTGGGCCAGCTTGCCCAGCGCGATCTTCCCCCGGGGCACCAGCACCGCGCAGGTGAGCCCGGCCCGGGCCGCGTACGCCGCGGCCGACGCGGAGGTGTTGCCGGTCGACGCGCAGATGACCGCCTTGGTGCCGGCCTCCACCGCCCTGGACACGGCCAGCGTCATCCCACGGTCCTTGAACGAGCCGGTCGGGTTCGCGCCCTCGACCTTGAGGTAGACGTCGCAGCCGGTCCTCGCCGCCAGCGCCGGAGCCGGCAGCAGCGGGGTGTTCCCCTCGTAGAGGGTCACCACCGGGGTCTGCCCGGTGACCGGCAGCCGGTCCCGGAACTCCGCGACAACCCCGCGCCACCGGCCACCGGCCGAGGGCGTGCCACCCGTCGCCGCGTCCCCGCTCCGCTCAGTGCGCCCGCTCCGCTCGGTCATAGCTCGCCTTCCACCCGCAGCACGCTCGCCACCGAGCGCACCATGTCCAGGCCTTGCAGCTCCGCGACGGTTGCGGCGAGCGCCCCGTCCGGGGCGGTATGGGTGATGATCACCAGGTTCGCCTCGTCGCCCCGGCCCACCTGCCGCACCGCCGCGATCGACACGTCGTGCCGGGCGAAGACGCCGGCCACCCGCGTCAGCACGCCGGCCCGGTCGGCCACGCCCAGGCGTACGTGGTACCTGGTCAGCACCTCGCCCATCGGCACGATGGGCAGGCAGGCGTACGCGTTCGCGCCCGACGTACGCGCTCCGGAGAGCCGGTTACGGGCCACCGTGACCAGGTCCCCGAGCACCGCGCTGGCGGTCGGTGCCCCGCCCGCACCCCGCCCGTAGAACATGAGCTGCCCGGCCGCCTCCGCCTCGACGAAGACCGCGTTGAACGCGTCGCCCACCCCGGCCAGCGGGTGGGTGCGCGGGATCATCGCCGGGTGCACCCGTACGCCGACCCCGCCGGCCGTGCGCTGGGCGATGCAGAGCAGCTTGATGGCGCACCCCATCTCCTGGGCGCTGGCCACGTCGGCCGCGGACACCTCGGTGATGCCCTCCCGGTGGACGTCGGCGGCCTGGACCCGGGTATGGAAGGCGAGCGAGGCGAGGATGGCCGCCTTCGCCGCCGCGTCGAAGCCCTCGACGTCGGCGGTCGGGTCGGCCTCGGCGTAGCCCAGCGCGCTCGCCTCGTCCAGCGCCTCGGCGAAACCGGCGCCGGTGGCGTCCATCCGGGACAGGATGTAGTTGGTGGTGCCGTTGACGATGCCGGTGACCCGGCTGATCCGGTCCCCGTGCAGCGACTCGCGCAGCGGGCGCAGCAGCGGGATGGCTCCGGCCACCGCCGCCTCGTAGTAGAGGTCGGCGCCGCTGCCCGCCGCCGCGTCGTGCAGCGCGCCCCCGTCCTCGGCGAGCAGTGCCTTGTTCGCGGTCACCACGGACCTGCCGGCGCGCAGCGCCTCCAGCAGCCAGCCGCGGGCCGGCTCGAGGCCGCCGACCACCTCCACGACGATGTCCACGTCGTCGCGCTTGACCAGGCCGAGCGCGTCGGTGGTGAAGATGCCGGGCGGCACCGGCAGCGGGCCGCGGTCGCGGCCGGGGCGGCGCACCGCGATGCCGGCCAGCTCCACCGGCGCCCCGATCCGGGCGGTCAGGTCGCCGGCGTGCTCGTGTAGCAGGCGGACCACCTCCGCGCCGACCGTCCCGCAGCCAAGCAGGGCCACCCGCACACCCATGTCAAGCCTCACCCACGTCCATGCTCAACCGCTGTCCGCTCCCCACCCTTCACCCACGCCGGCGCACTGTCCACGCTCAGCCGGCGTCCAGCGCCATCAGGTCCGCCTCGGTCTCCCGGCGTACCAGCACCCGGGCCTGCCCGTCGCGGACCGCGACCACCGGCGGGCGCGGCACGTGGTTGTAGTTGCTGGCCATGCTCCGGCAGTAGGCGCCGGTGCCCGGCACCGCCAGCAGGTCGCCGGGGCGGATGTCGGCCGGCAGGAACTCGTCGCGCACCACGATGTCGCCGGCCTCGCAGTGCTTGCCCACCACCCGGGCCAGGATCGGCGGGGCGGTCGAGGCTCGTGACGCGCAGGTCGCCGAGTAGCTCGCGGCGTAGAGCGCGGTGCGGATGTTGTCGCTCATCCCGCCGTCGACGCTGACGTAGGTGCGGATCCCGTCGACGTCCTTGACCGTGCCCACCTCGTAGAGCGTGAGCACCGCCGGTCCGACCACGGCCCGGCCCGGCTCCACCGACAGCTGCGGCACCGGCAGGTCCACGATGGAGCATTCGGTCTGCACGATGTGGAACAGGCTCTTGGCCAGGTCGCCCGGTGACGCCGGGTCGTCCTGCGTGGTGTAGGCCATGCCGAAGCCACCGCCGAGGTCCAGCTCCGGCAGGTGTACGCCGTACGCGTCGCGCACCTGCGCGGCCAGCCCCAGCACCCGCCGGGCGGACAGCTCGAAGGCGGACGTGTCGAAGATCTGCGAGCCGATGTGCGAGTGCAGCCCGCGCAGCTCCAGCACGCCCTCGCCGAGCACCCGGTCCACGGCGGCCCGGGCCGCCCCGCCGGCCAGCGAGAAGCCGAACTTCTGGTCCTCGTGCGCGGTGGCGATGTACTCGTGCGTGTGTGCCTCCACGCCGACGGTGACCCGCACCATCACCGGCGGGCGCACCCGGCGCTCGCGCGCCAGCGCGGTGAGCCGCCCGATCTCGTCGAAGGAGTCCAGCACGATCCGGCCCACCCCGGCGTCGAGCGCCCGGGCCAGCTCCTCGGCCGACTTGTTGTTGCCGTGCAGGCCGAGCCGCTCCGGCGGCATGCCGGCGGCGAGCGCCGTGGCGAGCTCGCCCGCGGTGCACACGTCCAGGCCGAGCCCCTCCTCGGCGACCATGCGCACCACCGCCCGGCACAGGAACGCCTTGCCGGCGTAGTAGACGTCGGCGCCGGCGAACGCGTCCCGGAAGGCGCGGCAGCGGGCCCGGAAGTCGGCCTCGTCGAAGAGGTACGCCGGCGTGCCGTACTCGGCGGCCAGGTCGTTGACGGACCGGCCGCCGACCATGACCGCGCCGTCCGGCCCGCGGCGGACGGTCGCCGGCCACAGCTGCGGCAGCAGGGCGTTGACATCGTCCGGGGTACGCAGCCACGCCGGAGCCGGATGCCCCAGCTCGGCGTGGAGCGCACCCGCCTCGTGCGAGTGCACCGGTCTACATCCGCTCCGGGGCGCAGACGCCGAGCAGGCCGAGCCCGTTGGCGAGCACCACCCGCGCCGCCTCGACCAGCCACAGCCGGGCCCGGGTCAGGTCGGTCGCCGCCTCGTCGCCCTGCGGCAGCACCCGGCAGGAGTCGTAGAACCTGTGGTACGTGCTCGCCAGCTCCTCCAGGTAGCGGGCGACCCGGTGCGGCTCGCGCAGCTCGGCCGCTGCGGCCACCACCGCCGGGAACTCGCCGAGCGCCTTGAGCAGGTCGTTCTCCCGTTCGTGCGACAGCAGCGCCGGGTCGAGGTCGCCGCCCCGGTCGACGCCCAGCTCGGCCGCGTTACGCAGCAGCGACGCGATCCGGGCGTGGGCGTACTGCACGTAGTAGACCGGGTTGTCGTTGCTGCGCCGGGTCCACAGCTCCACGTCCAGGTCGATCGGGGAGTCCACCGAGTAGCGGGCCAGGGCGTACCGGGCGGCGTCCACGCCGAGCGCGTCGACCAGGTCCTCCAGCGTGACCACGGTGCCGGCGCGCTTGCTCATCCGCACCGCCTGGCCGCCGCTGACCAGGTTGACCATCTGTCCGATGAGGACCTCGAGGGTCTCGTCCGGGTTGTCGCCGAGGCACGAGGCGAGCGCCCGCAGCCGGCCGATGTAGCCGTGGTGGTCGGCGCCGAGCATGTAGATGCACCGGTCGAAGCCGCGCTGGCGCTTGTCGTAGTAGTAGGCGCAGTCGGCCAGGAAGTACGTCGGCGCGCCGTTGCCCCGCACCAGCACCCGGTCCCGGTCGTCGCCGAAGTCGGTGGTACGCAGCCACACCGCGCCCTCGGACTCGAAGACGTGCCCCTGCTCGCGCAGCCGCGCCAGCGCCGCGTCCAGCTCGCCCCGGTGGTGCAGGTCCTTCTCGTTGAAGTAGACGTCGAAGTGCACGCCGAAGCCGGCGAGCGAGGACTTGATCTCGTCGAACATCAGCGCCACGCCGTGCACCCGCAGCTCCTCGCGCGCCTGCGCCTCGGGCAGCTCGAGCACGTGCGGGTGACCGGAGACGATCTGCCCGGCGATCTCGGCGACGTACGCGCCGGCGTACCCGTCCGCGGGCACCGGCTCGCCGCGGGCCACGGCCAGCAGCGACGCGGCGAACCGGTCGACCTGCGCGCCAGCGTCGTTGAAGTAGTACTCCGTGGTCACCTCGGCGCCCTGGGCGCGCAGCAGCCGGGCCAGCGCGTCGCCCACGGCCGCCCACCGCACGGCGCCGATGTGCACCGGGCCGGTCGGGTTCGCTGAGACGAACTCCAGGTTGATCTTCTGGCCGTCCAGGACCGCGCTGTGCCCGTACCCCCGGCCCTGCTGGACCGCGATGCGGGCCAGCTCGCCGGTGGCGGCCGCGTCAAGACGGATGTTGAGGAACCCGGGCCCGGCCACCTCGACGGACTTGATCCCCGATGCCCGGCCGAGCTGGTCGGCGAGGGCCGCGGCCAGCTCCCGTGGCGGCAGGCCGACCCGCTTGGCGAGCTGGAGCGCGAGCGTGGACGCGTAGTCGCCGTGCTCGGGGTTGCGCGGTCGCTCCACACCCGTCGCCTCGGGCAGCGCGGAGCGGTCCAGCGCCCGGTCGGCGAAGACGGCGCGGGCGGCGGCGAGCACCTGGGTGGCGAGCTGTGCGGGAGTCACTGATCCATGCTATCGGGGGTAGACTGCTGGACTTGGCGGCCACCCGTCGTGCTGGTCACCATGCGGGACGCTCCGGCCCGCCCCCTGGACCCGACCCGAAGGCGTGACGAGGCACCATGAGCATGAGCACCGAAGGCGGCAGCACCCGTCAGCCCTCCACCGTCTCCACCGGCAAGAAGCCGGGCGCCGGCAAGCCGCCCGCTGACGCCGCCAAGTCCGGGGGCGCGAAGACCACCAGCGGGGCGAAGGCCGGTGGTGCGAAGACCAGCGGCACCGGCTCGCGCCCGGGCGGCGCGGCCAAGTCCGGCCCTGGAGTCCGCGGAGGCGGGGGCAAGGGCCCGCGCAAGCCGATCACGCCCGTGAAGGTCGGCCAGGGGCGGCCCTGGGGCCCGATCGCCCTGTTCGCCGCCGTGATCGCGGTCGCCCTGGGCATCATCGGCTTCGGTGGCTGGTACGTCTGGCAGGGCAACATCAGCTGGCAGGACCGCGCCAAGGACATCGACGGGATCGTGAACTTCCGGGAGACCAGCCCGCAGGAGCTCGAGGTCAACAAGCACCAGAACGGGCCGCTTCAGTGGAAGATGTCGCCCCCGGTCGGCGGCGTGCACAACCCGAACTGGCAGAACTGTATGGGCGACGTCTACCCCGAGCCGATCGCCAGCGAGCACGCCGTGCACAGCCTGGAGCA
>Ga0075420_100000769_pt1 | contig 26481 bp, 30 predicted proteins | sample SoiMetdeltSBSDD4_FD_75296 | JGI IMG/M metagenome (GOLD analysis project Ga0075420, IMG submission 75296) | Bulk soil microbial communities from a Populus tree surrounding site in Tennessee, USA - Soil MetaG P. deltoides SBSDD4 | ecosystem: Environmental > Terrestrial > Soil > Tree plantation...
GCTGATCCTCGCCGCGACCGGCAAGGGCGCCGCGCCCGCGTCGGCGCGCGACCGCCTCAAGCTGGAGGCCGCCATCACCGACGTCGCGCGCCACCTCGCGCAGGCGATCGTGCGCGACGGAGAAGGCGCGACCAAGTTCGTCACCGTGCGCGTCGAGCGCGGCCGCAGCGTGGACGAATGCCGGCAAGTCGCGTACGCGATCGCGCATTCGCCGCTGGTGAAGACCGCGTTCTTCGCCTCGGATCCCAATCTGGGCCGGATCCTGGCCGCGGTGGGGAACACTGGGGTGGAAGTGGCCAGGATGAGCCTCTACATCGACGAAGTCCTGGTGGCGAGCGCCGGCGGCCGCCACGGCGCGTACAAGGAAGAGCAGGGCGTGGCGGCGATGAAGAAGCCGGAGTTCACCGTGCGTGCGGTGCTGAACCGCGGCAAGGCCGAGGCCACGGTGTGGACTTGTGACCTGTCCTTCGACTACGTGAAAATCAATGCCGAGTATCGCACTTGACCAAAGAACTCGAAAAAATCCTGGAGAAGCTGGAGCAATTGCTCCCGCCGCCGCCGCCCGAGCCCGACTGGAAGGCGAGCGTCGCGTTCCGCTGGCGCTCGAGCGGGCGCCGTGGCACGCCGGGCTGGCTGCAGCCTGTGCGCCACGTGCATCGGATCAAGCTGTCCGACTTGCGCGGCATCGACAAGCAGATCGAGCGCGTCGAGCAGAACACGCGCCAGTTCATCGACGGCAAGCCGGCGAACAACGTCCTGCTCACCGGCGCGCGCGGCACCGGCAAGTCCTCCATCGTCAAGGGCCTGCTCAACAAGTATTCGAAGCAGGGCCTGCGGCTGATCGAGGTCGAGAAGAACGACCTGGTCGACCTGCCGACCATCGTCGACCAGGTCGGCTCGCGCCCCGAGCGCTTTCTGCTCTTCTGCGACGACCTCTCGTTCCACGGCGCCGAGGAGGGCTACATCGCGCTGAAAGTGGCGCTTGACGGCTCGATCTCGACCACCTCCGAGAACCTGCTGATCTACGCCACCTCGAACCGGCGCCACCTGATGCCCGAGTACATGGCCGAGAACCTGGAGACCAAGTACATCGGCGACGAGATCCATCCGGGCGAGACCGTGGAGGAGAAGATCTCGCTTTCCGAGCGCTTCGGCCTGTGGGTGACCTTCTACCCCTTCGACCAGGACGAGTACCTGCAGATCGTCGAGCAGTGGCTGAAGTCCTTCTCGGCTGCTTCGAGCGAGAAATCCAGGGAAGAAGCGCTTCAGTGGGCGCTGCAGCGCGGTTCGCGCAGCGGCCGCGTCGCCTACCAGTTCGCCCGCGACTGGGCGGGTCGCCATTCCAAGAAGAGGTGATTGAAGTCGCGGCCGCGGTGCTGCAGCGCGCCGATGGCGCGTTCCTGCTCGCGCAGCGCCCGCAGGGCAAGGTGTACGCCGGGTACTGGGAATTTCCGGGCGGCAAGATCGAGCCGGGCGAGCCCGCCGACAAGGCGCTCGCGCGCGAGCTGCACGAGGAGCTCGGCATCGACATCGGAGCGGCGTTTCCCTGGATTACCCGGGTCTACACCTATCCGCACGGGACCGTGCGGCTCCAGTTCTTCAGGGTCACTTCGTGGAGGGGCGAGCCGCATCCACGCGAGGACCAGGCGATCGCTTGGCAGCAGCCGGCAGCCACCCTGGCAGCGCCAATGCTCCCCGCCAACGCGCCGGTGCTTGCTGCGCTGAACTTGCCGACGGAATACGCCGTCACCAGTGCCGCGCACTACGGCGTCGCCGAAATGCTCAAGCGCATCGAGCGCCGCCTCGCCTCTGGGCTCAGGCTCGTCCAGGTACGCGAGCCCGGGTTGCCGGACAAGGGGGCGTTCACGCGCGAAGTCGTGCGCTTGGCCCACGGCTACGGCTGCAAAGTCCTGGTGAAAGAACCCTTTCCGGGCGCCGACGGCATTCATTTCACGGCCGCGCAGCTGATGAGCCTGGAGCAGAAACCGGAAGGCCTGGTGGCGGCGTCCTGCCACACTCGGGAGGAGCTCGAGCGCGCAATGCGGCTCGAGCTCGATTTCGCGGTCCTCGGACCGGTCAAGGACAAGTCCCCGGCATTGGGCTGGCCGAGCTTCGCGGAAGTCGCGCGGGGCGCTTCAATTCCCGTTTACGCCATCGGCGGCCTGACGCGAGCGGACTTGCAGGACGCGTGGCGCGCCGGCGCGCACGGCGTCGCTATGATTCGGGGGGCTTGGAGCTAGGACTTTCCTCGGGCACCCGGTAATCCTCGGCCGCCCACTTGCCCAGGTCGATCATCCGGCAGCGCTCGCTGCAGAACGGGCGCCACTTGTTGGCGCTCGAGTACTCGGTCTCCGTGCCGCACCGCGGGCACGGCACCTTGCGAACCTTGCCGCTCAAAGATTGCAGAACGTCAGCTCGAAGCCGACGTCCCAGTCGGCGGTGCGCGCCTTGGGCTCGGCGTTGTGATGCGCACCGTTCTGCGTCAGGAAGCGGATGTTCAGCACGTACTTGTTGGCGCTGATCTCGGGCACGCAAGGCATGCTGGGATCGAGGCGCAGGCGCAGCATCTGCGCGGTCTTGCCGCCGAGCATCTGCTGGAACATGCCCTGCGGCGCCGAAAGCGCCTGCGGTTTCCCCGACTCGCGCAGGATCCGCAGGATGATCGCCGAGCCGTCGCGCAGCGGGTGAAGCGGCCCCGTCCACGCGGCGAGCTGGCCGGTGCGCTCCTCGGAGGGCCGGTGCAGCCAGTAGTGGTATGAAGGCAGGTCGAACTCGCAGGCGCCGCCCGGGATGCCGGTGCGCTGCTTGATCGACATCAGCCAGTCGTTCTCGCGCAGGTACTGGCCGATCTTGCCGGTCATCGAGAACAGCGCCTGCGACGCCTGCTCGATGTCGCGCAGCACGTGCGACAGCGCGTCCTCGGCGATGTCGGGATTGTTGCGGAACGAGAGCAGAACCTGCTTCTGCCGCTCGAGCTCCTGCAGCAGGTCGGACTTGAGGTCCGCGCGTCCCGTCACCTCCATGATCTCGAACAGCGTGAGCAGCGCCATGTGGTGGTCGTGCGCATCGGGGCGCGCCATGAAGTGGCGCGAGCGCTCGAACAGGTCTTCGAGGCGCAGCAGCGTGCGGATGCGCTCGTTGAGCGGATACTCGTACGTGATCACGGACTTGCGAATTGTAGGTATTTTTGGTGCAGCGCGGCGACCTGATTGCGCAATGCCTCGCGGCCGCCGCCGTTGTCGATCACGTCGTCGGCCGCAGCGAGCCGTTCGGCGCGCGAGATCTGCCCGCGCATGATCGCGCGCACCTCGTCCTCCGCGAGCCCACTGCGCGCGCGCACGCGAGCCACCTGCGTCTCCTCGGGACAATCGACGACCAGGATGCGGTCCACGCGCGCGCGGTAGCCGGGCGATTCGATGAGCAGGGGCACTACGTAAACCACGTACGGGCCGCTCGCGAGCGCGATGCGCCGCGCCGACTCCTCGCGGATCATGGGGTGCAACAGCGCCTCGAGCGCGCGCTTCGCCGCGGGATCGGCGAATACGTGGTCGCGCATTTTCTTTCTGTCCATGCTGCCGTCAGGGCCAATGAACCTGCTGCCGAGGACTTCCCGGATGCGGGCGATGGCGGCGCCGCCCTGCTCGGTCAGCTCGCGCGAAATGACGTCGGTATCCACCACGGTTGCGCCCAGCGCGGCGAATTCGTCCGCGGCGGCGCTTTTGCCGCTGCCGATGCCGCCGGTCAGTCCAACGACAAAGCTCACAGCCGCTGCAGGTACCACCGCACGATCGGCTCGCCCCAGAACATCGCCACGATCCCGGCGATCGCGAGGTACGGCCCGAAATGGAAGCGGAAGCCCGCGTCCCAGCGCCCGCGAGCGGCGAACATCTGCAGTGCGCCGAACGCGAGGCCGACGAGCGACGAAAGCAGGATCACGAGCGGCAGCATCTTCCAGCCGAGAAACGCGCCGACCGCCGCGTTCATCTTGAAGTCGCCGTAGCCCATGCCTTCCTTGCCCGTCGCGAGCTTGAAGGCCTGGTAAACCAGCCAGAGCACGAGGTACCCCGCGGCCGCGCCGATCACCGCGTCGGGAAGCGCGACGAAGGCGCCGAACAGGTTCAGCAGCAAGCCGATCCAGACCAGCGGCAGCGTAAGGTCGTCCGGCAGGAGGCCGGTTTCCTGGTCGATGAAGGCGAGGGCGATGGTAAACCAGACGAAGAGCGCCGCGCCGAGCGCCGCGGCCGAAGCGCCGAAGCGCCACGCCGCGTACGCGGCGCCGATCCCGGCGAGCAGCTCGACCAGGGGGTACTTGAACGAGATCCTTTTCTTGCACGCGGAGCACCTGCCGCGCAGCGCGACCCAGCTCGCCACGGGCACGTTCTCCCACGCCGCGATGCGATGGCCGCAGCCCGGGCAGGCCGAGCGCGGCACGACCAGGTTATAGGCGTCCTGGGGGGCAGGCGCCTGGCCCGCGAGCTCGGCGCACTCGGCGCGCCAGGCGCGCTCGAGCATCTTGGGCAGGCGATGAATGACCACGTTCAGGAAGGAGCCGATGCAAAGCCCGAACGCCAGCGCTATCCAGGGGAGCACGGCTGGCTGCGCGAGCCAGCCGACGTACGTCATGGCGTCAGACAGCTTGACCCATCTTGAAGATCGGCAGGTACATGGCGATCACCATGCCGCCGATGAGCGTGCCGAGCACCACCATGATCATCGGCTCCATGAGCGAGGACAGCGCCTCGACCGCGTCGTCGACCTCCTGCTCGAAGAAGTCCGCGACCTTGCCGAGCATGCCGTCGAGCGCGCCGGTTTCCTCGCCGATGGAGCACATCTGGATCACCATGGGGGAGAACACGTTGGCGTTCTGCATCGCGATGGTGAGCGAGGTGCCGGTGGAGACCTCCTGCTTGATCTGCTTGGTCGCCTGCGCGTACACGTAGTTGCCCGCGGCGCCGCCCACCGAGTCGAGCGCTTCGACCAGCGGCACGCCCGCGGCGAACATCGTTGAGAGCGTGCGCGTCCAGCGCGCGATTGCCGACTTGCGCAGCAGGTCGCCGAACACCGGCAGCTTGAGCATGTACTTGTCCATGAAGATCTGCATGCCGAGCGAGCGCTTCCAGCCTTCGAAGAAGCCCCAGATGGCGAGGCCGATCACCGGAAAGATGATGTACCAGTTGGCCACGAACCAGTCCGAGATCGCCATCACCACCAGCGTGGGCGCGGGCAGGTCGGCGCCGAAGTTGGAGAACACGTCCTTGAACGCCGGAATCACGAAAATCATGATGATCGCGGTGATGATGAACGCCACCGCGATGATCGCGATCGGGTAGAACAGCGCGGCCTTGATCTTCGACTTGATCGCGAGGATCTTTTCCTGATAGGTCGCGAGGCGGTCGAGCAGCTGCTCGAGAATGCCGGCCTGCTCGCCGGCCTGCACCAGGTTGCAGTAGAGCGTGTCGAAGTGCAGCGGAAACTTGCGGAACGCGGCCGCGAGCGCGGAGCCGGTCTCGACGTCGGTGCGGATGTCGGTGAGCAGCTTCGCCACCGCCGGGTTGGTCGCGCCCTTGCTCACGATGTCGAACGCCTGCAGCAGCGGCACGCCGGCCTTCATCATCGTCGCGAGCTGGCGCGTGAAAAGCGCGATGTCTTTGGCGCCGACCCTGCCGCCGCGGCGGCGCTTGACCTGCTTGACCTTCTGCACCAGGATGCCCTGGCGGCGCAGCGTGGCGTTGGCCGCGGCTTCGCTCGCCGCGCGCATCTCACCGCGGATCGTTTTCCCGGCCTTGTCCTTCCCCTCCCAGCTGAAGACGAAATCTTTCGGCCGTACGGCCGCTGCGGTTGCCATCGTTCGCTCCCTAACCGTCCCCTAAAGACTACCCCTCTAACCGCGGGATGATGCCCTCCGGGGGGGCGTTTGTAAAGTGTGAAGTTATCGTTCTAAGCCTCTGAGGGTTCTGTATTTTCTACAATCTCGAGCGGCCTAAAGATCCTTACCGTTTTCACTGTCCGGCCCTGCGCGTGGACGATCTCCATTGGCACGTTGCCGATCTTGATCGAGACGTCGGCCTCGGGAATGTCCTGCAGGTGCTCCACGATCAGGCCGTTCAGGGTTTTCGGGCCGTCGGTCGGCAGCGAGAGCCCGAGCGCGCGGTTCACGTCGCGCACCGGGGTCGTGCCTTCCGCCGTGGCGGTGCCGGCCGGGTCCCAGGCGAGCGCCGGCCCGGCGCTTGGCAGCGAAGTGGTGAACTTGCCGATGATCTCCTCGAGGATGTCCTCGAGGGTGACCAGGCCCATGAGTTCTCCGTACTCGTCCACCACCAGCGCCATGCGCTCGCGGTTCTCCTGGAAATACTGCATCTGCGCGAGCACCGGCGTGGTCGCCGGCACGAAATACGGATCGCTCAGCATCGATTCCAGCGCCGGCTTGTCCAGCGTCCCGGTCGGCAGCGCAGCGAGGATCTTCTTCAGGTGCAGCACGCCGACCACCTCGCCGAGGGCACTGCGGAAAACAGGCAGGCGCTGGTGATAGCTCGTCACGAGCTGGTGCACGATGGTCTCCATGTCGTCGTCGAGCTTGATCGATTCGATCTTGGCGCGCGGCACCATGATGTCTTGCACCGTGACGGCGCCGACGTCGAACAGGTTCATGAGGATCGAGAAGTGCTTCTTCGGCATGAAGCTCGACGATTCGAGCACCAGAGTGCGGATCTCCTCGGGCGAGAGCTTCTCCATCTGCGTGCTTTCCCCGGGCCGGATGCCAACGAGGAGAAGCAGCGGCCGCACGAAGAGGTTCACGAACCAGACCCCGGGCTGCAGCAGCCACTGCACCGGCCCGAGGATGTAAGCGAGCGGCGGCGCGATCTTCTCGGGGTAGGTGGCGCCGATCACCTTGGGCGTGATCTCGGCGAACACGATGATCAGGAACGACACCGCGAGCGTGCTCGCGGTCACCGCCCAGCCCAGGCGGCCTTCGCCGAAAAACTGCACCGCCACCAGCCCGGCGAGCGTGGCGATCGCCGTGTTGACGAGATTATTGCCGATGAGGATGGCGCCCAGCAGCCGGTCGGTGCGCCGCAGGAGCTCCTCGACGCGCGCGGCGCCGCCGTGGCCCTGCGCCACCATGTGCTTCAGGCGGTAACGGTTGATCGCCATCATGCTGGTCTCGGCGATCGAGAAGAAGCCGGAAATGAGCAGCAGCCCGACCAGCGCGCCGATCAGCCAGGAGAGGGGGAGGCCGGCCATCAGCCGCGGCCGAGCAGGACTTCGAGCACGAAGCGGCTGCCGACGTAGGCGAGCAGCAGCATCACGAAGCCGGTGAGCGTCCAGCGCAGCGCGGTACGCCCGCGCCAGCCGTAGCGCCAGCGGCCGGCGAGCAGCAGCCCGAACACCAGCCACGACAGCACCGCGAACACGGTCTTGTGGTCGAAGCGCAGCGCGCGGCCGAACAGCGTCTCGGAAAACGCAATGCCGGTGATCAGGGTGAGCGTCAGGAACACGAACGCGGCGCCGATGATGCGGAAAAGCAGCGTTTCGAGCGTGAGGAGCGGCGGCAGGTTGGAGAACGCAACCGTGCCCTTGCGGTGGAGCTGCCGCTCCGCCACCGCCATCAGCGTCGCGTGCAGCAGCGCGATGACGAAAAGGCCGTAGGCGATCATCGCCAGCGCGAGGTGCAGCTTGAACTCGGTCGCCTGCGCGTGCGCGCCGCTCGAGGCGAGGCCGGGAAAGAGCGCCGGCAGCGGGCTCATCAGCGCCGCGAGCGGCAACACAAGGGGCTGCATGCCTTCGAGGTCGTAGAACAGGCTCTCGATCCAGTACACCGCCACGCCGAGGAACATCATGACCGAGAGCGCCTGCGCGAAACCGAAGCGCAGCTCCTTCGCGAATACGCCGTGGTAGAGGAGCCACCCATGCAGCGCCAGCGGCACCAGGATCGCGCTCCTTTCCCAGCCGCGCAATCCCTTCGATCCTTCACGCCGCCAGCGAGTGCTCCAGAAGTGCCACGCCAGCCCGAGGTACATGGCCGAGACGATTGCGTGAATTACAATGTCGGGCACCGCTTCACAGTTTATCACCCCCATGCTCGACACTTTGACCGCACGCCTCGCGCGCATCGTCAAGACGATCCGCGGCGAAGCGCGACTGACCGAGGCCAACATCCAGGAAGCGCTGCGCGAGGTGCGCGTCGCGCTGCTCGAGGCCGACGTCGCGCTGCCGGTGGTGAAGCATTTCATCGACTCGGTGCGCGCCGCGGCGCTCGGCGCAGAGGTGGCCGGCAGCCTCACGCCGGGCCAGGCGCTGGTCGGCGTGGTGCACCGCGAGCTCGCCCGGCTCATGGGCGAAGCCAACGTCGGCCTCGACCTCGCCACGCAACCGCCGGCGGTGATCCTGATGGCCGGCCTGCAGGGCTCGGGCAAGACCACGACGAGCGGCAAGCTCGCGCGGCTCCTGGTCAACGACAAGAAGAAGGTCGCGCTCGTCTCGTGCGACGTCTACCGTCCCGCGGCAATCGAGCAGCTGAGAACGGTTTCTTCGCAAGCCAAGGCGGATTTCGTGCCGTCGAGCGTGGGGGAACAGCCGGTGGACATCGCCCGCCGCGCCGTCGACTACGCCCGCACGCGCTACATGGACGTGCTCATCGTCGACACCGCCGGGCGCCTCGCGATCGACGAGGAAATGATGCGCGAGATCGCCGAGCTGCACTCCGCCCTCAAGCCGATCGAGACGCTCTTCATCGTCGACGCGATGCAGGGCCAGGACGCGGTCAACGTCGCGCGCGCGTTCAACGAGCGGCTGCCGCTCACCGGCGTGATCCTCACCAAGCTCGATGGCGATGCGCGCGGCGGCGCCGCGCTCTCGGTGCGCCACGTCACCGGCAAGCCGATCAAGTTCGCCGGCGTGGCCGAGAAGCTCGACGGCCTCGAGCCGTTCCATCCCGAGCGCATGGCGGCGCGCATCCTCGGCATGGGCGACATCCTGTCGCTGGTCGAGGAGGCGCACGCCAAGATCGACCTCGAGGAGGCGCAGCGCGTCGCCGAGAAGGTGAAGAAGGGCAAGGGCTTCGACCTCGAGGACTTCAAGCAGCAGATCGTGCAGATGAAGAAGATGGGCGGCGTCGCCTCGCTCATGGACAAGCTGCCCGCGCAGCTCGTGGGCCAGATCGACCCCGCCAAACTGCAGGACGAGAAGCAGTTCCGGCGCATCGAGGGCATCATCAACGCCATGACGCCCGCCGAGCGCCGCAAGCCCGAGATCATCAAGGCCTCGCGCAAGCGCCGCATCGCCGCCGGCGCCGGGGTGCCGGTCCAGGCGGTGAACCAGCTCCTGAACCAGTTCGAGCAGATGCAGAAAATGATGAAAATGATGAAGGGCGGAAATTTCGCGCGCATGATGCGAGGCATGAAGGGCATGCTGCCGGGGATGCGCTAGGCGGAGGGGGAATGACGGACCAAGACTCGGGCCGCACGCGGGACGAAGACTCGGGCCGCACGCGGGTCTGCAGCATCCTGTTCCTCGACATGGTCGACTACTCCAAGCGCGACGTTGCCGAGCAGGTGCGGATCAAGCAGCGTTTCAACCTGGTGATGGCGAGCGCGCTCGGGCATGTCGAGCCCGACGAGCGAGTAGTGGTCGACACCGGCGACGGCGCGGCGATTACCTTCCTCGGCGATCCGGAGCGAGCGCTCTATGTCGCGCTCGAGGTGTTCGACAACGTCGGCGAGCTGCCGGTGCGCATGGGCATCAACCTCGGTCCGGTGTCGCTGATGAAGGACTTGAACGGCCTCGACAACGTGATCGGCGACGGCATCAACGTCGCGCAGCGAATCATGAGCTTTGCCGCCGCAGGCGAGCTGCTGGTTTCGCGGCACTTCTACGACGTGGTATCGCGCCTCTCCGACGACTACGCGAGCATGTTTCGGCAGGAAGGCGCGCGCACCGACAAGCACCAGCGCGAGCATGAGGTGTACTCGGTGAGCAAGGCGGTGCGCGTCGGCCGCCGGGTGCATTCCGACCAGGTCAAGGCGAAAAGAAAGCGCCGCGCGGGGCCGGATAGCACGTTCCAGCCGCTCGAGCGCACCCCCGCGCAGGTATTCGACGCCGGCACGCATTACCTGGTCTCCGGCTACAGCAAGGACGGCGTGAACCAGGCGGTGGAAAAGCTCGCCGCGAAGGGCGGCAAGCTGATTTCGCCGGTCTCGCAGGTCGGACGCAAGTGGCTCGCGAGCGTTACGAATCCGAAGCTCGCCGTCGAGGCGACGGTCCAGGAGCTCGGCTTCAAGCGCGTGATCACCGGTCCGACCAAGGAATCGGTCGAGCTCAAGCTCGACGACCTGATCGAGCGAGGCTCCAAGCTGGTCCAGGCGCCCGAGCTCGCCGACGGCGTGTGGACCGCCGTCTGCGAGCACGTCTGAGCCCTCGCGCTCGCTAGTGCGCGGTAACCAGGCAGCGGCCGCGCTCGCGGCGGCGAGCGTGCTGAACCTGCCGTTCGGCACGCTCTACGCGTTCAGCGTGTTCCTCAAACCGCTGGAGGCGCTGCTCGGCGCGGGTCGCGCGGAGATGAGTTTCGTTTTCGCGCTCGCCACGATCACGCTGACCGCCGGAATGGTGGTGGCACCGACGATCTACCGGAAGGCCCCGCCCTGGGCCATCGCGCTCGCCTGCGGCGCGTGCAGTGCCGGCGGGTTGTTCCTGAGCGCTTCGGCGACGAGCTTCGGGCCGTTCCTGCTCGGCTACGGCGTGCTGTTCGGTGTCGGCGCCGGCGTGGGCTTCATTCTCGTGCAGCAAGGCGTGAACCAAAGCGTGACCCGGCGCAGCGGGCTCGCCAACGGTTACGTCGTCAGCCTCTATCCGCTCGGCGCGATGCTGGGCGCACCGTTGTTCGGCTGGACCATCGGCGCCTACGGCGTTCGTGCCACGCTCGCCGGGCTCGGGGTCGCGGTGTTCGCCGGTTGCGCGCTCGCGGCGTTCCTTCTCCGCCTCGCGGAGGTCCGGATGCTGCGCGAATCCGCGCAACCCCCGGGCGGCGACGAAGCGCAGCGCTCGACGTTCCTGCTGCTGGCCGCGCTGTTCTTCCTCGCTGCGGCGGCGGGACTGATGGTGATGAGCCAGGCCGCAGGGATCGTGCAGGCTTACGGCGGCCGCACCGCGGTCGCAGTCGGCGCCACCACATTCATCACCGGCGCGGTGGGCGCCGCGCGCATCGCCGGTGGCTGGCTCACCGACCGCTTCGCGATCCCGCGCGTCGCGATCGGCTCCCAGCTCTTCGCTTTCTGCGGCGCCATACTCCTCAGCCTCTGGCCCGGCCCTTTCATGGCTGTGCCCGCGCTCGCAATGATCGCGATGGGCTACGGCGTGGTCTCCGGACTGACCGCAGCCGCGATCGCGCGTTACTGGGGCGCGAACGCGTTCGGCCGGGTTGCCGGCCGCCTGTATATCGCGTGGTGCCTCGCCGCGGTGAGCCTGCCGGTCCTCGCCGGCTGGCTCTACGACCGTACCGGCGGCTATGAACCCGCCGTGCTGATTGCCGGCGGCCTGAATCTCGCGGCAGCGTTCGCTTCGCTGTTCCTGCCGGATTCCACGCGCACGCTCAAGGCTTTGGCGTCGCGGCGTAGCTGAAGTGCTCGTGCACCACTTTCCAACCTGAATCGCGCTTGGCGAGCAGCAGAGTCGCTGTGCCCTGCGTGGTGGCCTTCTGCGGCGCCGAGCTTGGAGCGATGCTGAAGGGGGCGATCGCGAGCGCGTGCGTAGTGCCGATGCGGGTCACTTCGATCTTGCCCGCAGCGGTTTTCAGCTGCGGCAGGTTCGCGATCTGCTTGTTGGCCTCTTCCCTGATCGCGTCGCGTCCGCGCACGACTCTTCCCTCAGCGGTAATCGAGGTCACGCCCGGCGCCGCGTCCAGCAGGTTCACGCTGGCGGCGATGTCGGTACTCGTGATGTAGCTGCGGACGAGCGGCTCCACCTCCGCCTCGACGTTCGCGGAATCCGGTGCGCAGGCCGTCAACGAAAGGACTGCCAGGCATATAAGGCCGAATCTCATGGAGAATCCCTCCCTTGCGTTTAGCCTACCAGAGCTTCCCAAAGCCCTGATTTCTCCCGTATAATCCGCGCCTTTTCGCGGTTTGCGGAGTTCTTCCAAATGGTGGTGATTCGACTGCAGCGCGGTGGCGCGAACAAGCGGCCATTTTTTCATGTCGTGGTGGCCGATTCGCGGCGCGCGGCGGGCAAGAAGTTCATCGAGCGGCTCGGCTTTTACGATCCGAAGGCGCCGGCGGGGCGCGAGGCGCTGCGCGTGAACATGGAGCGCGTCAAGCACTGGACCGGCAAGGGCGCGCAGCTCTCCGGCACCGCGGCGCGGCTCGTGAAGCAGTTTGCAAAGAAGGCCGCCTGAAGCGCTCATAGAGATGGGCCGCGTCGCCGGGTCGTACGGCGTGCGCGGCTGGATCAAGGTGGAAGCGCCGCAGCAGGCGCTGGCGGCGTGCAGCAAATGGTCGATCGGTGGGGCGGAATATCCCGTCGAGCAGGTGAAAGAGCACTCGGGCACGCTGCTCGCGAAGCTGGCGGGGCTCGAAAGCCGCGAGGCGGCGCTGAAGCTGAAGGGCTCGACGGTGTACGTGCAGCGGGAGGCGATGCCGGAGCCCGAAGCCGGGCACTACTACCTCGCGGACCTGGTCGGCCTTGCGGTGGTGAACGAGCGCGGCGAGCCGCTCGGGGTGGTCAAGCGCTGGGTATTTAACGGCGCGCAGGACGTGATGGAGGTGGTGGGAGGCGGCAAGGTGCGGTTGTTGCCGTGGGTCCCCGACGTGGTGAAGAGCGTCGATCTGCTCGACAAGAGGATCGACGTGGCGTGGGGAGCGGACTGGTGATCCGCTTCGACGTGGTGACGCTGTTCCCGGAGATGTTTACGGCGATCACCGGCAACGGAATCACGAGCCGGGCGCTGGAAGCGGGGCTTTATTCGCTGACCACGTGGAATCCGCGCCACTTCACCGCTGATAACTACCGCACGGTCGATGACCGTCCGTACGGCGGCGGCCCGGGGATGGTGATGCTGGCGGAGCCGATAGAGAGAACGCTGGACGCTGTGAAAACCGCGGGAGGCGGCCGAGTGTTATACCTCTCGCCGCAGGGCAAGAAGCTCGATCACCGCAGGGTGCTCGAGCTGTCGAGGGAGAAGTCGCTGACCTTGCTGTGCGGGCGGTACGAAGGCGTGGACGAGCGGCTGCTCGAGCGCCGGGTGGACGAGGAAGTGTCGATCGGCGATTTCGTGCTCTCGGGCGGCGAGATCGCGGCGATGGCGCTGGTGGACGCGGTGGTGCGCCAGCTGCCCGGGGCGCTCGGCGACGAGGCCTCGGCGCTGGAAGAGTCATTCGCCGACGGGCTGCTGGACTGTCCGCAGTACACGCGCCCCGACGTGTACGCGGAGCGGCGGGTGCCGGAGGTGCTGCTCTCGGGGCACCACGAGAACATCCGGCGCTGGCGGCTGAAGCAGGCGCTGGGCCGGACCTGGCTGCGGCGGCCGGACCTGCTCGAGGCGCGGGCGTTGAGCGGCGAAGAACGGAAGCTGCTGGAGGAATTCCAGCGAGAAAATAGGAGCGAGTGATGGACCTCATCAGGACACTGGAACAGGAAGAGATCAAGCGCCTCAAGAAAGAGGTCCCCGACTTCTCTCCCGGCGACACGGTGATCGTCAACGTGAACGTGGTCGAGGGCGAGCGTAAGCGTCTGCAGGCGTTCGAGGGCATGGTGATCGCCAAGCGCAACCGCGGCCTCAACTCCTCGTTCATCGTGCGCAAGGTATCGTCGGGCGAGGGTGTCGAGCGCACCTTCCAGACCTATTCGCCGCTCATCGCGTCGATCGAGGTGAAGCGCAAGGGCGACGTGCGCCGCGCCAAGCTCTACTACCTGCGCGCACGCTCGGGCAAGTCGGCGCGCATCCGCGAGCGAACCGGCGGCGAAGCGGAAGGCGCGGAGGAGTAAAATCGACTGATGCGCCGAGAATCGGCTGCCATCAGTCCAGTCAGCGAAGTCATCGCCGGGATCCGCGCCGGCGAGATCGTGATCCTGGTCGACGACGAGGACCGCGAGAACGAGGGCGACCTCGTGTTCGCGGCCGAGTTCGTCACCCCCGAGAAGATCAACTTCCTCGCCAAGCATGGACGCGGGCTGATCTGCATGCCGATCACCGAGGAGCACGCGGCGCGCCTCGGGCTCAGGCCCATGGTCGAGCAGAACCGCTCGCGCCACGGCACTAACTTCACGGTTTCGATCGAGGCCGCCGAAGGCATCGCCACCGGCATCTCGGCCCACGATCGCGCGCTGACCATCAAGGTGGCTTGCGCCAAGGATGCGCAGGCCGAAGACGTCGTTCAGCCAGGCCATGTCTTTCCGCTGATCGCCCATCCCGGCGGTGTCCTGGTGCGTGCCGGCCACACCGAGGCGTGCTGCGACCTCGCCCGCCTGGCCGGCCTCGCGCCGGCCGCGGTGCTGTGCGAGATCATGCGCGACGACGGCAGCATGGCGCGGCTGCCCGACCTGCTGCAGTTCGCCGCCGAGCACAAGCTGAAGATCGGCACCATCGCCGACCTGATCGAGTATCGCAGCCGCAACGAGTCGCTGGTGCAGCGCGCTTCCGAGCGCGACATCGATACTCCCTGGGGGAGCTTCCACCTGGTGTCGTACCGCGACCTGACGGTCGGTTCCCTCCACATGGCGCTGGTGCATGGCAAGCCCGAACAGAAGACGGAAACCCTGGTGCGGGTGCACGAGCCGCTCTCGATCCTCGACTTGCTCGACGCCGGCGCGAGCTCGCATTCGTGGGGGGTCGGCGAGGCGCTGAACGAGATCCGGGAAAGCGGCTGCGGCGTGATGGTGCTCATGAACTGCAACCAGGACAGCCGGCCGCCGCAGGCGGGGCGCGGCATGGACTTGCGCCTCTACGGCATCGGCGCGCAGATCCTGCGCGACCTGCACGTCGGCAAGATGCGCCTGATGGCGGCACCGAGAAAAATGCCGAGCATGGCCGGCTTCGGTCTCGAAGTCACGGGCTACATGCAGCGCTGACGGCGTGCGCCTCGGCATCGTCGCGAGCAGGTTCAACGAGGAAATCTGCGGCAAGCTGCTCGAGCGCGCGCGCGCCGAGGCGCAGAAGCTGAAGGCTGAATGCACCGTCGTCAACGTGCCCGGCGCGCTCGAGATCCCGCTCGCGCTGCAGTGGATGGCGCAGTCGCGGCGCTTCGACGCGCTGGTGGCGCTCGGCGCGGTAATCCGCGGCGACACCTATCATTTCGACGTGGTAGCGAACGAGTCGGCGCGCGGCGTGATGGACGTGATGCTCGAATTCGGCGTGCCGGTGGCCAACGGGATCCTCACGACCGACGACGAGGCGCAGGCGAAGGCGCGGCTCGACAAGGGCGCCGAAGCGGTGCGCGTCGCGGTGGAGATGGCAAGACTGAGAATGCAGCTGCATGAGACACGCTAGGCGGCAGGCGCGCGAGGTCGCGCTACAGGCGCTCTACGCCTGGCAGCTGTCCGGCGCCGACCCGCTCGAGGAAGCGCGTTCCAACGAGTCCTACGAGAAGAGCGAATTTCTCGAAAGCCTGGTGCGCGGCGTGCGCAGCCGCGCCGCCGAGCTCGAGCAGCTCATCGCCCCGCACCTCGACCGCGAGTTCGGCAAGCTCTCGCCGGTCGAGCGCGCGATCCTGTACATCGGCGCGTTCGAGCTCGCCCAGCATCCGAAGACGCCGTTCAAGGTGGTGCTGAACGAGGCGGTCGAGCTCGGCAAGAGCTTCGGCGCGACCGACGGCTACCGCTTCGTCAACGGCGTGCTGGAGAAGATCGCCAGCCAGCTCCGGCCCCAGGAGGTGGAGCGCTCGCGCCACCGCGCCTGATGGAGGTTTTCGCCGACTCCGCCGACGAACTGATGCAATGGCGCAGCCGCGCGGCGAGCGGGGACGGCGAAGCGTCACGCTGGCTCGCGATTGTCGCGGCGTCGGGCGCCGGTGTGCCGCACGATCTGCCCGCGGCGCTCGGCCACCTGCAGCAGGCGGCGGAACAGGGCTGCCGAGCGGCGCAGAGCGAGCTCGCCGCCCTGGTCGGCAACTGGCGTCTCGTCGCCGAGTTGGCCGCCGGCGAGGCGCTGCGCGCCGGGATGGCGGAACGGTTGCGCGCGGCGGTCGATCTCGTGGCGTGGCTCAGGCTGCCCGACGGTGAGGTGTTCAGCGAGGCCCCGCGCATCGCGGTCGCGCGCAAGTTCATTTCCCCGCAGCATTGCGACTGGCTGATCCGGCTGGGCACGCCGCACCTGCGCGCGGCGCAGATCTACGAGCCCAGCGGCAACCTCGCGGAAGACCTGCGCCGCACCAATCGCGCCGCGCTGCTCGAGCTGGCGCAGACCGACACGGTGCTCGCCTTCGTGCGCTCGCGCGTCGCCGCGCTCGCCAACGTGAAGATCGCGGGCCTCGAGGGCAGCCAGGTGCTGCACTACGAGGTCGGGCAGGAATTCCGGCCGCACCACGATTTCTACGATGTCGCTAATCCGGTGCACGCGCGTGAAGTCGCGCGCGCGGGCCAGCGCGCGCTTACGGTGTTGATCTACCTGAACGACGGATACGAAGGAGGCCACACCGCGTTTCCGCTGCTCGGGCGCAGCTTCAAGGGCCGCAAGGGCGATGCGCTGCTGTTCTGGAACGTGGGCGAGGACGGCACGTCCGACGCGCGCACGCTGCACACCGGAACCGCGCCGACGCGCGGCGAGAAATGGCTGTTCTCGCAATGGGTGCGCATCGCGATGCCGCCGCGCGCATCTTGAACGAGTTCGAGCTCATCCGGCGCTACTTCCAGCGTACGCCGAAGCGGGCGGTGCTGGGCGTGGGTGACGATTGCGCGCTGCTGCGCCCCGACGCGGGGCTCGACCTCGCGGTGACGACCGACATGCTGATCGAGGGCCGCCATTTTCTAGCGGGTGCCGTGCCACGCGCGCTGGGGCACAAGGCGCTCGCGGTCAACCTGTCGGACCTTGCGGCGGTGGGCGCCACGCCGCGCTGGGCGACGCTCGCGCTCGGGCTGCCCGCGCCCGAACCGGCCTGGCTCGAGGAATTCTCCGCCGGCTTCTACGCGCTGGCCGAGCGCTTCGGCGTCGACCTCGTCGGCGGCGACACCACGCGCTCGCCGGTCCTCGCGATCAGCATCACCGCGATCGGCGAAGTGCCGCCCGACCTCGCCCTCGAGCGCTCGGGCGCGCGGGCGGGCGACGATATCTGGGTCTCGGGCGAGCTCGGCGGCGCCGCGCTTGCCCTGAGGCATCCCGAGATCGCCGAGGCGGCAAAGCGCCTGCACCTGCCGGAGCCGCGCGTGGAGCTCGGCGAGCGCCTGCGGCGACTTGCGCATAGCGCGATCGACGTCTCCGACGGCCTGGCGGGCGATCTCGCCCATGTCGCGCAGCGCTCGGGCGTGGCTGCGACGATCGAGTATGAGCGTATTCCCAAAAGCCCTGCCTTCAGGAAAGTGAACGGCGCCGAGCACGAAAAGGACTGCGTGCTCTCGGGCGGCGACGACTACGAGCTCCTTTTCACCGCGCCGCGCGCGCATCGCGCCGAGATCGAAGCGCTCGCCGCCGAGCTCGGGCTGCCGCTCACCCGGATCGGGGCGATCGAGGCGGGCGCCGCGCGCGTCACGGTGCTGGGCGCCGACGGCAAGCCGATCGCGCACCGCGGCGGCTTCGACCACTTCGCGGACGCAACATGATCGTGTTTCGTCCCAGTCCGGGCTTTGTGTTCTCGCATCCGGCGCATGCCGTCGCGTTCGGCTTCGGCGCCGGCCTCGCGCCCGTCGCACCGGGCACCGCGGGGACCGCGCTCGGCTGGGGGATCGGCTGGTGCCTGGGGGGGTTTTCCACGCCGGTGCTGCTCGCGAGCGCGCTCGTGTTCTTCTTCGTCGGCCTATGGGCGTGCGAGGTGACCGGCCGGAATCTCGGTATCGCGGACCACGGCGGCATGGTGTGGGATGAAGTGGCGGCGTTTCTGCTCGTGCTGGCGGTCGTGCCGCGCGAGCTCGCGTGGCAGGCCGCGGCCTTCGTCGTCTTCCGCTTCTTCGACATCGTCAAACCGCCGCCGATCCGCGCGCTGGAGCGCCGGTACGGCGGCGGCTTCGGCGTGATGCTCGACGACCTCGTCGCGGCGGCGTTTACGCTCCTCCTTCTGGCGCTGCTCAAGAGAATGTTCTTCTGATGGACGATCTGGCGAAAAAGCTGGGCGAGGGTCTCAAGGCGCACTGCGCGAAGCTGGTGACCGCCGAATCGTGCACCGGCGGCTGGGCGGCCCAGGTGGCCACCTCGGTACCCGGCTCGTCCGACTGGTTCGAGCGCGGCTTCGTCGTTTACTCCAACGCAGCCAAGCAGGAACTTCTCGGCGTCCAGACCGAGACCCTGGAAGCGCACGGCGCGGTAAGCGAGGAAACTGCGCGCGAGATGGCGCAGGGCGCGCTCGCGCGCAGCAAGGGCACGATCGCGCTCGCGGTCACCGGCGTCGCCGGGCCCGGTGGCGGCAGCGCGGACAAGCCGGTGGGGATGGTCTGCTTCGCGTGGGCCGATCGACGCGGCGTGCGCGCGGAAACCCGGCGCTTCCCCGGCGATCGCGACAGCGTGCGGCGCCAGTCGGTCATCCACGCGCTGGAAGGGGTCTTGAAGGCCCTGGCGGGAGGATAATCCGCGCATGCAATCGGTCAGGCCGGCCGCAGTTGCGGGGATGTTCTACCCGGGCGACGCGCGCGCCCTTGCCAGCGAGGTGGACGAGCTGCTGGACGGCGTCGGCGTGCCGCTGCCGCGCCTCGGCCATCCCAAGGCGCTGATCGTGCCGCACGCGGGCTACATCTACTCGGGCTCGATCGCCGCGCGCGCGTTCGACGAGCTGGTCGCGGCGCGCGGCATGGTACGCCGCGTCGTGCTGCTCGGGCCGACGCACCGCGTCGCGGTGAAGGGTCTCGCGATGCCTTCGGCGACGGGGTTCGCCACCCCGCTCGGCACGATACGAATCGACGCCGAAGCGCTGCGCGCAGTGAGCGATCTGCCGCAGGTCGTCACGAGCGACGCGGCGCACGCGCTCGAGCACTCGCTCGAGGTGCAGCTGCCCTTCCTGCAGAAAGTGCTCGGCGAGTTTGCGCTCGCCCCGTTCGCGGTCGGTGCGGCGAGCGTGGCCGAGGTGGCCGAAGTGATCGAGCGGCTGTGGGGCGGCGCCGAAACCGTGATCGTGGTGTCGACCGACATGTCGCACTACCACTCGTACGAGCAGGCGCGCGCGATCGACGGCGCGACAATCCGGCGCATCGCGGCTTTCGCCACCGACCTCGACCACGAGGAAGCGTGCGGTGCGACGCCGCTCAACGGGTTCCTGCAGTTCTCGAGGAAAAGAGGCTTGTCACTGAAGCTGCTCGCGGCGTGCAATTCCGGCGATACTGCAGGCGGCAAGGGCCGGGTTGTCGGCTATTCGTCGTTCGGCCTCTACGAGGGCGGCGAGGTTTCTCTCGACGTCGCGGGTCCCACTTTGCTGTCTCTGGCGCGAGGGGCCATCGAAGGCTCGCTGATGAGCAAGGCGCCACCGGCCTCGGACGCCCTCTGGTTGCAGCAGGCCGGCGCGACGTTCGTGACCCTGACCAAGAATGGCGAGCTGCGCGGCTGTATCGGCAGCCTCACGCCGGCACGGCCTCTCGGCGAAGACGTGGCGCAGAACGCGCTCGGCGCGGCGTTCCGCGATCCGCGCTTCGCCGCGATGACGGCGGCGGAGTGGCCGCAATGCAAAGTGGAAGTTTCTTTGCTCTCCACACCGAAGCCGCTGCGTTTCGCGGACGAGGCCGACCTCCTCGCGCAGGTCGAGGCGGGCCAGGATGGCCTGATCCTGGAAGCCGACGGCAAGCGCGGGACCTTTCTGCCCCAGGTGTGGGAAGACCTGCCCGAAAAGCGCGCCTTCCTGACCCACCTCCTGAAGAAAGCCGGATTGCCGACCGACACGCGTCTCACCCGCTGCCGGGTTGCGCGCTACCGGGTGGCCAAGTGGAAGGAATAAGCCAGAGCTATCCCGGACGCTGGTGGCACACGCTGCCCGACGGGCGCGTGCAGTGTGATCTCTGCCCGCGCGATTGCAAGCTGCACGAGGGCCAGCGCGGGCTGTGCTTCGTGCGCAAGATGGAGCAGGGCCGAATGGTGCTCACCACCTACGGCCGCTCCTCGGGCTTCTGCGTCGACCCGGTGGAGAAGAAGCCGCTCAACCATTTCTACCCTGGCACCTCGATCCTCTCGTTCGGCACCGCAGGCTGCAACCTGGCGTGCAAGTTCTGCCAGAACTGGGACATCTCCAAGTCGCGCGAGATGGACCGCCTGCAGGACGAGGCGAGCCCCGAGGCGATTGCCGCAGCGGCGCTGCGCCTGGGCTGCAAGTCGGTCGCCTTCACCTACAACGACCCGGTGATCTTCGCCGAATACGCGATGGACATCGCCGATGCCTGCCACGCCCAGGGCGTGCAGACCGTGGCGGTCACCGCGGGCTATATCCACGCCGAGCCGCGCCGCGAGTTCTACGAGAAGATGGACGCGGCTAACGTGGACTTGAAGGCGTTCACCGACGAGTTCTACTTCAAGATCTGCGGCGGACGCCTGCAGCCGGTGCTCGATACGCTCGTCTACCTGGTGAAGGAAACCGAGGTCTGGACCGAGATCACCACGCTGCTCATTCCCGGCAAGAACGATTCGGACGAGGAGCTGAAGGCGGAGTGCAAGTGGCTCCGCGCGAACCTCGGACCCGACGTGCCGCTGCATTTCACCGCCTTCCATCCCGACTGGAAGATGACCGACGTGCCACGCACCCCGGCGGCCACGCTCACGCGCGCGCGTGAGATCGCGCAGCTTGCCGGCCTCAACTATGTGTACACCGGCAACGTGCACGACGAGTCGGGCGGTTCCACCTACTGCCCGTCATGCGAGCAGCCGGTCATCCGGCGCGACTGGTACGACATCCTCGGCTACCAGCTCGATGACAAAGGGACGTGCAAGAACTGCGGCACGCAGATCCCGGGCCGGTTTCAGAAGTTTGGCAAGGCCTTCGGCCCGCGGCGCATCCCGGTTAGACTGGCGGCGTGAGAGCGCTGCTCGCCGCGCTGCTGATGATGTCCCAGCCGCTCAACGCCGAACCGCTGTACCAAAGCTCGCTCGGGCCGAACGGCGGGGCGCCGTACCTTCGCACCCGCGCGCAACTCGACGCGATGGGCGGGACCTGGAACGGCGAGCGCTTCACCACGCGCGATTCGTTCCCGAATACGGACGATGCGGGTGCTGCGACTTTCGTGGCGCCGGTCACCTACACCCCGGTTCGCGACAGCCCGAAAAAGACAACGCCCGGCCGATAGGCCGGGCGTTGACGCGTCCGCAGCGGTGGTCTAGGCCAGGAGGAAGTGCTCCGCCTGCAGTGACGTGACGCTGACGCCGGCAAGGGTCAGCTCGGCGCCATCCCCGAAGTCGAGCACCGAAGCGAAGTCCTGTGCGCCGGCAATGCCTCGCAGGTCGATCGTGTCTTCACCGGCGGTGAAGTCCTGGATCTCGATGTCGCGGCATCGTGCGCGAGATCCTGGTGCGCGACGGGCAGAAGGTGCGCGCCGGGGAGCCGCTCATCGTCGACGGTTTGTTATCGGTTTGTATCGGCTCGGCGATAATCCGCCCAAACTCGACGCGGAAAGTTCATCTGACCCGTTTTTCTCCCGGCTCCGGCGCCTGGCTCGCCGCGCTTTGCACCAGCCGCGTGCTCGCCGCGACCTGGTTCGTCGCCTACTCGGCGGTGCTGCCGCTCACGCAAGTCGCCTGGGGGATGAGCGCGCGTGACGCGGGCATCGTCCAGGCCGCGTTCCACCTCGGCTACCTCACCTCGCTCTTCATCGTCGGCTTCATCGCCGACCACTTCGGCGCGAAGCGCGCCTATATCACGACCGGGGTCGCGGCCTGCCTCAGCCCTTGGGCCTTCGTGCTGTTCGCCGATGGCTTCTGGTCCGCGGTATGGCTGCACGCCTTCACCGGGCTCTGCCAGGGGGGCACCTATACGCCGGCGCTCGCGCTCATCAACGATCACGTCGAGCGCACTCGGCGCGGGCGCGCGATGGGATTCCTGATCGCCGGCTCGAGCGCCGGCTATGCCATCTGCCTCGGTGTCGCCGGGCTCGCGCTCAAGTTCACCGACTGGCGGGGCGCGCTCACGGCGGTCGCGGTATTGCCAGTCATTTCCTGGATCACGGGCGTGCTGGTCTTGAGAGGCACGCCCAACACCATCCACCCACGTCCCGCAGGCGAGTCCGTGCTGGCGTCGCTGCCGGCGGTGTGGCGCAACCGCCGCGGCATGCTTTCGATCTGGGGGTACACGTTCCATAACTGGGAGCTGCTCGGCTTGTGGGCCTGGCTGCCCGCCTTCCTGACCGCGGCGCTGATTTTTCACGGGCACGAGAATCCCGCGGCGCTTGCGCTCATGTTCGCGGGCCTCACGTACGTCGCGAACATCGCCGGCAGCATCGTCGGCGGCACCATGGCCGACCGCTGGGGCCGCACGCAGACCATTCTTACGTGGTCGTGCGTGAGCCTCGCGCTCTCGTTCTCGATCGGCTGGATGATCGCCGCGCCGATCATCCTCGTCGTCGCGCTCGCGTGCCTCTACAACTTCGCCGGCATCGCCGACTCCTCGACGCACTCGACCGTGCTCGCCGAGAGCGTGCCGGCGCACTATCTCGGCGTCGCTTATGCGGTGCGCTCGGTGATCGGTTTCGGCGCCGGCGTGGTGAGCCCGGTGGTGTTCGGCTGGGCGCTGGATGCTTCGGGGCAATCGTGGGGCATCGCCTGGGTCACGCTCGGACTTGGCGCGCTGCTTGGTCCGGTCTGCACCTACCGCTTGCGCAGAATGCGATGAAGCCGTTCTCGGAGGCGAGCGAGCGCAATCGCGCGCCGATCCTCGCGATCCTCAAGCGTGTGTTCAAGGATCGAAAGCACGTGCTGGAAATCGGCTCGGGCACCGGCCAGCACGCGGCTTACTTCGCCCGCGAGCTGCCGCATCTCGTCTGGCAAGCGAGCGACGTGGCCGAGAACCTGCCGGGTATCCGGGAGTGGGTCACCACGCCTTTACCAATCGAATTGGATGTCGACCAGCCCTGGCCGGAGTTAAAGGTCGACGCCGTATTCTCGGCGAACACCTGCCACATCCTGTCCTGGCCGCAGGTGGAGCGGATGTTCCACGGCATCGGCAGCATTCGGACGCTGAAGATTCTGTGCCTGTACGGCCCGTTCAGCTACGGCGGCAAGCACACGTCCGAGAGCAACGCGCGCTTCGACGCCATGTTGCGCGCCCGCGACCCGCTGAGCGGGTTGCGCGATTTCGACGACATCGCCAGGCTTGCCGAGCGAGCCGGCTTAATACTTCTGGAAGACAATGCGCTGCCGGCCAACAACCGGCTGCTGGTATGGAGATCGAACGCTACGACGCAATCGTGATCGGCGCGGGCCAGGCGGGGCCCGCGCTGTGCGCCCGGCTGGATCGCGAGGGGCTGAGAACTGCGCTGATCGAGCGCAAGCTGATGGGCGGGACCTGCGTCAACGTAGGCTGCATACCGACGAAGACGTTGGTGGCAAGCGCGCGCGCGGTGCACATGGCTCGCCGCGGCGCCGAGTATGGGTTCTCCGCCGGCGCCGTGCGCGTCGAGATGCGCGCGGTCAAGGCGCGCAAGGACGGCATCGTGAAGCAGTCGTCCGACGGCGTCACGAACTGGGTCGGCGGCATGAAGAACGTCACGCTGATCCGCGGTCACGCGCGCTTCACCGGCAGGAAGGAAATCGCCGTCGGCGGGCGCGCGCTGCACGCGGAACGCATCTTCATCAATGTGGGCGGTCGCGCGCTGGTGCCGGATCTTCCTGGCGTGAAGGACGTGCCGTTCCTGACCAACACCTCGATGATGGCGGTCGATTTCGTCCCCGAGCACCTAGTGATCATCGGCGGCAGCTATATCGGGCTCGAATTCGCGCAGATGTATCGGCGCTTCGGCTCCCAGGTCACGGTGGTCGAGCGCATGGCGAAGCTGCTGCCGCGCGAGGACGACGACGTGGCGGCCGAAATCCGCGCGATCCTCGAGCGCGAGGGAATCGCGATCCGTAGCGGAGCGGAATGCATGGCGCTGTCGGAAGAAAACGGACGGATCTCGGTCCGACTGGAGTGCAAGGCGGGGGAGCCGGTCGCGCAGGGCAGCCACGTGCTGCTCGCGGTCGGCAGGCAGCCAAACACGGATGACCTTGACCTGGAGAAATCCAAGATCGAAGTCGACCAGCGCGGCTACATCAAGGTCGACGACCAGTGCCGCACCAGCGCCGAAGGCGTCTGGGCGCTGGGCGACGCGAATGGCCGCGGCGCCTTCACGCACACCTCTTGGAACGACTACGAGATCGTCGCCGCCAACTTGTTCGATCGCGACCAGCGGCGCATTTCGGACCGCATTCCTTGCTACGCGCTGTTCATCGACCCGCCGCTCGGCCGCGCCGGCATCAACGAGGAGGAAGCGCGCGGGCTGGTGAAGAAGAGCGGCCGCCGCGTGCTCGCCGGGAAGATGCCGATGACCCGGGTAGGCCGCGCACGCGAAGCCGGCGAGACGCAGGGCTTCATGAAGGTCCTGGTCGACGCAGACTCGAAGGAGCTGCTCGGCGCGGCGCTCCTTGGCCTGAACGCCGACGAGGTCGTGCACTCGCTGCTTGACGTGATGTACGCGCGCAAGCCTTACACCACCATCCAGCGCGCGATGCATATCCACCCGACGGTGACCGAGCTGATTCCCACGCTGCTCGGTGACCTCAAGCCGCTTTAGTCGCCGCTACGACCGTGCGCTTGATCGCCTCCAGCTTCAGTCTTTAAGCAGCAGCTGAATCAGCGAGGTGGTGCTGTCCCAGCGCTTGCCGCCGCGCGCCTCGATGCGGGCATAGAACTGGTCGATCACCGCCGCGACCGGCAGGCTCGCGTTGCTTTTCTTCGCCTGCGCGAGGCAGATGCCCATGTCCTTGCGCATCCATTCGGTGGCGAAGCCGAAGCCCTCGGCCTTGAGCTCGCTCATCGGTTTCCAGCGGTTCTCCATCTGCCAGGACTGCGCCGCGCCTTTCGAGATCACCGCGATCACCTTCTCCAGGTCGAGGTCGTTGCGCTTGGCGAAGGCGATCCCCTCGGCGAGCGACTGGGCGACGCCGACGATGCAGAGCTGGTTCACCATCTTGGTGAGCTGGCCCGCGCCCGGACCGCCGATGAGCGCGCACATCTTGGCGTACACGTCGAGCACCGGCTTCGCCCTGTCGAAGGCCGCCTGCTCGCCGCCGCACATGATGCCGAGCTGGCCGTTCACCGCGCCGGCCTGGCCGCCGGACACGGGTGCGTCGACAAAGCCGATGCCTTTGTCTTTCGCTTTCCCATGAACTTCCCGGGCGACCGTCGCGGACGCGGTCGTGTGGTCCACCAGGATCGCGCCGTGCTTCATCCCGGCGAGGACGCCGCTGTCTTTTCCATCTTGGCCGTAGACGACGGAGCGCACATCGTCGTCGTTGCCGACGCACATCATGACGAAGTCGCAGTCCTTGGCCGCCTCGCGCGGCGTGGCCGCCGATTTGCCGCCGTATTCCTTGACCCACTGCTGCGCCTTGGCGGCAGTGCGGTTGTAAACCGTCACGTCGTGGCCGCCTTTCTTGAGCAGGTGGCCCGCCATCGGGTAACCCATGACGCCGAGGCCAAGGAACGCAACTTTCGCCATCTTTTTGTCTCCTAAGGATTTTTGGGCGACGTTGACAGCGCTGCGTCAACCGCCCACAATAGCTGAACGTTTATACAGTATCCGGTGTTGGCCCAGCGCTTGCGTCCAATGCGCCTGCCGTAGATGCCAACCTAAAAAAGAGGTACAGCATGGAAGACAACAAGTCTAAGGCATTGGCCGCCGCCCTGGCCCAGATCGAGAAGCAGTACGGCAAGGGCTCGATCATGAAAATGGACGCCGAGGCGATCAAGGACATCGAGGTGGTGTCCACCGGATCGCTCGGCCTCGACCTCGCGCTCGGCGTCGGCGGCCTGCCGCGCGGCCGGGTGGTCGAGATCTACGGCCCCGAATCCTCCGGCAAGACCACGCTCACGCTGCAGGTGATCGCCGAAGTGCAGAAAGCCGGCGGCACCGCGGCTTTCATCGACGCGGAAAATGCGCTGGACATCACTTACGCCGGCAAGCTCGGCGTCAAGACCGAGGACCTGCTGATCTCCCAGCCCGACACCGGCGAGCAGGCGCTCGAAATCGCCGACATGCTGGTGCGCTCGGGCGCGGTGGATGTGATCGTCGTCGACTCGGTCGCGGCGCTCACGCCCAAGGCCGAGATCGAGGGCGAGATGGGCGAGCCGCAGATGGGCCTGCAGGCGCGCCTCATGAGCCAGGCGCTGCGCAAGCTCACCGCCAACATCA
>Ga0075420_100000770_pt1 | contig 26476 bp, 20 predicted proteins | sample SoiMetdeltSBSDD4_FD_75296 | JGI IMG/M metagenome (GOLD analysis project Ga0075420, IMG submission 75296) | Bulk soil microbial communities from a Populus tree surrounding site in Tennessee, USA - Soil MetaG P. deltoides SBSDD4 | ecosystem: Environmental > Terrestrial > Soil > Tree plantation...
TTCGGCGTACGGTCGCAGAACCTCGCCGAGAAGGCGATCGCGGACGGCTTCTGGGCGCGCGAGATCACCCCGGTGACGCTGCCGGACGGCACGGTCGTCAGCGCCGACGACGGGCCCCGCCCCGGGGTCACCATGGAGGGCGTCGCCGCCCTCAAGCCGGTGTTCCGTCCAGACGGGCGGATCACCGCGGGCAACTGCTGCCCGCTCAACGACGGTGCCGCGGCTGTCGTCGTGATGAGCGACACCAAAGCGCGTGAGCTGGGCGTCACCCCGCTCGCCCGGATCGTGTCCACCGGCGTGACCGCGCTCTCCCCTGAGATCATGGGTCTCGGCCCGGTCGAGGCGTCCCGGCAGGCGCTGCGCCGGGCCGGCATGACAATGTCCGATGTGGACCTCGTGGAGATCAACGAGGCGTTCGCCGCGCAGGTCATCCCGTCCTACCGGGACCTTGCGATCCCGTTGGAGAAGCTGAACGTGATGGGTGGCGCGATCGCGGTCGGGCACCCGTTCGGCATGACCGGCGCCCGGATCACCGGCACCCTGCTGAACGCGCTGGACTGGCACGACAGGACAGTCGGGCTGGAGACCATGTGCGTCGGCGGCGGCCAGGGCATGGCGATGGTCGTCGAACGCCTCTCCTGAGAGTTCTGACGTCCTGGGGCTGGGCACCAAGCGGCCATTACGCCGCGCCACCCTCGTCGGGTGACGACGGAGACGTGCATTGCGGGTCAGCCACCGCCCGGGCCGCCGCTCACGCAGCCGGAACATCAAGATCAAATCAATATCAGGGTAACTGGGGTTACCTGCCGCCCAGATAGGGCCGGTTCCACTGAAATTGATTTGACCAAGTACGTGCCAGCAAGGAGAGCCGTACAGCACACGGACAAAGCGGGCGAAAATGTTGGGACTGCGTTCGGTTCCGGTTACATCCAGATCTGAAAGCCAACCGCCTGACCGTTATAGGGCTCGGCGGACTGCAGCCAGGTCCGCTGCCGCGGCGGCCAGCGCATCCTCGGCCGGGGCCGCGGCCAGCAGGTCGGCCGTCACCACCCGCAGCTGGTCCACGAGCGCCAGGTCGCTGTCGAGCCGGGGCACCGGCCGGCACGGCTCACCTTCAGCGTCTGCAGCCCGGTCGGCGATGCGCTGGACCAGCCCATGCACGGTTTCGGCGCGGCCCACCCAGCGCGGTGGCCCCCAATGTGACACCCGGTTACGCAGCAGCTCCAACTCCCGCAGCACCGCCCCCGCCTCGGGCGATCCAGAAGAGCTGTGCACGCCGTCCCTGCCTGACTCGTCTAGCGCCGCTAGGTGATGGATCTCAAGTGCTGGGGTCCGCGCACTGCGCGGACCCCAGGAGACGTACTCGGCCGAGCCGGCGGGTCAGTCGTCGCCGCGCAGGTAGCTGAGCAGGCGCAGGATCTCCAGGTACATCCAGATCAGGCCGACCAGGATGCCGAAGGCGCAGGCCCATGCGTACTGCTGCGGCAGACCCTGCCGCACGCCCTCCTCGATCTGGGCGAAGTCGAGGATGAAGCTGAGCGCTGCGAACGCGATGATGACGAGGCTGAAGATGATCGCCAGCGGACCGCCGCTGCGCAGGCCGGTGTCCACACCGAACAGGGACAGCACGAAGTTCACCAGGATCACCGCGAGCACGCCGACGATGCCGCCGATGACGAACCGGACGAACTTCGGCGTGGCCCGGATGACCTTGGCCTTGTAGAGCATCGCCATCAGGAAGAACACGCCGAACGTGGCGACCGCCGCCTGGAGCACGATGCCTTCGAAGCCGGCGATGTTCTCGTAGTAGTCGCTGACCAGGCCGACGAACACCCCTTCGACCACGGCGTAGGCGCCGATCAGCAGCGGGTTGGTGAGCCGCGCGAAGGCGATGACCAGGCCGAGCACCAGCCCGACCAGGGCGGCGCCGATCCAGACCGGTAGCAGCAGCCGGTCCGGCACCAGCACCCAGGCGAGCGCGCCCGACAGGCCGGTCAGGGCCAGCAGGCCCACGGTACGGACCACGACGTCGTCGATGGTCATCGGCCGGGTGGCCGGTGGCGCTGCGGGCGGGTAGCCCTCGGCGGCTGGGTACCCGCCGGGCTGCCCGTAGCCAGGCTGCGCGTAGCCGTACTGCCCGTAGCCGGGCTGGCCGTACCCAGGCTGCGCGTAGCCCGGCTGCGCGTGACCGCCGGCGCGCTGCTGCGCCGAGGTCTCGCTCAGTCGGCTGAGCACGGGGTTAGAAGTCTTCACCGAAAGCCTTCCTCGTTGCGGTCCTCGTCCGGCCGCGGGCCGGACCTCCAAGGAGCTGTGTCAAGGGTAACCGGGAACGGCTACCGCGGAGGCTGTGGCGCGGGGGCCGCGCGGTCCTCGCCGTGGCTGGCGCGCAGCGCGGGCGCGGCCTCGTCCAGGTCGAGGAAGGCCGGCACGCCGAGGGAGAGCCGGCCGAGGTACTGCCGCGACGCGAACCGGGTGGGCGGGTGGAAGTGGATGGCCTGGGCGTCCCGCCACAGCCGGGTCAGCCGCGAGGCCCGGCTGTACGCCACCCCGCCGCAGCTCTCCGCGACCGCCGCCACCGCGGCCGGCACCACCCCGACGCTGTGCTGCTTGACGGCTATCGCGGCCGGCAGCAGCCGTTCCGGGTCGGCGCCGGCGTCCATGGCCCTGGCCAGGCCGACCACGGCCGCGCCGAGGGTCAGCAGCGCTCCGACCTGGTCCCCGACCACCCCCTGGAAGCTGGGCGACTCGGCCCGGCTGGCGTCGAGGTGGGCCACCCGCACCCGCCCCATCAGCTCACGCGCCTCGTCCAGCACCGACTGGGCCACCCCGAGGTAGCTGGCCGTGGTGGTCAGGCAGAACCAGACGATCCCGGCGGCCACCACGTCGTCGTTGTCGCCGCCCACCGGGCTGCGGTAGAAGACCAGGTCGTCCGGGATGACGCAGTCGGTGAGCCGGAGCGTGTCCGAGGCCGACCCGCGCATGCCCAGGGTGTCCCAGGTGCGCTCCACCGACAGCCCCGGCGCGTTCGTCGGCAGCAGCGCCACCAGCAGCTCCTCCGGCCCGTACGCCGGGTCGGTCTGGAGCTGGAGGCAGACCAGGTCGGCCTCTGCCGCCAGGGAGCACGGCGACTTGACCCCGGACACCCGCCATCCACCGTCCACCGGGACGGCGCGCAGCGTCGAGCGGACCACCGAGCCGGCCAGGTTGGGCTCGGCGAACGCCGAGGCCAGCAGCCGGTTCTGCCGCGCGATCGCCTCCAGGAGCAGCCAGGACACGTCGGTACGGCGCCGCCAGTGCTCGACCATGAGGCCCACCGAGAACAGGTGCATGTTCACCGCGACCGCAAGCCCCGGATCGGCCATGGCGATGAGCCGCTGCACCGCGCAGCACTCCACCAGCGACCCTCCGGCGCCGCAGAACTGCGCCGGCACCGGCAGGCCGGGGTAGCCCGCCTCGCGCAGCGCGGCGAGGCTGCCCTCGCCCACCCGCGCCACCGCGTCGGCGCCCGCCGCTGCCTGCTCGAGCGCTTCCAGCAGCTCCTTGGGCGCGAAGTGGGCCACGTCGGGCCAGAGCGAGTCGCCGAGCGCGCGGCCTGCCGGCACGGCCATGGTCAGCACTCCGATCGTGGTCAGTCAGGTCGGTCCTGGCGCCTGATGGTCGGTCAGGGCGCCACCCAGCAGCTCAGTCGGTGTCCCCCGGTCAGCCGGTGCGCCCCCGGGCGGTCCGGTCAGTCGGCGCGCCCCAGGTGGTCCGGTCAGTCGGCGCGCCCCAGGTGGTCCGGTCGTTCGGTGCGCCCCAGGGTTGTCCGGTACCACCGGACCAGCTCGGTGGTTGAGGAGTCCAGCGACGGCGGGACCTCAGGTGGCTCCGCGCCGAGCAGAGGGGCGATCTGGGTGGCCACCGCCTTGCCCAGCTCGACCCCCCACTGGTCGAAGCAGTTCACGCCCCACACCACACCCTTGACGAAGACGGTGTGCTCGTAGAGCGCCACCAGCTGGCCGAGCGTCGCCGGGGTTAACCGGGGCGCCAGGATGGTCGACGTCGGCTGGTTGCCGGGCATCACCCGGTGCGGCACCACGGCCGGGTCCGACCCTTCGGCCGCAACCTCCTCAGCGGTACGCCCGAAGGCCAGCACCGCGGTCTGCGCGAGCAGGTTCGCCAGGAACAGGTCGTAGTCGCCACCGTCCACACCGCCACCGTCCACACCGCCACCGTCCACACCGTGGCCACCGCCCACACCGTGGCTGCCGGCGGCACCGCCGGACGGCTCGGCGAAGCCGATGAAGTCCGCTGGCACCGGCCAGGTGCCCTGGTGCAGCAGCTGGTAGAAGGCGTGTTGGCCGTTGGTGCCGGGCTCACCCCAGTAGATCTCACCGGTGGTGGTGGTCACCGGCGAGCCGTCCCGGCGTACCCGCTTGCCCGTGCTCTCCATGGTCAGCTGCTGCAGGTACGCGGGGAACCGGCGCAGCCGGCTGCTGTACGGCAGCACCGCATGCGTCTGCGCGCCGAGGAAGTTGGCGCACCACACGCCGAGCAGCCCTTGCAGGACCGGCATGTTGGCGGCGAACGGGGCGGTGCGGAAGTGCTCGTCCATGGTGTGCAGCCCGGCGAGCAGGCCGGCGAAGCTCTCCCGGCCGATCCCGGCCATCAGCGCCAGCCCGATCGCCGAGTCGAACGAGTAGCGCCCGCCCACCCACTCGAACGTCGGGAAGGTCAGCTCCGGCTCGATGCCGAAGCCGCGTACCCGGTCGGTGTTCGCCGACACCCCGGCGAAGTGGCGGGCGGCGACCTCGGGTCCGGTGCCGAGCGCCGCCTCGAGCCAGCGCCGGGCGGACTCGGCGTTGCGCAGCGTCTCGATGGTGGTGAACGTCTTGGAGGAGACTACGAAGAGCGTCTCCGCCGGGTCCAGGCCGGCGACCGCGTCCTGCAGGTCGGTCGGGTCCAGGTTGGACACGAACCGGCACCGCACCCCCGGCTGGTGGTAGTCGGCCAGGGCCACGTACGCCATCAGCGGGCCGAGGTCGGACCCGCCGATGCCGATGTTGACCACGTTGCGGACCGGGCGGCCGGTGGCCCCGGGCAGCTCACCGGCCTGGATGCGGTCGGTCAGCTCGCCCATCCGGTCCAGGGCCTGGTGGACCTCGGCGACCACGTCCCGCCCGTCCACCACGAGGTCGGCCGATGGCGGCAGCCGCAGCGCGATGTGCAGCGCCGGCCGGTCCTCGCTGGTGTTGACGTGCTCACCGGCGTACATCGCGTCGATGGCGGCGCGCAGGCCGGCCCGCTCGGCGAGCGCCACGAGCAGGTCGAGGGTCTGCCGGGTCACCCGGTGCTTGGCGTAGTCCAGGTACAGGTCACCGGCTTGCACGGTGAGCTCGGTGCCGCGGGCCGGGTCGGCGGCGAACAGCTCCCGCAGGTGCCGGTGCTCCACCTCGCCCCGGTGCTTGACCAGCGCGGCCCACTCCTCAGTGGTGGTGATGTCCTCCACGGCGATGCCTCCCATCTCGGTGCGCCGGTTCACGGGACGGTCACGGCTCGCCGCGGCAGCCGTCTCGCGGCGACCAGCAACGGGACCAGTACCCCGGCGAACGCCAGTAGTACCAGCGCGGCGACCGCCGGCACCGCCACGCCGGCCTGCGCCGCGCGGGCGAGCGCGAGCCCGCTGGCCGCGGTGACGATCGAGGTCGCGGCGGACTCCGCCACCCGCATGCCCGCTGAGGCGGTGCCGCGGGCCGCCTCGCCCGCCGCGTCGAGCACGATCACGTTGAGCGCCGTCACGCCCAGGCCGACGCCGAGCCCGGCGACGACCCAACCCAGGAAAACGTACGCCACCGGGCGGTCCGCGGGCAGGCCGGCCGCTGTGGTGGCCATGCCGGCGACCACGAACACGACGCCGGCCACCACAACCCGTACCGGCTCGATGCGGTTGAGCCACGGGCGGGTGAACATCAGCCCGCTGATGCTGAACCCGACCACCCCGCCGGAGAGCGCCAGCCCAGCGCCGGCCGTGGTGTAGCCGCGCCCGTCGGCGAGGCTGAGCGGGATCAGGTACTGCACCCCGATGAACGGGGCAGCGACCACGCCGCGTACCAGCACCGCGGCGGGCAGGCCGGGCGCGCACCGCAGCGCGCCGGATGGCAGCAGCACCGCGGCCCCGGCCAGGATCGCGAGCACCGCGGCGCCGAGCACGGCCCAGGTGAGCGCGGCGGGCAGCGTACGGACGTTGAGCACGGCGAGCACCCCGGCCGCCAGGGCGAGCGCGGCCAGGAACCGCCGCCCGGCCCGCAGCGGCTCGTCGCCGCCCGGCCGGCGCCGGCCGATCGCGCGCAGGCCGCGCGCCGCCAGCCCGAGCGCGGCCACCTCGAACAGCGGTACACCGAGCAGCACCGCCCGCCAGCTGGCCAGCTCCGCCACTGCCCCGGCCACCACCGGCCCGGCCAGCCCCGGCAACGCCCAGCACATGGCCAGGTAGCCGAGCAGCGCCCCGCGCCGCGCGGCCGGGTAGTAGCCGACCAGCACGTACACCGCGACGGTGACCAGCCCGGCCCCGGCGCCCTGCACCACCCGGCCGGCCAGCAGCCAGCCGAAGTACGGCGCGGTGCCGGCGAGGGTGAGCCCGGCGCCGTGCAGCACCGCGCCGGCCACGAAGGTGCCGGCCGGGCCTGCCGAACGCACCAGCACCGGGCCGGCGACCAGGCCGAGCAGCTCGGCCACTGCGTACAGGCCGAACACGAGCGGGTACCACGACCGCCCGCCGATGTCCGCGACGACCGCGGGCATCAGCGCCGAGGTGGCGGTCGCCTCGAACGAGGCCACCGCCACGGTCAGCGTCAACGCCAGCGTCATGCCGGTCCACCGCACGCTGGCGGTTGGGGCCGGCATGAGCTCGGTCACCGACGGGCCCGCTGCTGCAGGTGCTCCAGGATCGCCGTTGAGTTGTCCTCCAGCGCCAGGGCGGCGACCGGGTTGAGCATCTCGGCCAGCAGCGGGATGCCGATGTCGAAGTCCACCTCCAGCCGCAGCACGGTCAGCCCGTCCTGCTCACCGACCGCCCAGCTGCCGTTGAAGTAGGCCAGGTCACCCTCGAGCTGGCGGAACGTGATCGTCCGGGTGGCCTCGTCGATCAGCTCCTCCTCCTGCCACTCCAGGATCGAGCCCTTGAGCATCACCGACCACGAGCTGACCCGGCGCTCCGCCGACCACTCGTCGATCTTGATGTCCCGTACCACGTCCATATAGGACGGAAAGGACTCGATGTCCTTCAGCGCCTCCCAGACGAACGCGGCATCGGCGTCGCTGCGGTTCTCGGTGACGACGTTCGGCATCTTCTCTCCTCAGAGCACCCAGGTCATCCAGTCGATCGGCGGCAGGCCCAGCTGGGCGCGCAGCCGTTCCAGGTCCGCACCAATGCGGACGCTGGGGAAGAAGCCCTCGGCGGTACGGATCACCGGCATCTGGATGGGCAGCTCCCGCTCCAGCTCGGCCACTGCCGCACGGACCCGCACCGCGGCGGCCTCGGCCGCGGCCCGGTCCGCCCGCCAGCTCGGCGGCAGCTCCCGCAGCAACCGACCTTCCGGGCCGCCGCCCGCGCCGTCCGGGCCACCGTCGGGTGCGCCGTCCGGGCCACCTTCGAGCGCACCGTCCGGGCCGCCCTGGCGGGCGCTGTGCGGGCCGCCCGCCAGGGCGAGGCGCAGGTCCAGGGCGCCCTCCGGGCACCGGCCGCGGTAGCCGGCGAGCACCAGCCGGGTGTACGCCGCCGCCCGCAGCGTGGACCGGCACGCCTCCACGCAGGTGGCCCAGTCCTCGTCGGCCAGGGCGGCGTCGATGTCACCGGCGGCGCTCTGCACCTCGTTGACGAAGACCCACGAGGCCGGAGCGCCCCGGGCCGCCACCTGCAGCGCGTCCATGGTCATGCCGAGAGCCTTTCGCTGATCGCGTCCTCGTCCGTGGCCAGCAGCAGCAGGCCCGTGGTCACCGCGGTGAGCAGCTCGCCCGCGCCGCGCTCGCCGAGCACCGCCCGGCAGCTGCCGGACACCGCCGCCGGCGCGTCCTCCAGCCGGCCGAACTGCGTCAGCACGTACCTCCGCCGGCCGATGCGGACCTCGGTGGCGTCCGGGTCGGGCTCCAGCCGGGTGACCTCGAGCGGGTCGAGCGTTGGCAGCCCCAGCTCGCCGAGGAGGCGGGCGGTGGCCTCCCCGCTGCGCGCCCGCGTCGCCGCGTCCACCAGGTTCTCGGGGAGCGCGGCCAGCCGCATCCGGGCCGGCAGCCACTTGTCGCCGGCCGGCAGCACACCGGCGCCGACGCAGGCCAGGTCGAGGATGGAGCGGGTGCACAGGGCCCAGGCCGGGCCGGGGTCGGCCCCGGACGCGGCGACCAGCTCCGCGGTCGCCCAGGCCAGCACGGTACGGCTGAGCGTGGCGCGCAGCAGGTGCGCGGTGACCAGCGCCTGGGCGGCCTCGTCGTAGACCGGTGGGGTGTCCGGCCGCAGCGGCAGCGCGGTGCACCACCGGGTGAGCCAGGTGCGGGGGCGCCGGTCCGGCGGTGCGGCCAGCGCGACGTCACCCAGCGCCGTGGCGACCGTCGCGGTGGACAGCCCGTCGAGCAGCCGGCCCGGCTCCTCGGCCGGGAAGTGCTCCACGTCGACCGGGGTCTGGCCGATGAAGAACAGGAACGGCGGGGTGGGCCGGGCCAGCCCCGGCACGAAAAGATGGATGTCCACATCGCTGCCGCGGTTACCCAGCACCTGGGCGAGCGAGCCGACAAGGTACGGCGTGCCGGCCTCCAGCACGCTGCCGCCGTGCGCGAGCAGGTCGGCCGGGGTTGTCCCGACCCGCGCCAGCGCCGCGTCGAGACTGGTTCCGACGAGCGTAGGGTCCATCGCGCTGCCTCCTTTCACATCCGGGCCGTCACGTCACATCCGGACCGTCACGTACTGGGTCGACACGACCAGCCGCTCCCACGGGTCCACCGGCAGCCCGGCCTGGTCACAGGCGCACCACAGCCGGTCGGCGTCGCCACGGTCGGCGAACAGCCCGGCCTCGACCTCGTCGAGCGCGTCGAGGAGCCGGTCAGCCACCGGGTCGGCGCCGGCCGGGACGCGGCACCGCAGCTTCGCGGTCACCGCCTGCCCGGCGAACCGGTGCCGGAAGCCCGCGAGCGCGGCGAGCGGCCGCCGGCTGTCCGCCGAGTCGAGCCAGGACGCCTGCGCGGTTAGGGTGCGGTCGACCGCGGACAGGTCGCTGTCGGGCGGGAGCCGGTTGGCCACCGCGGCCACGATCCGCCACCGCAGCGCGGTGGCGGTGTGTGCGAACGAGACGCCAGCCGGGCGCACCGCAACACCGGCTGCCAACCGGCGGTGGTCCGTGCCGAAGCGCACCGGGCCGCCCTCGGGAGACCAGACCCGGCTCAGGGTCGCCTCGTCGAGCAGGATCGCGCACTCCCGGACCACGTCGGCGGTCTCCTCAGCGGAGTGCACCAGATTAATGATCTTGTTCATCGCGCCCAGCTCGGTCCGCAGCTCCCCCGGGCGGCCCAGCCGCGGGTCCGACTTGCCTTTCAGCCCGGTGAGCCGGTCCGCGGCGGAGTCCGGGACCCTGGCCAGCAGGCGGTGCATGGCCGGCCCGCCGAGGGCGGCGCATGGCGGCACTGGTGCCGGCCCACCGCCCCAGTCCCGCGCCGCCGCTGGTGCGCTACCCCGGTCCCGCGCCGCCGCTGGCCCGCCGCCTCGGTCCCGCACCACCATCAGCAGCGAGGGGCCGGCGAGCAGCAGGTCCAGGATCAGCTGCCAGCGGTCCGGCCGGAACGTGGCGAGCTGGTAGCGCCACACCCGCCGTACCGTCTCCGGGGTGAACCGGACCAGCTGGCCGAGCACCACCTCGAACCCGGCGCCGGCCAGCAGCTCCACGCCCCGGTCGAGCTGGCCGGCGACCAGGCACCCCGGCGTGAAGATCACCAACCCGGTACGCTGGACCAGTGCCGGCCCGGCCGCTGCCGCAGCGGCGTCGACCGCCTGACAGCCCCGTACGAAGTCCGCGTCGGCCGGGTACCACCGGGCCTTCGCCGGGTCGCGGACCGGGCAGCCAGGCCACGCCGGTGCCGTGACGGCACTGTCCACGCTCATCAGCCCGCCACGCCCGTCAGTCCCGCCACGCTCATCAGCCCGCGGCCGGCCGGATCGCGGTGCCGACCGGGGTGCCGCCGTCCACCAGCTGGCCCAGGCGCTCCGGGAACCGGCCGTTGAGCACCCAGGCGGACAGCCCCGTCGCCTGCAGGAACGGGGCCAGGCACCGGTCGACGCTGGTGGCGCCGAGCGCCTCCAGCTCCGCGGCGGTGCACTCGGCCAGCAGCCCGCCCGCTGTGCCGGACGACCCGTTCGACCGGGCCGGACCGGCCGGGTCGAAGTCGCGGTAGACCCCGTCGACATCGGTGAGCACCACGTAGCGGGCGGCGCCGAGCAGGAAGGCGAAGTACGCGCCGAGGGTGTCGGAGGTGATCACGTCCTGCCGGGTGAACACGTCGAGGGTGAGGATCATGGCGCTGGGCAGCAGCACCGGCACCGCACCGCGGCGCAGCGCAGCGCGTACCCCGGCGAGGGTGTCGACCGGCTCCATCCCAGAGGTCAGCGCAGCCAGGATGATGCCGGTCTGGTCCAGGGCCCGCATGCACGCCGGGTTGATCTGCACGTCGGCCAGGCCGCTGCGGCGCGCCATCGACTCGATGAGCTTGTCGGTCGGGCCGCCGCCCGGGAACACCGTCAGCGGGCAGCGCTGGTGCACGGCGACGAGCTGCGCCCCGACCCGCCCGGCGTGCTCGGTGTCGGCCAGCAGGCTGCCGCCGAACTTGACCACCGTGTGCACGCCGAAGGGCATCAGCGCCGGCCCGGCGAACATCTGCCGCGCCACGGACCCGACCGCATCCGTACCGGTCATTGCCGCCCGTCGCTTCGACGCTCGGCGCTCATCCGCCGCCGTGGTCCAGACCGTTGCCTCGCGTCTGCGCTCATTCCCCCTCTTCCCCCGTGAGCCGGATGATGACCCCCTCGTCCGGCGCCAAGCGCAACGGTGCCAGCCCCACCTGCGCCCCGTCGCGGTCCGGCCGGGTGGACACCGCCACCACCCCGCGCGACGGCAGGCCGGCCGGGCGGAGCTGCGCCTCCTGGCCGGCGAAGTTGAGCGCCACCAGCACCCGGTCACGCAGATAGGCGAACACCCCCGGCGGGGCGTCCAGCGAACGGTACACCCCGCCGCGCAAGGCCGCGCAGCCGTGCCGGTGCCAGGCGAGCCGGCGGTAGAGCGAGAGCAGGGACCCGGGGTCGCCGTCCTGGCTGGCCACGTTGACCTTCACCGCCTCGGGCGGCGCCGGCAGCCACGGTACGCCGGTGCTGAACCCCTCGCCGGTCGCGTCCCACTGCATCGGGGTACGCACCGCGTCCCGACCGTCCACATCGGAGGCGAGCGCGGCCGGTGGCGGGGCGTCGGCCATGCCGATCTCCTCGCCGTAGTAGACGCAGGGCACGCCGGGCAGCGTGAACATCAGCATCGCCGCGACCCGGGCCCGCCGCCGGCCCAGCTCACCGCCGCCGTACCGGGAGACGGTACGGGTGATGTCGTGGGTGGCCAGCGCGTACACCGGCCGGGCCGGCGGGGGCAGCAGGCCGGCGAGCCGGTCCACAGTGGCCCGCATGGCGGCGGCGTCCCACGGCTGGTCCCAGAGGGCGACGTGGAACGCGGTGTGCAGCTCGTCCGGGCGCAGGTAGCGGGCGAGCCGCTCGTCGTCGTCGATCGGCACCTCGCCCAGCGCGATGCGCTCGCCGGAGGAGTCCCCGTAGGAGTCCAGCGTGCGCCGCAGGTCGCGGAGCACGTCGTGGACCTCGGGCAGGTCGAGCTGGCGCTGGCGGTGGGTCGGGTGGGCGTAGAAACGCCGGGCGTGCGCCACCTCCGGCGGGTTGTCCCGCAGCAGCGGGTCCTTCATCATCCGGTGCGCCACGTCGACCCGGAACCCGTCCACGCCGCGGTCCAGCCAGAACCGCCACACCTCGCGCATCGCCGCCCATACCGCGGGGTTGCGCCAGTTGAGGTCGGGCTGGGCCGGGGTGAACGAGTGCAGGTAGTACTGGCCGGTGCGCTCGTCCAGGGTCCAGGCCGGCCCGCACCGCTCGAACGCGCTCAGCCAGTTGTTCGGCGGGCCGCCGCCCGGGGCGGGGTCGGCCCAGACGTACCAGTCCCGCCTGGGGTTGGCGCGGTCGGCGCGGGACTGGACGAACCACGGGTGTGCCGCGGAGGTGTGGTTCATCACCAGGTCGACGAGGATACGGATGCCGCGGGCGTGCAGGTCGGCCACTAGCGCGTCGAGGTCGGCGAGGTCGCCGTAGACCGGGTCGATGGAGGTGTAGTCGCTGACGTCGTAGCCGAAGTCGACCTGCGGGGACGGGTAGCAGGGCGAGAGCCAGAGCGCGGTGACACCCAGCGAGCGCGGCGTGCCGTCGTTGAGATGGTCCAGGCGCTGCCGCAGGCCGGCCAGGTCGCCGATGCCGTCACCGGTGGCGTCGGCGAAGCTGCGCACGTACACCTCGTAGATGACCGCGTCGTGCCACCAGGGCGACGGGCCGGTCAAAGGTCGACCCCCGACATGTCCGGGTAGCGGTCCCCGGCGGCGCTACCCGGCGGGGCCACCTCGTCGAGCAGGGCCAGCTCCTCGCGGGTGAGCTCCAGGTCCGCCGCGGCCACGTTCTCCAGCAGGTAGCGCAGCCGCTTGGTGCCGGGGATCGGGACGATGTCCGGACCCTGCGCCAGCAGCCACGCGATCGACAGCTGGGCCAGGGTGGCGCCGCGCGAACGGGCCACCGCCGCGACCCGGTCGGCCAGCGCCGCGTTGTGCGCGAGGTTGCCCGCCTGGAACCGGGGCAGGCCGCGGCGGAAGTCGTCGGCGCCGAGCTGGTCGGGCGCGGTCACCGTGCCGGTGAGCAGGCCCCGGCCGAGCGGCGAGTACGCGATGAAGCCGATGCCCAGCTCCCGCAGGACGCCCAGCAGCTCCCGTTCCGGGTCCCGGCTGAACAGCGAGTACTCGGTCTGTACGGCCACCATCGGGTGGACCGCGTGCGCCCGCCGTACGGTGGCCGGCGCCGCCTCGGAGATCGCCAGGTGGCGTACCTTGCCGGCCTGGACCAGCTCGGCCAGCGCACCCCAGGTCTCCTCGACCGGCACGGACGGGTCGACCCGGTGCTGGCAGTAGACGTCGATGTGGTCGACCCCGAGCCGGGACAGTGAGCCGTCACAGGCCGCCCGGACGTACTCGGGCCGTCCGTCCACCCGTACCACCCGGCCGTCGGGACCCTTGACATTGCCGAACTTGGTGGCGATGAGCACCTGCTCCCGCCGGCCGGCGATGGCCCGGCCGATCAGCCGTTCGTTGGTGTAGGGGCCGTACATGTCGGCGGTGTCCAGCAGGTCCACCCCTAGGTCGAGGGCGCGGTGGATCACCTGGATGGACTCGGCGTCGTCCCACGCCCCGTAGAACTGGGACATGCCCATGCAGCCCAGCCCGATGGCGGAGGCGGCCGGCCCGGCGGCGCCCAGTCGACGTCTGCGCATCAGGCCTGGGCCTCCGGCACCGCGACGTCCGGCATCACGGCGTCCGGTCCCGCAGCACCTGGTCCCGCAGCGTCTGGTCCCGCGGCATCTGGTCCGCGACGTCTGGTCCCGCGGCGGCGACCAGCTCGGTCAGGAGAGCGCCCCAGCGGCGCAGCTGCCGGTCGGGCAGGAACTGTTCGGCCACCCGGCGCTTCGCGGCGGTACCGAGGCTGCGCGCCAGGTCCGGGTCGGTCAGCAGCCGGTCGAACGCCCGGGCGGCACCGGCCGCCACGTCCTCGGCTCCTGCCGCAGCATCAGCTCGTGCCGCAGCATCAGCTCGTGCCGCGGCATCGGTTTCTGTCGCGTCGTCGGCTCCTGCGGCAGCGTCGTCGGCTCCTGCGGCACCGGCGGGGCCCGCCAGCACCAGCCCATGCTGGCCAGGCACCACCTGCTCGGCGAGGCCGCCCACCCCCGTGGTCACCACCGGCCGAGCCTTCCACATCGCCTCGGTGAGCGTGAGACCGAACCCCTCGGCGACGCTGAGCTGCGCGACCACCGTTGCGTGCCGTTGCAGCGCGTTGACCACCAGCGCGTTCTCCCGCAGGTCGGCCATTGGCAGGCAGGCGAGCTGGATGGTGCGCCGCAGCTGCGGGGGCAGGGCCGCCCACGCCCGGCGGCACTCCTCGAGCACCGCAGCGCCCTCCGGGTCGTCGGCCACGCCGGCCGGGTCCGGCCCGGCCAGGGTCAGGCAGGCCGGCGAGGCGGCCGGGTCTCGCGCGGCGAACGCGTGCAGCGCCCGGTCCATCCCCTTGAGCCGGTCCCAGCGCGAGACCTGCACGACCATCGGGGTAGCAGGTGACGGTGGCTCGCCGTCGCGCCATACCCGCGCACCGTGGCGCACCATGATGTCCGGGCCGTCCAGCGCCGCGACCGCCAGCGGCGCCTCTGCCAGGCGGTCACCCGAGCCGCCGGCGGGTCCGGCGCCATCAGCGGGTCCGGCGCCATCAGCGGGCTCCGCGCCATCAACGGGTCCGGCGACCAGGCCTACAGCCCTCAGCACCGCCGTCACGGCGGCCTCGTCGAGCGGCATGTTCTTCGGGCTGCACGGGTCGACACCTGGCGGGATGACCCGTACCCGCTCGCGGTCCGCCCAGTCCGGCACGTGCCGGCGTACCGAGAACACCAGCCGGTGCGCCGGCTCGACGTACCGGCGCAGGAACCGCCAGCCCTGCCGGGTGTGCTCGTTGGGCCGGTCGCTGCCGATGTGGCAGCGCCAGACCACCGCGGCGCCCTGCTCGCGGGCCGGCTCGACCAGGCCGGCCGGCTGCGGGTCGTGCACTACCACCACGTCACCGGGGCGGACCCAGGTGCGCAGGCCTGCCGCGTCGGCGGCGCAGATCCGGGCGTAGTGCCGCTGCTCTGGCTCGCCCAGCGGGCCGCCGTCGCCGGCACTGCCGTACAGCCGCAGGCATAGCCGCTTGGTCAGGGCGTGCGCCTCGGCGTCCCCCTCGGTCACCAGCCACCGGCAGTCAACGCCGACGGCTCGCGCGAGGGGCAGCAGCGCGCGCAGCATCTCCGCCACGCCACCGCCGGCCGCCGTGGAGTTGACGTGCCAGATCGTACGGCCCCGCAGCTCCGCGCCGAAGGAGGCGGCGGCCGAGCGCAGCCCGGCGACGCGGTCCGCGCCGAGCAGCCGCTCGTACGGGCCAACCGCCGCCTCTGGCAGCGCGACCTCACGCATGCCGTGGCGCTCCCGGCCCGGCCTCGCCAGGCGGCTCCGCTGGCGAAGGCGCTGACCCAGCTGGCAGCTCCGGCCCGGGGAGCCCTGGCCCGGACGGCTGCGCCGCGGGCGGCTCCACCCCCGAAAGCCGGGGCCCAGGCAGCTCCGGCACGGTCCGGCAGCGCAGCCGGACCCGTCCCGCATCGACTGTCACGCTCAGCGCCCGGCCGTCGGCGACCGTGACGGTCCCCGCCCGGGACATCGCCGGCACCGGCCGCACCAGCAGCATCACCACGGCGGCACCCGCTGCCTGGGCTGCGGCCACCCCGGACGCCGAGTCCTCGATCGCCACGCACCGCTCGCCCGCCACGCCCAGAGCTGCGGCGGCCCGCAGGTAGCCGTCGGGCGCGGGCTTACCGCGGGCCACGTCCTCGGCGGTGACCAGCACCGGCGGCAACGGGTAGCCGCACGCGCGCAACCGGGCCAGCGCCAGGGCCCGCGGGCAGCCGGTGACCACGGCCCACGGCGCCCGGGTCGCCGCGCTGACCACGTCGACCATCCCCGGGATCGCGACCACGCCGGTGATGTCCTCGACCTGCTCGGCGTTGACCTCGTCGGCGTCCCGCCGCACCTGGTGGTCGGGCAGGTCCGGCCGGACCGCCCGGATCGTGTCGACGGCGTGCCTGCCGGTCACGTGCGGCGCGAGAGCGGTCCAGGCGACGCCGCGCCGCTCCGCCCAGCGCCGCCAGGCGCGCGTGATCGAGCCGGCTGAGTCGACGAGGACCCCGTCGAGGTCGAACAGCAGTGCCTCCGCGGTGAGCTCCACGTCGTACCGGCTCACCGCACCGCCGTCCGGGCCTCGAACCCCTCGGTGACCCAGACTCCGGCCCAGAACTCGGGCTCCGCCGGCAGGACCAGCTCCAGCAGCGCGGGAGTGCGCTGGTCGAGCAGGTCGGTCAGGCGCCGCTCGAACCGGGCCAACCGGTCGGCCGCCGCCTGACCGGTGACCTTGGTCAGGTCCGCCCGTCCGGTCGGCATGCCGAACGCTCGGGCCAGCTCGGTGTAGCGCATGCGGCCCGGGTTGTGCAGGTGCGGGTGCCGGCCGTCGTCGAACCGGCCGTCACCGGCCGCGCCGGACTGCTTGGCCAGCGACACGCTGCCGCCGTTGTTGCAGACCAGGTACGTCACCGGCGCCCGCTGCTGCACCGCGGCGACAAAGCCCTGCAACCCGTTGGTGAGCCCCTGGTCACCGAGGCAGCACAGCACCCGGGCGTCCGGCTCGCCGATTGCCAGGCCGGTCGCGAACGCGATCCCGCCGCCGACGAACGCCCCGTGGTCGCCGACGACGCGTAACCGGTCCGGCAGGAGGTCGTACTCTGCCGCCAGCATGCCGCCGAACATCTGGCTGTCGTCGACGAGCACCGGGGTGGCGGACCCGGCGTCCAGCGCCCGGGCGACCGCCGCCGCGACACCGCGGCGGACCAGCCCGGCAACCTCGGGCAGCGACGGTCGCGCCGGCGGCTGGTCCAGCGCGTCGGCGTACCAGGGCTCGTCAGTCGCGTCGCCGGCCGGCGGCACCGCCGAAGCCAGCGCCTCCAGCGCGGCGACGACATCGGCGTCGAGCAGGACGTCGTCCGGGCCGAGGTAGCGGTTCTTGCGCACCGCGGCCGGGTTGGTGGTGAGCGCGATCTTGGCGCAGGACGGCAGCTCCCCGACCACCCGGGCGTAGCAGTTGCGGTCCTCGACGGTGACCAGGACGTCCGCGCCGTGCAGCACCTTGCGCTGCGCCTCGTTGGCCGGGTCCAGCCAGCCCAGGAACCGCGGTACGGCGGCCCGGCTGAGCCGCTCGAACAGCATCGGCCCCCGCCTGTACCACACCTGCAGCACCGGGGCGCGCAGCCGGTCGGACAGGCGCGCCAGCGCCGGGCGGAGCCCCCCATGGAGCAGCGCATAGTCGTCGATCAGGATCGCCACCCGCCGGGCGCCCGCGAGCAGCTGCGCAGCGCGCTCCAGCCCGTCCGGCGCCGTAGCCGCCCGCACGGTCGGCGCCGCGCCGGCCTGCCCGCCGCCGGAGGCCGCTTCCAGCACGGGGAGCGGCACCCACGCCGTGTCCAGCACGTCCTGCGGGACGCCCACCAGGACCGGTCCGTACGGCCGGGTCCGGGCCTGCGCGAAGGCGCGGTGGAGAAGGTCCACAAAGGTCTCGGCGGCCGCCACCCGCTCGGCCGGGTCGGTGGGCACCGCCGACGCTTCGTGCCACGCCTTGGTGAACCGGCCCGCCGACGCGATCAGGTCCGGCTCGCCGTGGGGCGGGAGGAACGGCGCCGACCCGGTGGACGGCAGCCCGACGACCGCCACCATGCCGACCTCGTTGCGGCGCAGGTCGCCCAGGGCGCCCAGCGCGTTGGTCAGGCCGCGGGCGCCGTGCAGCACGGCCAGGCCGTTGCCCGGGCGCAGCCGGCTCGCGCCGCCGGCCAGGAAGGCGCACTCGCGGTCACCGCGCCCGTTGACCAGCACCTCACCGGGGAGCCGGGCCAGCGCGTCGCAGATGCTGAGCTCCGACGTGCCGGCGTAGGCGAACGCGACCCGGGTGCCGGCCGCCGCCACCACCGCCGCGACCGTCTCGGCTCCGGTGAGCACCACGCCCGCGGGTCCAGCAGCGGTGTGCTCCGGCAGCAGCTCCCGGGCCGCGTCCTCGGGTACGCCCAGCGCCTCCGCCACTGCCCGGCTGAGCCGCTCCAGGTCGGCGCGGCGGGCCAGGGCGACCGCCAAGCCGTCCGGGCGCCCGTCCGGGCGGGTCAGCAGCCGCCGTACCGCGGCAGCCGGTGACCCGCTGGCGGCGAGCACCTCCCGGGCCGCCCGCAGCGCACCGGGGTACCCGCCGAGGCCCTGGACCGGCCTCGGCTCCGGCGCCCCGGCCGAGGGCATGACGTCGACATCGACCTCTACAGCATTACCGTCGTCCAGCTCGTCGAACCACGCGACGTCCTGTTGCTCCACAGTGATCCTCAGCCGGTGCCGCCCCGGGTCGCCGGGTGCCCGTACCAGCAGGGCGACCTCGGCCGCCGTACCCGGCGGGAGCGAGCGGTCCAGCGCGGTGGCCAGCTGCTCGGTCTCGACCGCGGAGCCGTCGGCGCGGCGCCACCGGTACACCATCCGCACCGGGTACGGCGGTGCGGGGGTCAGCACGGCCGGCCCCTCGTTGCGCACGACGCAGCAGACCGTGAGCAGCGCACCGGCCGGCACGGGACCCACCGGCCGGACCGGCTCGACACTGACCCGGCACTCGTCGGCACGCAGCCGGTCGCCCACCGCCCAGACCAGCCGGGGCCTGACCCCGACCCGGTCGAACATCGCGAGCTGGCCCTGCTCATGCGTTCGCGTGGCGTTGGTGGCGAACCCGCGCCGGACCCCGGCGAGCAGGTCGGGGCCGACCAGGGCCAGCGCGTACACCTCCCGGGCCGGCAGCGGGGCGGTGGCCACCACCCGGAAGCCCTCCCGGTCGACCGCGACGACCCGGGCGGTCTCGATCGCCGAGGCCGCGTGCCGGTGCGGGCTGAGCCCGACGAACAACCGGTCGCCGGCGACCACCAGGCCGCGGGGCCAGCCGGGCAGGGCCAGCCGGCGCCGGATGCGCCCGCCGTCGGGGTCGATCTCCACCAGCTCCCCGGTCGCGGAGTTGCACACCAGCCAGGCACCGTCGGCGAAGACCGGGTTGTGCGGGGCCGCAAGCCCGTCCAGCACCCGCTCACCGGTGTCTATGTCAACCAGGCAGCCGCTGGCTGGCCGGCCGGCCGCGTCCCAGCCGCGGCGCCGGGAGAACTGCCCGAACGCCGACACCAGCAGCCGCCCGCCATGCCGGAACAGGCCGTTGACATGCCAGCTGTCCGGCTCGCCAGGGGCCTGCCAGCGGCGGGTCACCGCGCCGTCCGGGCCGACCCACACCACCTCGTTCTGGTCGGTGGCCACCACCAGCACCTGGTCGTCGACGGCGAGCACGTCGTGCGGGGCCGACACCTGGTCCAGGCGGTGGTAGCGCAGCACCCCGGTGGCGTCGTAGACCAGCAGCTCGGCCGGGCTGCCGTCCTGGCTCCACAGGCAGCGGACCAGCCGGTCGCCGGTGGCGTGCAGGCCGGTCCCGGAGACCCGGTCGACAGTCTGGGCCGCCTCAGTCCGGGCCGCCTCGCGGTCACGGTCGTCGCCTGTGGTGGGGCCCGCTCCACCACCTGGCTCCGCCCCGGCCACGAAGAGGCCGCCGCCGATGGTCTGGTCCGCGTCGAAACAGGAGACGAGCAGGTGCATGCCGGGTGGGACCAGCGCCGCGAGCGGCTGGCTGGCGGCCTCACGGCCGGCAGGCCCGGCCGTCACCACGCGCCACCCGCCGCCGTTCGCACTCCACCCGCCGGCAGCCGCCCGCCATCCACCGCGGATCCGCCTGCTGCGGGCTCTTTCGCCGCAGACCCATCCACCGTGGGCTCCGGCACGCCGTAGATGTCCACAGTAGACTCATCTAGCTCAGGCCTGTCCTCGGTGGGCCGGCTGCCAAGCACGTTGCCGGTCCACCGCCGGGCACCGGTGCCGGCGAGGAAGGCGACCACTCCGGCGAGCTCCGCGCCGGCGTGGGCCGTGCCGGTGGCGGCGGCCCAGGGGTCGGCGTCGAGGACCACCCCGTTGACGCTCACCTCGTACCCGGCCGCCACGCTGGCGAGCTCGTCCACCGCCGCCCGCGGGTCCTCCCACGCGGCCAGCACGACCGTCCCACCCAGTCCCTGGCGTGCGAACACCGGTAGTGCCGCCCGCGCCAGGGCGGTGCCGGCACCGGCGGTGACCTGCACCAGGACATCGAACCCGCCGTACGCCAGGACCGCGGCCTCGACCGTCGCCGCCGGGTCGGCCGGGTCGGCGGCCAGCGCCACCGCCCGCCCTTCGCCGTAGCCCGCCACGATCGCCGCCGCGGCCTGCGCCGTGTCCCGGTGCGGGCCGGCCAGCGCGACGTGCGCGTCGAGCGCGGCCAGCCGGCGCGCCAGCTCGGCCGGGACGGGCCCGGCACCGGCGACCAGCACGATGGTGCCGGCCAGCGCGCCCAGCGGCGGGCGCAGCTGTGGCTTGAGGCGCATCAGCGGCCAGTACTCGTCGGCGAAGCCCTGCGCCTCGGTCAGCGTCACGTAGCCGCCGGCCGCCTCGGCCACCCGTACCACGGCCATGGTCTGTCCGAAGTGGTCGGTCGACAGGCGGGCCTTGGCCGCCTCCGAGCCGGCGCCCACCACGCCGATGCCGGGCAGCACCACCACCCGCGGCGCGTCGCCGCGGGGCGGCATCGTGGTGTCGGTGGTGGCGTGCCGGTCGTAGTAGTCCTGCTGCCAGCGTCGGTGTCCGGCGATGGCCTCGTCCATGACCGCCACCGGGTTGTCCACGCCGGCCAGGCCGGCGGCCACGACCAGCGGCCGGTAACCCACGGTGACCAGATGGTCCGGGCAGGCCGGGCCGCGCAGGCTCGCCTGTGGACCAAGCCGTGAGCAGCTGAAACCCACCGCGTCGGCGCTGCGGTCGACCCGTAGCACGCCGTACCCGTCGGGGGCCGTGACCCCGCGGACCACCGGCAGCACCGTGGTGAGCAGGCGGTCCGCGACCTCGGCCGGGACTTCAGCGGTGACCGGCCCGCCGAGGTCCATCGGCTGCCGCACCCGGGCGGCGAGCGCCTCGGTGGCCCGGCGCACCGCCTCGTGCGAGTTGCGGTAGCACTGCTCTGCGGTGTCTGCCCAGGTGAGCAGCCCGTGGTTGGCCATCAGCACGAACCGGCAGCGCGGCTGCGCGGCGATCCGGTCACCCAGCTCCCGGGCCACGTCCACATCGAACTGGCGGTAGTCGAACCAGATCGCCTCCGCGCCGAAGGCCTCATCGGCCAGCTCACGACCGTCCGGAATGGAGGTCAGCGCGATCACCGCGTCCGGGTGGGTGTGGTCCACATGCGCCGCGTCGATGAACGCGTGGGTGAGCGTCTCGATGCCGGGCCGCGGCTGCTCGCCGCGCAGCCCGCAGGAGACCAGGTACGCCACCATCGCGGCCTCGTCGACCGGCCCGGCCCGCCACAGTGCCCGCAGGTCGTCCAGGCGCAGCACCGGGAACTGCGCACTGTCGCAGGTCGCGCCGTCGCAGCCCCAGGCGCTCATCCACATGACACGGACCTGCCGTCCCAGGTGGTCGGTTGCGACGCCCTTGCCGGAGAAGTTGCCGCCGCCCTCCCGCACCAGGGCGGGGTCCGCGCCGACCAGCCGCGCGCGGTAGACCACCTCGTCAGGACCGGAGAGCTCCTTGGCGACCGACGGGTCCCACCCGTCAACCGGTTCGACGAACATGCGGTAGCCCCCCACGCCGTACCTCGCCGGACCCACACAGCAGACGGCAAAGAGCGCCACCACCGGGTACGCGGAGGGCGTCCAGCGAGTGGCACCATTCGCCGTCGGCCACCGACCTTAGAACACCCGTCAGGGAGCGTCTAGTTGTCCGGGACAACGCCCTGGCAGGGCCAGCCGCCGGTGGTCGTGTGGCGCGGGTGGCAGGCATCGGCTAGCCTGCGGAGGCTTCGAGGCCAGCAACGGTGACATCTCACCGGATTGTTGAACATGGACAACGACGGGGCGACGGCATGGTCGGGCTGGACGGCGGGGACCGGTACGTGCTCGGTGTCGACACCGGGCTGACGGTCACCAAAGCCGTCGTCTTCGACGCCCGGGGGCAGGCCGCGGGCCAGGGCAGCACCCGCTCCGACCACTACTCCCCGCGGGCCCGCTGGGTGGAGAAGGACCCCGAGGCCGAGTGGGAGGCCGCGGTGTCCGCGATCGCGACCGCGGTCGCCCGGTCCGGGGTGGCGCCCACCCGCATCGCCGCGGTCGGCGTGACCGGCCACGGGGACGGCCTCTACCTGCTCGACCGGGCTGGGCGGCCGGCCCGGCCAGCGATCCCGTCACTGGACACCCGGCCTGACGCCATCGTCGCGCAGTGGCAGGCCAGCGGGGTCGCCGACCGGGTGCTGGAGCTCAGCGGCGAGGCGCCGTTCCCGCAGCACGCCCCGGCCAAGCTCGCCTGGCTGCGCGAGCACGAGCCGGACAGCCTGGACCGGGCCGCCCATCTGCTCTTCGCCAAGGACTGGGTCAAGTTCCGGCTCACCGGGGAGATCTGCACCGACCCCACCGAGGCGAGCGCCGGCTTCACCGACGTGTCCGGCGAGCGCTACAGCCGGGCGGTGCTCGACGCGTACGGTCTCGGCGACTGCTTCCACCTGCTCCCGCCGGTCGTCGCCTCGACGCAGGTCATCGGCACGGTCCGGCCCGCCGCCGCCGAGGCCACCGGCCTCGCCCCTGGCACGCCGGTGGTCTCCGGGCTGCACGACGTGGACGCGTCGGCGCTGGGCGCCGGCTGCCTGCGCGCCGGGCAGCTCACCATGGTCGCCGGCACGTACAGCGTCAACGAGGTGCTCGCGGCGGCCCCCACGGTGGACGCCCGCTGGCTGTGCCGCGGCTGGATCCATCCAGGACTGTGGATGCATATGTCCACCTCGGCCGCGTCAGCCACGAACCTGGAGTGGTTCGTCCGGCAGCTCTGCCCGAGCGAGTGCGCGGCCGCGGGGCCGGACGGGTCGCCGTTCGACCTGCTGACCGACGAGATCGCGGCGGCCGACGGGCACGACGGGGAGCTGATCTACCTGCCGTTCCTGTTCGGCTCGCCGCACGGGCCGCTGGCCAGCGCCGGGTTCCTCGGCCTGCGCGGCTGGCACCGCCGGGGCCACCTGCTGCGGGCGCTGATGGAGGGCGTGGTCTTCAACCACCGCACCCATGTCGATGCGCTGCGCTCCCGGCTGCCGGTCACCGAGGCCCGCCTCGCCGGTGGCGGCTCGCGCAGCCCCTGGTGGAGCCAGCTCTTCGCGGACGTGCTCGACCTGCCGGTCACGGTGACCGACGCGGCCGAGACCGGCACCCGCGGCGCGGCCATGTGCGCGGGCGTGGCCGCCGGCATCTACGGCTCGCTGGCCGAGGCCGGTGAGCAGGCGATCCGCATCGCGCGGGTGCACACCCCGTCCGACGGCGCGCGCCGCGACCGGCTGGCCCACACCTACCAGGCGTACCAGCTCGCGGTCGAGGCCCTGCCACCGCTGTGGCAGGCGCTGGACCGCGCCGCCCTGGCCAGGGACCGCACCGCTTCGCACCCCGACCCGCTCCCGGCCGAGCCGGTCCCGCAGGAGTCCCGGGTCGGGGTGGCGGCCGGATGACCCGCGATGACGCGAAGGGAAGCCGGATGACGCGAAGGGAAGCCAGCGTGGACGCACCCGACCGGGCCGTCGCGGCGACGGCCTTCGCCCGGGTACGCCGCCACCAGTCACCCGCGCTCGCCCTGGCCGGCAAGTTCGCCGGCCGCGACGCCGTTGAGGTCGAGGCCGAGGGCTGCTGGGTACGCCTGTCCGACGGGCGGCGGGTGCTCGACTTCGCCTCGTACGCGGTGACCCTGCTCGGCCACCGCCACCCCGACGTCGTCGAAGCGGTCCGCCGCCAGCTGGACCGGATGACCGTGTCCACGCGCAGCCTGACCAACCCGGTCACCGCCGAGGCCGCCGCCAGCCTGGTCGACTACCTCGGCGGCGGCCTGCCCCGGGTCTACTTCGGACTGAACGGCACGGACGCCGTCGAGGCCGCGGTCAAGCTGGCCCGGCTCGCCACCGGCCGCCGGCGGGTGCTGGCGCTGGAGGGCGCCTACCACGGCAAGTCCATGGGCTCGCTGGCCTTGACCCACAACCCGTACTTCCGGACCGGGCTGGACGGCCTGCTCCCCGGCGGCACGCACGTGGCCCCCGGCGACGCCGACGCCGTCGACCGGGAGCTGGCAGCCGGCGACGTGGCCGCGGTGATCTTCGAGCCGGTGCAGGGCGAGGGCGGGGTCGTCCCGATCGACCCGGCGTTCCTGCGGCACCTGGTCGACGCCGCACACCGGCACGGCGCGTTCGCCATCGCCGACGAGATCCAGACCGGGCTGCGCCGGTGCGGCGAGCGGTCCGTCGCGCTCGCCGACGGGCTGCCGGTCGACGCGGTGCTGGTGGGCAAGCCGCTCGGCGGCGGGGTGCTGCCGGTGTCGGCCGCCGTGTGCGGCGAGAAGCTCTACGCGACGCTCACCGCCGACCCGTTCCGGCACACCGCGACCTTCGGCGGGCAGCCGCTGGGGTGCGCCGCGTCGCTCGCCGCGACCCAGGCCGTGGAGCGGCTGGCCGAGCGTGGCGGGCAGGTCAGCGCCGCGGTCCGCGCGGGCCTGGCGGCGCTGCGGCGGGAGCATCCCCGGGCCATCATCGATGTACGCGGCCGCGGCCTGCTGTGGGGCGTCGAGCTGGCCTCGGCGCACCTGGCCGGCGAGGTGGTGGTCAACCTCGCGGAGGAGGGCCTGCTGGTCTCGCCATGCCTGGCCCGGCCGGCCAGCCTGCGGCTGCTGCCGCCGCTGGTCGCCAGCGACGCTGACGTGGCCACCGCAATGGGCGCGCTGGGCCGGGCGGTGCAGCGGGCGTCCGCGGTGGTCGACGGGTCCGACCTGGCCAGTGCGTCCGGCCTGGCCAGCGCGTCCGGCGTGGCTAGTGCGTCCGGCGTGGCGACCCGCGTTCCCGAGGTAGAGGAGCTTCCCGCATGAACCGAGCCGAGCTCTCCGCGCTCGTCCGCGGCAAGGTGGCCGAGGTGCTCGGTGTCGAGACCGAGGAGATCACCGAGGACACCAACCTGGAGACCGACTACGGCATCGACAGCCTGGAGCTGATGGAGATCGGCACCCGCCTCGAGGTCGCGCTGGACGTGCGGCTCCAGCTGACGGACCTGGTGCAGATCCACACCGTCGGACAGGCGGTCGAGGCACTGTCGGCCCGGGTGGGCGCGTCGGCATGACCGGTCCTGGGACGGGTGGCCGCCGGGTCGCCATCACCGGCCTGGGGGTCAAGAGCCCGGCGGGCCTCACCCTCACCGAGACGATGGCGGCGCTGCACGAGGCGGTCGGCCGCGCCGGGCCGGTGCCGGCGCTGGCCGACGAGGCCCTGCCGGTACGGTTCGCCGGCACGGTCCCGCAGTTCGACCCGGCGCCCTACTTCACCGTGCGGGAGGGGCGGCAGCTCGACCGCACCGCGCAGCTCGCGCTGGCCGCGGCGATGGACGCGGTCGCCGACAGCTTCCCCGAAGCCGGCCCGCTGGAGCACGGGGTCGGCGCCGACCGGGTCGGCGTCGCGGTCGGCACCGGCGTGGGTGGCGCGGCGTCGATCGAGTCCGGAGTCAGGGAGTTCACCGACCGGCCGGGGTCGCTGCCCGCTTTCACGGTGCCGCGGATCATGGCCAACTCCCCGGCCGGTCGGGTCGCGATCCGGCTGGGCGCCCATGGGCCCGCCCTGACCTACTCGACCGCGTGCGCCAGCGGCGCCACGGCGATCGGCGAGGCGGCTCGCAAGATCCAGTACGGCGAGCTGGACCTGGCGGTAGCCGGCGGCGTGGACGCCCCGATCTCCCCGATGATCGTGGCCGCCTTCGCCCGGATGGGCGCGCTGTCCTGCCGCAACGACAGCCCGCAGGAGGCGTCCCGGCCCTTCGACTCGGAGCGCGACGGGTTCGTCATGAGCGAGGGCGCGGCCTTCCTCATCCTGGAACGGCTCGACCTGGCCCTGGCCCGCGGCGCCCGGATCTACGGCGAGCTCGCCGGCTACGGCTCCACATCCGACGCCCACCACATCGTCATACCGCAGCCCGGCGGCGAAGGCGCGGCCCGCTGTATCCGGGCGGCCCTGGCCGACGCCCGGCTCAGCCCCGGCGACATCGGCCACGTCAACGCCCACGGCACCAGCACGGTACGCAACGACCGGGCCGAGGCGGAGGCGCTGCGCACCTGCTTCGGGCCGGACACGCCGCCGGTCACCGCCCCGAAGGGGGTGGTCGGCCACATGGTCGGTGCCGCCGGCGCGTTCGAGGCGGCGGTGGCGCTGGTGTCGGCGCGGGAGGGCCGCGTGCCGCCGGTGGCCAACTTCGTCAAGCCAGACCTGGACGAGCAGGTCAACGTGGTCGCCGGAGAGCCGCTGCACATCGCGACCGCGCCGGTGCTGTCCAACTCGTTCGGCTTCGGCGGTCACAACGTCAGCCTGGTGCTGGTCCCGTATACCTAGCCCCCTAGATACCTGGTCCCC
>Ga0075420_100000773_pt1 | contig 26435 bp, 27 predicted proteins | sample SoiMetdeltSBSDD4_FD_75296 | JGI IMG/M metagenome (GOLD analysis project Ga0075420, IMG submission 75296) | Bulk soil microbial communities from a Populus tree surrounding site in Tennessee, USA - Soil MetaG P. deltoides SBSDD4 | ecosystem: Environmental > Terrestrial > Soil > Tree plantation...
GACCAATGGCCACGCCCGCCGGAGACCGCGACCGGTTGGGCGTGAGGCACCGACCTCCGCCTCCACATCCGCAGCGCAGTCTACCCGCTGGCAGACGCCCAGCCCTGCCGTACGGACCAACCAACGCAACCAATAAATCCCTATATCGATAAGTTGCTTAGGAGCTTCCTCCACGAAGCGACAGAGACCGGTCGGTCAGGGGGCGCCGGTGCCCTCATGGGCGGGCCAGCCGGCGACCTCGAGAGCGTCGATGGCGGCGGTGAGGGCGTCACGCCCGGCGACCCAGATGCGCAGGGCGCCGCTGCCGCCCTGCAGCTCGTGGTCGATGGCCAGGTCCTCCACGTTGACCCCGGCCGCCCCGAGGGCGTGGAACACCGCGGCCAGGCTGCCCGGACGGTCGGCGACATGGACCACCACCTCGCGCAGGCCGCGGGGGGAGGAGCCGGGCTTGGTCGGGATGCGCAGGCGTGCCGCCCTGGCCGCGGCCAGCTCCTCGCGCAGGCCGGCCCGGTCCCCCTCGGCGACGAGCTTCCGCAGCACCTCGAGCCGGCTGGTCAGCACGTCCAGCGCGGCCACGATGCTCGGACCGTTGGTGGCGCAGATGTCGACCCAGAGGTCCGGGTCGCTGGCGGCCACGCGCGTGGTGTCCCGGAACCCGCTGGCGACCAGGCGGTGCAGCGCCGCCGGCGACTCCACCTGGGCCACCGCGCCCATGAGGGCGGTCGCGGCCAGCTGCGGCAGGTGGCTCGCGAACGCGGCGACCTGGTCGTGCAGCTCCGGGTCGAGCATGAGGGGCCGCCCGCCGAGGTCCCGCACGAACGAGGTCAGCCGCCGCAGCGCCTGGTGGTCGACGTGCGGTGCCGGGGTGAGCACCCAGGCCGCGCCATGGAACAGGTCCACCCGGGCGGCTCGCGCCCCTCGCTCCTCGGACCCGGCCATGGGATGACCGGGGATGACGCGCCGCAGGTCGGTTGATGAACGTTGAAGCTCAGCTAGAAGGTGCAGCTTTGTGCTGCCCACGTCGGTGAGCACGGCCTCGGGATTGGCGGCATGGGCGCGGGCGAGCACGGCGGCCAGCGAGCGGACGGGCGTTGCGGCCACGATCAGGTCGGCGCCCTCGGCCGCCTCCTCGACGGAGCGGGCGCGGCCGGTGATCGCCTTCCGTTCGAGGGCGTCGCGAAGCTCCCGCCGGTCGTTGTCGGCCCCGACCACCTCGGCGACCCCGGCGGCGCGGGCGGCCAGTCCCACCGAGGCCCCGAGCAGCCCGGTGCCCACGATGGCCAGCCGGCGCGGCCATTCGTGTGTCGACGTCATCGGCTGGCTCCGGTCATCGTCGGTGGCCGCTGGACGGTCGGTCTCATCGCGGTCACTCCGGCAGGTCGTCGCGTAGGTGCTTGGCACGGTGCAGGTAGACGTGGCGCAGGCTGGCTCTCGGCAGCGTGGAGTAGCAGTGGACCAGGACCCGGATCGTGTTCGGGTTGCCGCCGATGACGTCGAGCTCGCCGGCGCAGAGCAGGGGCACGTCACCGAGCCCGAGCTCCCTGGCCGCCAGCGCCGGGAACGCGCTGCGCAGGTCCCGGGTCGAGGTGAAGATGATCGAGACCAGCTGGTCGTGCTCCACGCCGTTGCGTTCGAGCAGCGTGGACAGCAGCTCGCCGGTGCGCCCGGTCACGGCGTCGGCGGTGTCGGCGTCGACCGTCGTCGCTCCGCGCAGCGCGACCAGCCGCTCGTCGCTCATCGGCCGGCCCGCCGACGGCATCGCTTCATCGACATAGCTATAGGTCGCCATGCAGATAGATTGATTCGTCCACTCATAGTCCTGCTGCCTTGTAGAGGGCCCTGATCTCCTCGGGCCGCAGAGGCCGGTACTCCCCAGGCGCCAGCCCGGTCAGGCGGACCGGCCCCACGGCGGTGCGGACCAGCCGGCGCACGGGCGCGCCCACCGCGTCCAGCAGCCGTCGCACCTCCCGGTTGCGACCCTCGACCAGGACGACCTCGATCATGCGACGCCGGCCCGAGCCGGCCACCACCCTGACCCGGGTCGGCCTGGCGATCCCGTCCTCCAGCTCGACCCCCCTGCGCAGGCGGCCGGGGGCGTCGGCCGGCAGTCGCTCGACCTCGGCCAGGTAGCGCTTCTCGATCCCGTACCTGGCATGGGTGAGCCGGTAGGCCAGCGGCCCGTCGTTGGTGAGCAGCAGCAACCCTTCGGTGTCCCGGTCGAGGCGCCCGACCGGGAAGACCCGCGGCTGCTCAGGGACCATCCCGACCACTGTCGGCCGGCCGGCCGGGTCCGCCGCCGTGCTCACCACCCCGGCCGGCTTGTTCAGCAGCCAGTAGCGGCGCCGCTCGTCCAGCACCACCCGCGACCCGTCCACCTCGACACGGTCGCCACCGGGATCGACGCGCCGGCCAAGGTCGTGCACCACCTCGCCCGCAACCGACACCCGACCCGCCCGGACCAGCTCCTCGACCGCCCTCCTCGAGCCCAGGCCGGCCAAGCTCAACGCCTTGTTGAGCCGAACCGACGCTCCCCCATCGCCGGCCGACCCGTCCCTGGTCCCACTCGCCGCCGACCGCTCCCGATCCGGCTCGCGGGCGCTTCCGCTCGACGACCCTGCGCGCTTCGACGAACCTCCGGCCGCCCGACCCGAAGCCCCCCTCCGGCCGGCTGGACTCGCGGTCCGCCCAGGAGTCCGCCCTCGACCGGGTGAATCTCCGGACCGACCCGCCGTCGCCGCCCGGCCGGGCCATTCACCCTCCGGTTGGCCGCGCCGGGAACGGCTTCCCCGGCGCGCTGCCGGATCCACCTTGGAGGAGCGTCGAGGCGAGGCGCTGGCGGACAGTCGACCCGCAGCCGCACGTCGAGGACGGCCGCTGGCCGGCGGCTGACCCTCGACCTTTGGTCGAGGGCGCCGGTCGGATGCGGCCGAGCGGGACCGGGAGGAGCGGCCTTCCCCCGCCGACGAGCGGGCTCCCCCTGCCGAGGAGCTGAGTCCGCTGGCCGAGGCGCGGGCCCTCTTCGCCGAGGGGCGAGCTCCGCCGGCCGGGGAGCGAGCCGCCTCCGTCGAGGGGCGGCGGGGTTGGTCAGCGGGGCTCATGGCTGCTCCTGGATGTCGAGCAGGTCGACGCCCTCTGGCAGGTAGTCCTTGATGGGTGGGAGCTGGTCGAGGTCGTTCAGGCCGAGCTGCTCGAGGAAGGCCGGGGTGGTGCCGTAGAGGATGGCCTGGCCGGGGCCGGGGTCGGTGCCGGCCTCGTGGATGAGGCCGCGGGAGGCCAGGGTCCGGAACACCCCGTCCACGTTGACGCCTCGGACGGCCGCGACCTGGAAGCGGGTCACCGGTTGCCGGTAGGCGATCACGGCCAGGGTCTCCAGGGCCGCGCGGGTGAGCCGGCTCTGCTGGCCGGCCCGGAGGAACGCCTCGACGGCGGTCCGCGCGCCGGGATGGGTGTAGAGCCGCCAGCCGCCGGCGATCATCCGGAGCACGAACCCGCGTCCGTCGCGCGCGTACTCGCCGGCCAGGTCGACCAGCAGCTCCTCCACCTCGGACAGCCGCGCCCCGACGATCTCGGCCAGGACCGTCGCCGGGACCGGCTCGTCGGCGACCAGCAGGATCGCCTCCAGGTCGCGCCTGGTCCATCCGCGGTCGTCCAGGTCGACGCCGTCGAACGCCTCGTCGGGCGGCCAGGCGGTCGGGTCGCCCTCGAACCCCTCGGCGGCCGGGTCGGCCGCGCGCCTGGGCTCGCCCGACGCCGGGAGCCGCTCGGCGTCCTCAGGACCGGGGGGCGGCGGCGAGCCGGGCCGGCCGCCGGGAGCGCCGGGGGTCGGGTCGGTCATGCGGGCTCCTCGACCGTCAGGTCGATGGAGTCGACCGGGTCGGCGCCGGTCCATCGAAGGGCGATCTCGCCGAAGGTCGACCGCTGGTCGAGCTCGACCAGCGATCGCTTGTACAGCTCCAGCACGGCGAGCAGGCCGACCACGACCTCGATGGGCGCGGCCTCGCGGCCGACCAGCTCCTCGAAGCTGCTCGCCCCGCGGTCGTGGAGCCGGCGGGCGAGGGCGGTGACCGCTTCGGCGACCGACAACCGCGGCGGCGCGATGTGGGTGGTGGTGACCTGGGGCGCCGCGGCCGGGGTGAAGGCCGCGCCGGCCAGCCGGGCCAGCTCTTCGGGGGTGACCCCGACCAGCAGCTCGGGGACGATGCGGCGCAGGAGGTCCTCGGCGCCGACCCGCCGTGGGAGGTAGGCCGCCTGGTCGACCAGGCGGGCTCCGAACAGGCCGGCGACCTGCTTGTACGCCCGGTACTGGAGGACCCGGGCGAAGAGCAGGTCCCGCTCCTCGAGGACGGCCTCGATCTCGTCGGGATCGGCGTCCGGGGCCGGCAGCAGCCTGGCCGCCTTCAGCTCCAGCAGGGTGGCCGCGACGACCAGGAACTCGGTGGCCACCTCCAGGTTGAGCTCCCGCATGCGGCGGATCTCGGCCAGGTAGTCCTCGGTGATGCGCGACAGCGACACCTGCCAGATGTCCACCCGCTGGCGCGCGATCAGGTGCAGGAGCAGGTCGAACGGCCCCTCGAACACCTCGGTCTTGACCACGTAATCCATATGTCTACTTATCTCTTCATCGCTGAATCTAGGAATCGGGGCGGTGGAACGACGGCACCTGGCGGTTCGGGCGCAGCCGGCCGATGGTAGCCAGCGTCCGGCGTCGGAGACAACGAGCCTCCCGGCCTGCCGCCGTCCGCGCGATCAGCCGACCGGGAGCCCCACCAGCCCGTAGAGCGCCTCGGTGATCGCCTGGAAGATGGGGGTGAGGAGGTTGGGGGCCAGGATCAGCAGGCCCAGCAGCAGGAAGATCCCGTACTGGTTCAGGAAGGCGACGATGTTCTGGCGCGAGGGCGGCAGCGCGATCGAGAGCAGCGTCGACCCGTCCAGCGGGGGGATGGGCAGGAGGTTGAACACGCCGAGGACAACGTTGATCGTGACGATCATGCTCAGGAGGGTCACAGTGAAGCCGACATCCAAGGTTGTCCCGGCCGTGGGGTAGGCGATGCGGAGCCCGACCGCGGCGACCAGGGCGACCACGAAGTTGGCGGCCGGGCCGGCGAGGCCGACCAGGACGTGCCCGAGCCGGCCGCTGCGCAGGCGCGAGGGGGTGACGGGCACCGGCCGGCCCCAGCCGAAACCGGCGACGATCAGGGCGATGGACCCCAGCGGGTCGAGGTGCGAGATCGGGTTGAGGGTGAGGCGACCCTGGGAGCGGGCCGTCTGGTCGCCCTGGAGGGAGGCGACCGCGGCGTGGCTGAACTCGTGGAAGGTGATGCCGATGATCACCGCGATCAGGAAGGCCGCGAACAGCTGGGGGTCACGGAGAAGGAACAGCGGGGAGCCCATGCGTCAGCCCTCGTTCAAGCGGAAGTCCCGGCGCCGGGACAACGCCGTTCGGCCGCCACCCTAGCACGGGCCGAAGCTGTGCATGCACCCGACCGGCTCCTCGAGCCGATCCCCTCCAGCTCGCGGCGTCGAGCAGGTCAGGCGCCGACGACCTCGTGGACGAGGGGCGGGGGCTCGGCGGGTTGGTCGCTCCAGCCGAGCGCGGCGAGCAGGCCCTCGGTCGCCGAGCGGGCCGCGTCCTCGTCGCGGGCCAGGATGCGGGCGATGGGCTGCCCGGCCTCGACCCGGTCGCCGAGCTTGACCGCCAGCTCAACGGCCACCGCCGGGTCGATGTCGTGGTCCTTGCGGTGGCGGCCGGCGCCGAGGGCGGCCGCCACCCGGCCGACGGCCTCGGCGTCGACGGTCGCCAGCCAGCCGGCCTGGGGCGCCTGGACCTCGGCGGTGAGCGGGGCCTGGGGCAGGAGCGACAGGTCGTCGGCGACCCGAGGGTCGCCGCCCTGGGCGGCCACGAACTGGCGGAACCGCTCCAGTCCGTCGCCGCGCTCCAGGGCCCGCCGGGCGTCGCGGCGGCCGGCCTCGGGGTCGGCGGCCAGGCCGGCGAGGGCGGCCATGTGGCCGGTGAGGGTCAGGCAGAGGTCGAGGAACCGGCCGGGCCGCTCGCCCCGCAGCGCCTCGACCGCCTCGCGCACCTCGACGGCGTTGCCGATCAGCTCCCCGAGCGGCTGGCTCATGTCGGTGACGAGGGCGGCGGTGCCGCGGCCGGCGGCCTTCCCCAGGTCGACGCAGACCCTGGCCAGCTCGACCGCCTCCGCGGTCTCGTGCATGAACGCGCCCGAGCCGCTCTTGACGTCGAGCAGGATGCTGGCGGCGCCGCCGGCGAGCTTCTTGCTCATCACGCTGGAGGCGATCAGGGCGACATTGCCCACGGTGGCCGTCACGTCGCGAAGGGCGTAGATCGACTTGTCGGCGGGGACCAGGTCGGCGGTCTGGGCGGCCACGGCCAGGCCGATCCGCTCCACCTGGTCGAGCAGCTCGTCGGCGGCGAGGCCGACCCGGAAGCCGGGGATGGACTCCAGCTTGTCGAGGGTCCCGCCGGTGTGGCCCAGGCCCCGCCCGGAGAGCTTGATCACCTGCATGCCGAGGGCGGCGGCGAGCGGCCCCACGACCAGGGTGGTGCCGTCGGCCACGCCGCCGGTGGAGTGCTTGTCGACCGTGGGCCCGCTCAGCCGGCTCAGGTCGAGCCGGTCGCCGGAGTCGACCATGGCCTCGGTCATGGCCTCGGTCTCTCCCCTGGTGAACCCGCGCAGGTACCCGGCCATGAGGAACGCGGCCATCTGGTAGTCGGGCAGCTCCTCGCGGGCGTAGGCGAGCACGAAGTCGCGCAGCTCGTCGCCGGCGATCTCCCCGCCGTCCCGCTTGTGGGCGATCACGTCGACCGCCCGCACCTTACGGCTCAGCACGCCCCCTTCCCGCCCACCACGCCGGGGCTGTGGACGGCCCCCGGCACGCCACCGGCCCGCCCGCTACGCTCCCCCTCCGGGGGGCCCGACAGCGGCCGGCGAGGCTCCCGCATGCCCGGGCCCGGTCATCGGCCCGGGTCATCGGCTGTCCGGGCCTCGCTCATCCGCCCGGTCATCGGCGTCGGTCATCTGGTGAGGCGCTTGACCAGCGGGGCCTCGGCGCCGTCGTGTTCCAGTTCGGAGAGGACCTGGGCCAGAGCCTCGCGGACGATGCGGCCGCGGTCGACGGCGATGCCGTGCCGGCGGCGGAGCTGGAGGCGGGCGTTCTCGAGGTCCATCAGCTCGTCGGCGGTGCAGTAGAAGGTGACCTTCTCCTCGTGGCGCTGGCGCCCGCTCGGGACCCGCTCGGCCGGCTCCCGGTCGTCCTGCCGGGCCTCCTCGGCCGGCTGCTCGGCTCCCCGCCCTCGACCCTTCTCGATCGAGGTGACGCGGAACAGCTCGTCGGCCCCGGGTAGGCTCGCCCGACCCTTCATGACGCCACCACCTCCTTGGCCAGCTCGCGGTACGCCGCGGCCCCCGCCGACGAGCCGGCATAGGTCAGGATGCTCTCGCCCACCACCGGCGCCTCGGCGAACCGGATGGTCTTGGCGATGACGGTGTGGAAGACACGACCCCCGAAGGCGTCTTCGACCCTGCCGAGCACCTCGCGCCCGTGGACCGTCCGGGCATCGTACATGGTGGCGAGGATCCCGACGATCTCCAGGTCGGGGTTCAGGCGCTCGCGCACCTTCTCGATGGTGTCCATCAGCAGGGCCATGCCGCGCAGGGCGAAGTACTCGCACTCGAGCGGGATGAGCACGCCGTCGGCGGCGGTGAGGGCGTTGACGGTGAGCAGGCCGAGGCTGGGCGGGCAGTCGACCAGGATGTAGTCGTAGCGCTTGCGCAGGACCCGCAGGACCCGCGAGAGGGCCTGCTCCCGGGCGACCTCCCCCACCAGCAGCACCTCGGCGGCGGCCAGGTCGATGTTGGAGGGGAGCAGGTCGAGCCCGTCCTGCTTGGTCCGCTCGATGGTCTCCTCGGCGTCGGCCCTGGGCTCCATGAGGAGGTTGTAGACGGTGCGTTCGACGGCGAGGGGGTTCAGGCCGAGCCCGACCGAGAGCGCCCCCTGCGGGTCCATGTCGACCAGCAGCACCTGGCGGCCCTGCTCGGCCAGGGCGGCCCCGAGGTTGATGGCGGTGGTGGTCTTGCCCACTCCGCCCTTCTGGTTGGCCAGGGCGATGACCTTCCCCATCTCCGGCACCTCCGGACCGCCCGCAGAACGCTTTGTCCTCACATCGCTTTGTCTACTCGGCGCTATGGCGCGACGTCGTTTTGGGTCTTGATCGACGGAGCGACAAGTCGATCTGTCACCTCGTCGACGGCTGGGGCGGGCGCATCTTACCCACCCGGGCCCGGCGGAGGAAGGAGCAAGCCCGGAAGTGTGGACGGGCGAGGACCTCGGTGTTCGAACACGCTGCGTAACCGACCACGCTCAGCGTTCGAACATTCCCCCATCGCCGGCCACGCTGCGCGGTCACTGCGGCGTTCGAGAAGTCAGCGTCCGGTGACTTGTGGACAAGTCCTCAACGACCGGGTCGCCATTGGGCCGGGCCCAAGAGAGCGCGCAGCAGGAGATGGCCGGGATCGACGGCGCGACGGCCCTGTCGACAACGGCCCCACGGACCGGGGCGGTTCGCTACCGCGCGGCGTCCGAGGTCAGCGCAGGTCGGGGGCGAAGCTCTGGCCGGGGCCGACGGGTGGGATGGCGAACAGGTCGGCGATGGTGGCGCCGAGGTCGGCGAAGGTGGTGCGGTCGGCGAGGCGGCGGCCGCTGGTGCCGCCGGGGCTGAGGGCGACCAGGGGGGTGAACTCGCGGGTGTGGTCGGTGCCCGGGGCGGTGGGGTCGCAGCCGTGGTCGGCGGTGAGGAACAGCCAGTCGTCGCCGCCGAGCTCGGCCACGACCTCGGGGAGGCGGGCGTCCAGGCGCTCCAGGCAGCGGGCGTAGCCTTCGGCGTCGCGCCGGTGGCCGTAGACCATGTCGAAGTCGACCAGGTTGGTGAAGACGAAGGTGGGCCCGTCGGCCTCGCGGAGGAAGCGGACGGTGGCGTCGAGCGAGGTCTCGTTGTCGCCGGTGTGGTCGGAGCCGACCAGGCCGCGGCGGGAGAAGATGTCCTCGATCTTGCCGACGCCCATGGTGCGGACCCCGGCGCGCTCCAGGGCCTCGAGCACGGTGGGGCCGGCGGGCGGGAGGGCGTAGTCGCGGCGCTCCTTGGTGCGGAAGAACGACCCGGGGTCGCCGTCGAAGGGGCGGGCGATCACCCGCCCGACGGCATGCTCGCCCTGGAGCAGCCCGCGGGCCTGCCCGCACCAGCTGTAGAGCTGGTCGAGGGGGACGACCCGCTTGTGGGTGGCGATCTGGAACACCGAGTCGGCCGAGGTGTAGACGATCGGCTCGCCGGTCTCCAGGTGCTCGGCGCCGAGCTCCTTGATGATCTCGGTGCCGGAGGCCGCCCTGTTGCCCAGGACGCCGCGGCCGATGGCGTCGGAGAAGGCGTCGATCACCTCGGGCGGGAACCCGTCGGGGTAGGTCGGGAAGGGCTGGTCGAGGACGACCCCCATCATCTCCCAGTGGCCGGTGGTGGTGTCCTTGCCGGCCGACCGCTCGGCCATGCGGCCGACCACCGCGGCCGCCGGGTCGAGCGGGTCGACCCCGGCGATCCCGGTGAGCCGCCCGAACCCCCAGGACCCGAGCGTGGGCAGCTTCAGGCCCCCGACCGCGCCGGCGGCGTGGCCGACCGTGTCGGCGCCCCGGTCGCCGTAGTCGCCGGCGTCGGGCGCCTCCCCCACCCCGAGCGAGTCGCAGACCAGCAGGACCACCTTGCCGGGCCGGCGAGGCGGCCCACCGCCGGCCCCTGGGTCGGCTGCGGCGGTCACCGCGATCCCCGCTGGCGCTTGCAGGTCATGCAGAGGCGGGCGGCCGGGAGGGCCTCGAGGCGCTCGTCGCCGATGGGCTGGCCGCAGCGCTCGCAGAGGCCGTAGGTGCCGGAGTCCATCCGCGCGAGGGCCTGCTCGACGTCGTGCAGGGTGTCGCGCAGGCTGCGCACGAGGGTGAGGAGGTTGGCGCGCTCGGCGGCGGCCTGGCCGGCGTCGGCGAAGCCCTCGTCCAGCTCCGGGTCCTCGATCCCCTCGGCGTCGCGTCGGGCGCCGAGGTCGTCGAGCTGGCGGCGAACCTCGCCGCGCTCGGCCTCGAGCCGTTCCCGCAGCCGGTCGGCGGTCTGCTGGTCCATCCCGGTCCTCCGTCGCGCTTCTGCCCGTCGCGGCCACCGGCACCACGACGGTCGACTCTCGAGAGCAGGGGTTGCAGGCTACAGGATCGACGCCTGGCCAGGTGGGAAGCTTGTCAGAGGTGTCCGGCTCATTCGCTGGGAGTGGCGTGGCGGGCCCGGGGATGGGCGCGCAGGTAGACCTCGCGCAGCCGGTCCGGGGTGATCCGCGTGTAGACCTGGGTGGTGGCCAGGCTGGCGTGGCCGAGCAACTCCTGGACGCTGCGGATGTCGGCCCCGCCGGCCAGCAGGTGGGTCGCGAACGAGTGGCGCAGGACGTGCGGGGAGACCTCGGCCTCCAGCCCGGCGTGCCTGGCGTGGCGGCGCAGGATCTTCCAGCAGCCCTGCCGGGTCAGCCTGCTCCCCTGGGCGTTCAGGAACAGCGCGGGTCCCGAGCGCGGCCCGGCCAGGAGCGGGCGGGCCCTGACCAGGTAGCCTTCGAGGGCCCGGCGGGCCGAGCGGCCGATCGGGACCAGGCGCTCCTTGGCCCCCTTGCCGAACGCGCGCACCGTCCCGTCCTCCAGGTCCAGGTCGTCGACATCGAGGGCGGTGGCCTCGCTGACCCGCAGGCCGGCCGCGTAGAGGGTCTCGAGCAGGGCCCGGTCGCGCAGGGCCAGCTGGCCGTCCCCGGCGATCGCGCCCAGCAGCGCCTCCACCTGCTCCACCGAGAGCGCCTTGGGCAGGCTGGCCGGGACCTTGGGGGTGCCGAGGTCGCGGGACGGGTCGGCGCCGGCCAGCCGCTCGCGGACCAGGAACCGGTGGAAGCCGCGCACCGCGGCCAGGGTGCGGGCCACGCTGGAGGCGCGGTAGCGGGTGCCGACCGGGGTGCTGCCGGCCCGCAGGGCCCCGAGGAAGGCGACCAGGTCGGGCTCGCCGGCCCGGGCCGGGTCGTCGATCCCGGCCGCGGCCAGCCAGCCGGCGTAGCGGTGCAGGTCGCGGCGGTAGGCGCTGAGCGTGTTGGACGCCAGCCCGCGCTCCACGGCCAGGTAGTCCAGGTAGCGGCGGACCGCCGCCCCGGCCGCCGGCCCCACCGGCGCGCTCGGCACCGCGGCCGGGGCGACGGCCAGGCCGCCGGTGTCGACCGAGTCGGCTGGCACCGCTAGTTGGCCGCGCCGTCGGCCAGGGCGGGGAGGACCTCGGGCAGGGGGCGCCAGTCGAGGGCGTGGGCCTCGGCGACCTGCTGGTAGGTGAGCTCGCCGCGGTAGACGTTGATGCCCTTGGCCAGGGGGGCGTCGTCCGCTATGGCCTCCTCGAGCCCGGCCGAGGCGATCTCCACCGTGTAGGGCAGGGTGACGTTGGTGAGGGCGTAGGTCGAGGTGTGCGGGACCGCCCCCGGCATGTTGCCGACGCAGTAGTGGACCACCCCGTCGACCACGTAGGTCGGGTCGGAATGGGTGGTGACGTGCGAGGTCTCGAAGCAGCCGCCCTGGTCGATCGAGATGTCGACCAGCACCGCGCCCCGCTTCATGGCCCGGACGTGCTCGGCGGTGATCAGCCGGGGCGCCTTGGCCCCGGGGATCAGCACCGAGCCGATCACCATGTCGGCCCCCACCACCAGGTCCTCGATCGTCTGGCGGTTCGACATCAGGGTGACGATGCGGCCCTTGTGGATCTGGTCGACGTAGCGGAGCTTGTCGACGTTCTTGTCGAGCAGGGTGACCTCGGCCTCCATGCCCTGGGCGATCCAGGCGGCGTTCTGGCCGGCCATGCCGCCGCCCAGCACCAGCACCTTGGCCGCGGCCACGCCCGAGACGCCGCCCATCAGCACCCCGCGGCCGCCCGACTCGCGTTCCAGCAGGTGGGCGCCGACCTGGGGGGCCATGCGGCCGGCGACCTCGCTCATGGGGGCGAGCAGGGGCAGCCGGCCGTCCGACAGCTCGACCGTCTCGTAGGCCACGGCGGTGGTGCCGCTGTCCAGCAGGACCTCGGTGAGCTCGCGGCTGGCGGCCAGGTGCAGGTAGGTGAACAGTACCTGGTCCTTCCGCAGGCGGTGGAACTCCTCGGGGACCGGCTCCTTCACCTTGAGGATGAGGTCGGCCTCGCCCCAGACCTCGTCGGCGGTCTCCAGCACGGTCGCCCCTGACTTCTCGAACTCCTGGTCGGTGATGGAGCTGCCCAGGCCCGCGCCCTGCTCGACCAGCACCCGGTGGCCGGCGTCGGTGAGCTCGCGGACGCCGACCGGCGTGATCGCGACCCGGTACTCGTGGTCCTTGAGCTCCCGCGGGATGCCAACGTCCATGGTCGCCGCCTTTCAGAACACCGGCCCACCGTCGGGCCTGGGCACGCCAAGTCTACGAGACGGGCGGGGCCGGGTCAGGCAGGCCGGCGGGCCGCCCGGCGGGCCGGGGCGTCCGGCGGGGGCCGGTCCGCCTGGTCGGGTGTCCACGACCCGGCCAGCTTGAGCCCGTACAGGCCGAGCGCGACCAGGGTCTTGGCGTCCCCCGGAGGGCCGGCGGCCCGCCGCAGCGCCTCCTCGAAGGGTAGGCGCACCACCTCGATGCCCTGCTCCTCCCAGTCGGCCGCCGGGGCGTCACCCTCGATCGGCCTGACGCCCTCGGCCAGGTACAGGTCGAGCACCTCGTCGCTCCATCCGGGGGTGGTGTAGAAGCTGGCCAGGAAGGTGAGGGTGCCGCCCTCGACCCGCAGCTCCTCGGCCAGCTCGCGGCGGAGCGCGTGCTCGACCGTCTCGCCGTCGACGTCGTACTTGCCCGCCGCCACCTCCAGCACCCTGGCCCCGACGGCGTGGCGCCACTGGTCGACCAGCACCACCTGGCCGTCGTCGTCGACCACCAGGGCGCCGACGGCCCCGTTGTGCTCGACCACCTCGCGCTCGCTGGTGCGGCCGTCGTCGTCGGCGATCCGGTCGCTCCGGACCGTGAGCACCTTGCCCCGGAAGGGCCGCCGGCTGTCGACGACCCGGAACGGCGGGGCCTTGGTCACCGGGGCGCCCCGCCACGGGCTCCCCGGACCGCTCGGTTCCTCACGGTCGCCCGGGCTCGCCGGCGGGGACCGGCCCGGCCGGCACCGAGGGGTCGTCGTCGTGGCGGACCGGGTCGGCCAGGCCGCCGTCGCGCAGGTCGACGTCGGGACGCGGGTTGGCGTCGACGATGGGGACCCGCGGGACGGCGGGCGCGGCGGCCGGCTGGGCGGCCGCCGCCGGGGCCGGGATGTGCTCGCCGCCGTTGCGGTGGGCCGGGACCTTGCCGGACCGGCCGGCGGGCGCCGGGGCCGCCGCCGCGGCCGTCCGGTCGCGGTCGTCGGCGAACGCGGTGGCCGCGCCCACGAAGTCGCGGAACAGCGGGTGCGGGCGGGTCGGGCGGGAGCGGAACTCGGGGTGGAACTGGCCGGCCACGAACCACGGGTGGTCGGGCAGCTCGATCATCTCGACCAGGCGGCCGTCGGGCGAGGTCCCGGAGACGACCAGGCCGGCGGCCTCCAGCCGGCGACGGAAGCGGTTGTTGACCTCGTAGCGGTGGCGGTGGCGCTCGAACACCAACCCGTCGCCGTAGGCCCGCTCGGCCTTCGTCCCTTTGAGCAGCCGGCAGGGGTCGAGGCCGAGGCGCATGGTGCCGCCCTTGTCGGCGACCCGGCGCTGGTCGGGTAGCAGGTCGATCACCGGGTAGGGGGTGTCGGGCTCGAACTCGCTGGAGTTCGCCCCCTCCAGGCCGGCCAGGTTCCGGGCGATCTCGATGACCGCGGTCTGGAGGCCGAGGCAGATGCCGAGGTAGGGCACGCGCCGCTCGCGGGCGAAGCGGATCGCCTCGACCTTGCCCTCGACCCCCCGGACCCCGAAGCCGCCGGGCACCAGGATCCCGTCGACCGTCTCGAGGATCTTGCGGGCCCGCGGGTCCTCCAGCTCGTCGGAGGCGCACCAGACCACCTCAACCTCGACCTTATGGTGAAACCCGGCATGCTGGAGGGCCTGGGTGACCGAAAGGTAGGCGTCGGGGAGATTGATGTACTTGCCGACCAGGGCGATGCGGATGTTGCGGCGGGGGCTGTGGATCCGCTCGACCAGGGCCTGCCACTCGGTCAGGTCGGGCTCGCCCGCCCTGTCCTCCAGGCGCAGGTGCCGGACCAGGTAGTCGTCCAGGCCCTCGGCGTGCAGGACCAGCGGGATCTCGTAGATCGACTCGGCGTCGGGGGCGGACACGACCGCCTCGACGTCGACGTCGCACAGCAGCGAGATCTTGCGCTTGAGGGCGTCGGTGATCGGCCGGTCGGTGCGGCACACGATCGCGTCGGGCTGGATGCCGAGCGAGCGCAGCTCCCGGACCGAGTGCTGGGTGGGCTTGGTCTTCAGCTCGCCCGAGGGGCCGATGTAGGGGACCAGGGAGACGTGGACGAAGACCACGTGCTCGCGCCCGATGTCGTGGCGGAGCTGGCGGATCGCCTCCAGGAAGGGCAGGGACTCGATGTCGCCGACGGTGCCGCCGACCTCGGTGATGACCACGTCGGCGTCCTCGGCCACGCGGAGGATGCGGGCCTTGATCTCGTTGGTGATGTGGGGGATGACCTGGACGGTGTCGCCGAGGTACTCGCCGCGGCGCTCGGCCGCGATCACCGTCGAGTAGATGGCCCCGGTGGTGACGTTGGAGTCCTTGTACAGGCTCTCGTCGATGAACCGCTCGTAGTGGCCCAGGTCCAGGTCGGTCTCGCAGCCGTCGTCGGTGACGAACACCTCGCCGTGCTGGAACGGGTTCATCGTGCCCGGGTCGACGTTGATGTACGGATCCAGCTTCTGCATGGTGACCCGCAGCCCCCGCGCCTTCATCAGGCGTCCGAGCGAGGCTGCGGTGAGACCCTTGCCGAGCGAGGAGGCGACCCCGCCCGTCACGAAGATGTGCTTCGCCAAGGTGCTTGACCCCCTTTGGGCCCATTGGGGGGACCGGATGCTCTCCCGTGCCACCCGGCCGTCTGCGGGCCCTCCGGGATGCCAGCGTAGCATGAATGAAGGAGGCCCTTGCGCGGGCTGCGGGACCACCCGGTTCCCTCAGCCCATCCGGGACAGATCACATCCGGCGGCCAAGTCTGTCGGCGGCCCGCAGCACCCGGTTGCCCTCGATCACCCGGGTGAACGACACCCGCTCGGAGGCCAGCTGGAGGGCCAGGAGGACGGCCGCGGCCGCCCACAGCAGCCACGTCGGGCCGGCCAGGAGCAGCGTGCCGACCACGGCGCCGAGGGCGTTGGCCCCGGCGTCGCCGAGCATGCCCTCCTCGCGCAGGTCGAAGGGCAGGGCGGCCAGGGCGGCCCCGGCGAGCCCGGCCGACCAGGCGCCGCCGCCCGGGTCGACCAGGCAGCCCGCGACCCACAGCGGCAGGAACACCTTGGCGCAGCGGCCGGGACGCAGGTCGAGCAGGTTGGCGGTGTTGGCCGCCGAGGCGACCACCAGGCCGCCGAGCAGGACCGCCCAGGCCGGACGGTCGCCCGGGGTGGCCAGGCTGGCGACCAGCAGGCCGGCCAGGGCGCCGCCGAGCAGCTTGATCCCGCCGCCGGTGAGCCGCCCCGAGGCCAGAGCCCGCAGGTGGCCGCGGAACCCGCGGCTGCCCCCCGGGTCCTCGACCAGGTCGTCGACCAGCCCGAGGACGAGGAAGGCGAGCCCGGCCACCACCACCGCCAGCCCGGAGGGGGCCAGCAGCCCGGCCCGCACCGCCCGCAACGGGTCGACCCGTGCCGCCACGGCCAGCGGCGCCGCCCACACCAGCAGCCCCAGCGGCAGCAGCAGCCCGAGCCCCGCCACCACCTCCCGGTTGCGGTAGTTCACCCTGACCAGGCTGGACCGGGCCAGCCCCGCCAGCACCTGCGGCGCCGCCCAGAACCCGATCCCCCACCCGACCAGGACCCCACACAGCGCCACCGGCAACGCCCGCATCAGCCCCTCCCGTCCGTGGGGCCCGGGTGGTCGGGCGGGGATGGTGAAGGCGGGGGCTGTGGAGACCCGCCGCCCCCCTCCCCGGTCCCCGGGCTACCCTCCCAACCGGGGCTCGCGGCATCGGCGGGGGGGTCTGCGGCGTGGGCCTCGGGGCTCGCGGCAGCCGGAGGAATGTCCCCGGAATGGGGCTCGGCGTCGGGCCGGCCGTTGGAGCTGGGGCGCCAGGCTCGGCGGCGGGTGAGCTCGCGGGCGATGGCGCGGGCTTGGCGGGCGCGGTGGAGGAGGCCGGAGAGGTCCTTGCCGGTGGGGTTGTGGTGGAGGTCGACCTCGACCTCGACCACGCGCAGGCCGGCCCGGATGGCGTCGATGGTCATGGCGACCTCGGTCCCGAAGCCGGGGGCGAAGGGGAGGAGGACGGGGAGGGCCTCCCAGCGGACCGCCCGCTGGCCGGAGAGTGGCTCGGCCATGCGGCGGCCGGTGGCGTTGGCGATGCCCCGGCGGGCCAGGCCCATGGCCACCCCGAACCCGCCGGCGCCGCGCTGGGCGGGCAGGTCGGCGATGGCCAGGTCGGCGTCCCCGGCCAGCACCGGGTCGACCAGCCGCCCGAGCCGCCCGGCGGTCTCGGCCAGGTCGGCGTCGGCCAGCAGCAGCACCGCCGGCTCGGGGCTGAGCCGCTCGGCGACCCGGCCCATCAGCGCGGCCAGCCCGGCGTTGAGGGCGCCGCCCTTGCCGAGGGTGCGCGGCAGGTCGAGGCAGTGGGCCCCCGCCGCCAGGGCCCGGGCCGCGGTGGCGTCGGTCGACCCGTCGCTGATCACCAGCACCTCGGCCATCCCGGGCAGGTCGCGCAGGGCCCGCACGGTCGCCCCCACCCGCTCGGCCTCGTCCTTGGCCGCGACCAGCGCCAGGACCGCCCCGCGGGGGCTCACGAGCCCTCGGTCCGCTCGGGGAGGAGCCCGGAGGCGCCGGGCTTGATGCCGTACTGGCCGGCCGGCTGCTGCTGGAGGCTGCCCTGGAGCGCCTGGACCAGGGCCAGCTGCCCGTAGACGGTGTCGACCGAGTCGATGCCGGACACCCGGCGGCTCACCGCCCGGTTGTCGCGCAGGGCGGTGATCCAGGAGGTCTCCTTGGGGACCGCGGCCGCCTCGCCCCCGGCCACCGGGCCGCCGCTGCGCGCCGAGACCTGGTCGGCCAGGGGGACCAGGAACGCGTCCGGGGCCACGGCGGTCGCGGTGTTGGCGGCGGACGGGCCGAGCAGGACGAAGATCGTCCCCTGGCGTGGGAACGGGTCGGCCCCCGACGCCAGCGGCCGGCTGAGCTTCAGGTCGGCCAGGAAGTCGGCGTCCTGGAGCCTGGTGAGCATGTCGGAGGCCCGCTGGCTGTCGTCCTGGGGGATGGCGGACGGCGTGGCCAGCCGGTCGGCCAGGCGCCGGACCAGCTCGCCGCGCAGGGCGTCGGCGGCGCCGGCGTCCACGGCCAGCAGCCGGCCCATGGCCGCCCGGTCGGGGTCGGCGGCGAGGGCGAGCCGGTCGTCGGCGAAGGTGATCTGGCCGTCGACCTCGGCCCCGGCGTCCTCCAGGACCTTGCGCACGCCGTCGCGCAGGCCGCTGTCGACCTTGTCGGTGTCGACCAGCACCACCGACCGGCCCTTGAGCCGGTTCTGGACCAGCTCGGGCAGGACCGCCGCGCCGAAGGCCTGCAGGCGGGCGATGTCCTGGTTGAGGGCGACGTTCGCGCGGCTGTTGCGCTCGCTCTCCTGGCGGACCCGCTCGCTGGTCGCCCGCAGCACCGACACCGTCCCCTCCTGGAGCACGGTGCTGCCGACCACGATGCCGAGGGCCAGGGCGAGGAACACGGCCACCAGCGACACGATGTGGTAGCGCAGGCTGATCACGTAGGGCACACCTCCGCGCGGGAACGGGCCGTTCCCGCGCCTGTCAGACGAACAACGAACGGATCCGGTTGAAGAACACCTGGAGCAGCTCGAACAGGTCGCTCCAGACCAGCCTGACCGGCTCCGACACCAGCGAGATCACCAGCATGGCGGCCAGCGCGGCCACCACCAGGACAATCAGGTCGGCGCGGCGGACGCCCTGCCGGTAGAGGCGGTTCACGCCCTTGGCGTCGACCAGCTTGGGCCCGACCTTGAGCCGGGTCAGGAACGTCGAGGCCATGCCCGGGCGGCCCTTGTCGAGGAACTCGACCATGCTGGCGTGGCTGCCCACGGCCACGATCAGGTCGCAGTCGGACTCGAAGGCGAGCAGCATGGCCATGTCCTCGCTGGTTCCGGCGCCGGGCAGGACCAGCGGCTCCAGCCCCAGGGCCTCGACCCGCTCCTTGCCGGGGGCGCGGCCGTCGGAGTAGGCGTGGACGACGATCTCGGCCCCCGAGGTGAGGGCCTCGTTGGTGACCGAGTCCATGTCCCCCAGGATCAGGTCCGGCTTGAGGCCGACCTCGAGCAGGGCGTCGGCGCCGCCGTCGACCCCGATGAGGGCCGGGCGGAACTCCTGGATGTAGCCGCGCAGGGTGGCCAGGTCCTTCTTGTAGTCATGGCCGCGGACCACCACCAGGACGTGCCGGTCGCGCAGGCGGGTCCTGAGGGCCGGTACCTCCAGGCCCTCCAGCAGCAGGTCGCGGTCGCGGCGGACGTAGGAGAGGGTGTTGAGGGTGAAGTCCTCCAGGGCGGTGGCCAGGTTGTCCTTGGCCGCGTCCATCCGCTTGCGCACGTCCTCGGGCCGGAGCCACTCGCCGCTGGCCACCTCGGCGCCGTCGAGGCGGACCACCCCGTCGGGGTCGACCTCGACCATGGCGCCCTCGGAGAGCTCGAACACGGCCGGGCCGACGGCGTCGAGCAGGGGGATGCCCGCCTCGACCAGGATGGCCGGGCCGGCGTTGGGGTAGCGGCCGGAGATGCTCTGGGCGGCGTTGACGACCACCAACGGTGCCTGCTCGACCAGGGTCTCGGCGGCCACCCGGTCGATGTCGAGGTGGTCGACCACGGCCACGTCCCCGGGCTTGAGCCGCCGGACCAGGTTCTTGGTGCGCTTGTCGAGCCGGACCGGCCCGGACAGCCCGGCCGGCTCGGGGGCGGTCGGCCGGTCGCCCCGGGGGCGCAGGGGGCGCAGCCTCATGCCGGCTCCCCGTGCTTGGCCGCTGTGGCCGCCGCCAGCAGCTCCTCGGCGTGGGCCTGGGCGAGGCCGGAGCCCTCCATGCCGGCCAGCATCCGCGACAGCTCCCCGACCCGGCCGGCGTCGTCGAGCAGGCGGAGGTCGGTGCTGGTGGTGCCGTCGGCCGAGTGCTTCTCGACCGTGAAGTGGCGGTCGGCGTGGGCGGCGATCTGGGGCAGGTGGGTGACCACCAGCACCTGGTGGCGGCGGGCCAGCTGGGCCAGGCGGCGGCCGACGGCGGCGGCGGTACGGCCGCCGACCCCGGCGTCGACCTCGTCGAAGACCAGGGTCGGGGTGCGGTCGACCCCGGCGAGCACCACCCGCAGGGCGAGCATGACCCGGGACAGCTCGCCCCCGGACGCGGCCCGGCCGAGCGGGCGCAGGGGGGCGCCCGGGTGGGCGGCCAGGCGGATGTCGACCCGGTCGAGGCCGTCCTCGGTGGCGGCCAGGCAGCGGCCGCCGACCTCCAGGCCGTCGTCGTCGGGGTCCTGCTCGACCGCGACCACCACCTGGGCGCTGGGCATGGCCAGGTCGGCCAGCTCGACCCGGAGGGCCTCGCCCAGGCGGTCGGCCGCCTGCCGCCGAGCTGCGGTCAGGGCGGCCCCGGTCCCGGCCAGCTCGTGCCGCAGCTCGGCCGCCTCCGCCTCCAGGGCCTCCGAGCGCAGCGTCCCGCCTTCCAGCTCGGCCAGCCGGGCGGCCGCCTTGCCGGCGAAGGCGAGCACGGCCTCCTCGCCGTCCCCGTACTTCCGCTCCAGGTCGCGGAGCAGGGCCATGCGGAGGTTGACCTCCTCCAGGCGGCCCGGGTCGACCAGCACCGCCTCGGCATAGGCGCGCAGGCTGGAGGCCAGGTCGCCGACCTCGGCGGCCAGCGACTGGGCCCGCCCGGCCAGCTCGGCGAGGGCGCGGTCGTGGCCGCCGGGACCGTGCACGGCCCGGGCCGCCGCGCCAAGGGCGGTGGCCGCGCCCGTGTCCTCGTCGTCCTCCAGGAGCTGGTGGGCGAGCGCGGCCGCCTGCTGGAGGGCCTCGGCGTTGGCCAGGCGCTCGGCCTCGGCGGTCAGCTCGGCCGACTCCCCGACCCGGACCTGGGCGGCGTCGATCTCGTCCAGCTGGTGGCGGAGCAGGTCGATCTCGCGCTCGCGCTCCCGGGTCCTGGCCGTGAGGTCGTCCAGCTCGCGGGTGACGGCCCGCAGGCGCCGCCAGCCGGCGGCGAAGGCCGACCGCGGCACCAGCACCGCCTCGCCGGCGTAGCGGTCGAGCAGGTCACGCTGGACGCCGGGGCGGAGCAGGTCCTGGAACTCGTGCTGGCCGTGCACCTCGACCAGCGGCCGGATGATGTCGGCGACCGCGGCCACGGTGGCCATGCGCCCCTGGAGCTGGGCCCGGCTGCGTCCCTCGACCAGCACCTGGCGGGCGACCACGACCTCGCCGTCCTCGTCATCGACGCCGGCGCTGGCCAGGGCGGCGGCCACCTGGCGGTCGTCGCCGGTGCGCAGGCGGCCTTCAACCAGCGCGGCCGGCCGGCCGGCCCGGACCGCGCCAGGGTCGGCCCGCCCCCCGAGCAGCAGGGCGAGGGCGTCGACGACCATGGTCTTGCCGGCGCCGGTCTCGCCGGTGAGCACGTTGAGGCCGGCCGAGACCTCGAGGCGGGCATCATCGATGACCCCGAGGTCGCGGATGCGAAGCTCGGCTAACATCACCTGCGATTCTAGCCTGGCTGGCCCACCCCGAGCCCGGCGCCGTCCCCAGGGTCAGATGCCGGAGGGCGCGGTCCCGGCGGAGGTGTCGGTGGCGGGGGGGTCGGCCAGGCGGAACTTGGAGCGCACCAGGCGGTAGAAGTCGGCCCGCTCGATCCGGACAAGCAGGGCATCGTGGCGGCCCCGGTGCACCTCGACCACCGCGCCCGGGGGCAGCTCGCGGGCGGCCCGGCCGTCGACGCTCTCGATCACCGGATTGTCGGGCAGCACCTCGAGGCGGACGGCCTCGTCGGGGTGCAGGACCAGGGAGCGGTTGAAGACCATGTGGGGCGCGATCGGGGTGAGCAGCAGCGCGTCCAGGCGGGGGGAGACGATCGGTCCGCCGGCCGAGAAGCTGTAGGCGGTCGAGCCGGTCGGGGAGGCGACCATGATCCCGTCGGCGGCGTAGCGGGCGAACGGCCCGCCGTCGCCGAGGCGGACCGCGACGTGGGCCAGCCGCTCCCGGGCCGCCTTCTCCAGGACCACGTCGTTGATGGCCAGGTCCTCGGCCAGGACCCGGTCGCCGACCATGACCCGGACCGCCAGGGTGGTGCGCCGCTCGACCTGGTAGCGGCCGGCCCAGACCGCGTCCAGGGCGGGGGCCAGGCCGTGGGGCTCGACCTCGGCCAGGAAGCCGAGCCGGCCGGCGTTCACGCCCAGGGCCGGCACCTGCTCGGTCAGGACCAGCCCGAGCGCCCGCAGCAGGGTGCCGTCCCCGCCCAGCGCCACCACCAGGTCGAGCCCGGGGGCGAACTCGGGCTCCTCGACACAGGGCACGTCCTCGCCGATGCAGCCCCGCTCCGAGACCAGCGTCCGCAGCTCGATCCCGTGCTCCTCGGCCCAGGAGGCCAGCAGCTTGCCCAGCTCGGCGGCGGGGGGCCGGCCCGGGTGCACCACCACCCCGACCCTCCTGATGCGGCTCACCTGGCCGCTCCGGGGAGGGTGGCGCCCTCGGCCAGGGCGGCCAGGACGTCGGCCTCGTCCAGGGGGGGCGCGCCGGCGCGGAGGTGGAGGAACAGCTCGAGGTTGCCGGCCGGGCCGGGGAGCGGCGACGGGCAGATCCCGGCCATCCCGAGGCCGAGGGCCGCGCCGGCCTCGGCCACCCCGCGGACGGCGGCCGCTCGGGCGGCGGGGTCGCGCACCACCCCGCCGCGGCCCACCGCCTCCCGGCCGGCCTCGAACTGGGGCTTGACCAGCAGCACCAGGTCGCCGTCGTCCCGGGTCAGGCTGGCCAGGACGGGCAGGACCAGGCGCAGCGAGATGAACGAGAGGTCGGCCACGGTCAGCTCGACCGGCCCGCCGACCAGTTCGGCGTCCAGCGCGCGCACGTTGGTCCGGTCGAGCACCCTGACCCGCGGGTCCTGGCGCAGGCGCTGGTCCAGCTGGCCGTAGCCGACGTCGACGGCCACCACCTCGGCCGCCCCGGCCTGCAGGAGCACGTCGGTGAAGCCGCCGGTGGAGGCGCCGGCGTCCAGGCAGCGGCGGCCGGCCACCGGCACCCGGAGCCGCTCGAGGGCCGGGGCCAGCTTGTCGCCCCCGCGGCTGGCCCAGCGGCGGGCCGGGCCGGCCAGGGCGACCGGGTCGGCGGTGGAGACCAGCGTGGACGCCTTGGCCGCGATTGCGCCCCCGACCAGGACCCGCCCGGCCCGGATGGCCGCCCCGGCCGCCTCCCGGCTGGGGGCGAGGCCGCGCCGGACCAGCTCGCGGTCCAGCCGCACGCGGGTCGACACCGGCGGGCCTACAGCGCCTCGAGGCGCCGGAGCTCGGCCAGGATGGCGTCGTTGACCGCCTCGAAGGCGTCCGCGTGGGCGGCGGGGTCGGTCTCGTCCAGCCCGGCCAGGATCGCCCCGACCTCGACCCCGGGGTCGGCGGCGCTCTGGTCCTTCGGTGGCGGCACCCCTGGCCCGCTCACGACACCTCCCACGACGGCGACGACGCGGCCAGTATAGGTGCCTCGGCGGTGGGCCCGGGGGCTGTGGACAGCCCGGCGCACCCACCGCGCCGGTCGGCTACCCTCCCAACCGGGGCTCCCGACACGAGGGGGGGCCGGGCCGGCGTGCTCGCCGGCGGGTGCTCCTGCTACGCCGGCGGGGTGTCCGAAGGTGGCGCGCTCGCCGGCGGGGTGCTGGCCGGCGGGGTGTCCGAAGGTGGCGCGCTCGCCGGCGGGGTGCTGGCCGGCGGGGTGGACCCGGCGGCGCCCTTCGTGCGGCGGGTGCCGGGCGAGGACGCGGTCGAGCGGGAACTGGCCCCGGCGGTGCGGGTCCGGGTGGAGGGCTTGGCCGTCCCCGATCCCGCCGCCTTCGCCTTCGAGGCGCGGGTCGAGCCCCGGGTCGTCCCGGACCCGGCCGAGGCGGACCGCGTGGCCCGCCGGGCCGAGGACGCCGCCTGGCTGGAGCGCTCCATCTCCTGCTCGAGGGCGCGGACACGCTGCTGGAGCCGGGCGACCTCGTCCCTGGTGGCCATGCCGAGGACGCCGAGCTGGCGCTTGACCTCCCGCTGGACCAGGCGGGTGAGGATCTCGCGGTTCTTCTGGGTCCGGCGCACCATGTCCTCGGCCACCCGGCCGACCTGGGCCGACTGCACCTCTCCCTGCTTGGCCAGCAGCGCCGCCACCCGCTCGGCCTGGGCCCGGGTCAACTCGCTGAGGCTCGCCAACGCTTGCAGGTACTGCTCCCTCCCGCTCGGCACCTCACCACCTCCGACGCGCGTCCGGCCCTCCGGATTCTTGCAGTCGCCCCAGACCCGGTCAACGAACCCGGGTTGGGGACGAGCCCGTGTGGTAGAACCGGTCAGTCGGTAGCGGGACGAGGAGGCGCGGTGGCGACCAAGGCCGAGGTCGAGCGGCAGCTGGGGGCGCTCATGGCGCGCCTGGACGGCAACGAGGCCAACGTGCGCTCGGCCATCCCGAGCCGCAAGGTCCTGCGCTGCCACGTCCCCGACCTTGACGCCGTCTGGTACTCGGTGGTCGAAAACGGCCACGTCTCCCAGCCGAGCGAGACCCCGCCCAACGGCCGCGCCGACATCACCCTGCAGGTGGGCTCCGACGACCTGGTCGACCTGGTGGAGGGGCGGATCTCGTTCCTGTCCGCGTTCAGCTCGGGCAAGGTCAGGGTGGACGCCAGCATCGTCGACCTGCTGCGGCTGCGCAGCCTCCTCTAGCGGCCAGATGCTCGGCCTCATCCCCATCCACGACGACAACCCGACGCGCCGACCGGCGGTCGTCAACTGGACGCTGATCGCCGTCAACGTGGTGGTGTTCTTCCTCTCGCCCATCTCGCCGCTGGCCTTCGGCGGCGACGCCAACACCCCGACCGGGGCCTGCCGCCAGCTGGCCTTCTTCCGCGAGTGGGCGGCCATCCCGGTGGAGCTGCTCCACAACGACCCGCTGGACGAGACCGCCGGCCCGCCCACGCGCGGGGGCTGCCTGGCCGTGCGGCCCGACTACCAGAAGATCCCGGCCCTGTCGGTGCTGACGGCCATGTTCCTGCACGGCAGCCTGCTCCACCTGGTCGGCAACATGCTGTTCCTGTTCGTGTTCGGCAACAACGTCGAGGACCGGCTCGGCTCCCTCCGATATCTGCTCTTCTACCTGGCCTGCGGGTACATCGCGACCTATGGGTTCGCCCTCTCCGAGCCCAGCAGCCAGGAGACCCTGGTCGGGGCCTCCGGGGCCATCGCCGGCGTCCTCGGGGCCTACCTGGTCCTGTTCCCCCGCGCGCGGGTGACCAGCCTGGTGCCGTTCCTGTTCTTCATCCCGGTCTGGCTGCCCGCCTGGGTCGTGCTCGGCTCCTGGTTCGTGCTCCAGTGGCTGTACTTCAAGGGCGCCGCCACCGCCCAGGGCGCCGGGGTCGCCTACCTCGCCCACGTGGTCGGCTTCGCCGCCGGCGTCGTCCTGATCCTGCTGCTCGGCGGCCGCCAGGCCCGCCGACCGCCCCCACCCCCGCCGCCCATCTGGTACTCCGAGCCGCGCTAGCACAGCGGTGCTAGAGGTCGCGGACCAGCATGTCGCCGTCGGGGGACGGGTGGAAGTCCAGGCGGGCCAGGAACGCCTCGGCGGCCCGGGGGGCGGTCACCCGGGCCAGGCCGGCGGCGCGGGCCTCGATGCAGGCCGCGGCCGCCAGCCGCGTCCCCACCAACCGGCCCCGCCAGGTGTCGATGACCACCGGCCCGTCCAGCGCCCCAGGCGTCCCGTGGCGGCCGACGGCCACCGCCCCCACGACCCGATCGTCGTCGACCGCGACCAGCGACCGGCGCTGGCCGTCGGCCGCCACCCCGAGCAGCCGGTCGGCCGCGGCCTGCTCGGCCCCGGCGGGGGGGCGGACGGCCGGGCCGGGGGGGTCGAGCAGCCCGCCGAGGTCGCGCAGGACATGGTCGGGCAGGTCGGCCAGGTCGGGCAGGTCGGCCAGCCGGGTGACGCCGCTGAGGACCAGGGCGGTCGACCAGCCGAGCCGGTGGGCGCCGTCCAGGTCGGTGTCGGCCCGGTCGCCGACCATCAGGTAGGAGCCGGGGCCGATGGCGGCCGCGGCGGTGTCGAGCAGGGCCCGCTCCGGCTTCCCGGCGACCTCGGGACGGATCCCGGTCGATGCCCGCAGCAGGGCCAGGGTCGCCCCGGCGCCCGGCCACAACCCCTCGGGCGAGGGCAGGGTGGTGTCGGGGTTGCTGCCCACGAACCTGGCCCCGGCCCGGATGGCCAGGGTCGCGTCCCTGACCCGGGCGTAGGTCAGGTCGGGGTCGAACCCGACCGCCACCACCTCGGCGTCGCGCCAGGCCGACCCGTCGACCAGCCGCGCCCCGGCCGCCTCCAGCGCCTTCCGCAGCCCGGGCCCGCCGACGACCATGACCTTGACCCCGTCCAGCCCGGCGGGCCCCCCGAGCATCCGCACCAGGGCCTGGGACGAGGTCAGCACCTCCTCCGGCGCCGCCTTGACCCCGAGCCGATGGAGCTTCTCGACCACCAGCTCGGGCGGCCGGTAGGAGTTGTTGGTCACGAAGGCCACCGCGACCCCCAGCCCCCGCACCCGGTCGAGCGCGGCCGGTGCCGCCTGGACGACCTCGTCCCCCAGGTACACGACCCCGTCGAGGTCGACCACGACCCCCTGGAACCGGCTGGCCAGCGCCCCGCCCTCAGCCACGTCCCTCCAGCCGGCCCTCGGTGCCGCCGGGCCCGGGCGCCTCACGGCCGCGCCGCCGCTGGACCCGCTCGAGGGCCTGGCGGTAGGTGTCGACCTCGGGGCGCATGGCCACGGCCAGCCGGAGGTGGCCGACGGCCAGGGTCCGCTCGCCGCTCCGGGCCAGGCACAGGCCGAGGCCGAAGTGGGCGTAGTCGTTGCTCGGGTCGATCTCCAGGGCCTCGGCGAACTCGGCCTCGGCGGCCGAGGTGCGGCCGGCGCCGTAGTAGGCGCGGCCCAGCGCCTCCCGGACCGAGCCGTGGCCGGGGGCGGCGTCGCGGGCC
>Ga0075420_100000774_pt1 | contig 26408 bp, 24 predicted proteins | sample SoiMetdeltSBSDD4_FD_75296 | JGI IMG/M metagenome (GOLD analysis project Ga0075420, IMG submission 75296) | Bulk soil microbial communities from a Populus tree surrounding site in Tennessee, USA - Soil MetaG P. deltoides SBSDD4 | ecosystem: Environmental > Terrestrial > Soil > Tree plantation...
AGCGTCCAGTCCTTCACCCAGACCACCGCGGGCAGCATCGCCAGAAAGCCGATGAAGCATCCCGCGCTTCCGGCGGCGACGAGGGGCCGGCCACCCCAGCGCCGCACCAGTCTGGCCGTCATGGCGGAGACGGTGATGGCCGCGACCGCGGAGGGTACCTTGCTGAGGGCCATCCACAGTGGAGTCAGGCCGAACCCCGTCTGCAGCGCGACCGAGAAGTACAGGTAGAACGCGATGCCACCGCTGAAGACGGTGGGGTAGAGCAGAACGCCGACGCGGAACGCACGGTCCCGGGCAAGGGACGTGGGCAGCAACGGGTCCCGCCCCCGCCTGTGCAGGTACCGCTGCGACCACATGAACGCCACCGCCAGGAAGGGCAGCGTAGCCAACGCGGCCCAGGTCCACAGTGGCCAGTGGTAGACGCCGCCGAGGCTGAGCGGTGCCATCAGCGCGACCAGCAGCAGGACAACCAGGCCGACGCCCACGACGTCCAGCCGCTTGGCTGCCGGGCTGCGGAAGGTGGGTACGAGCCACCAACCGAGCACGATCGACGCGAGACCGACCGGAATGTTGATGAGGAAGACCGAACGCCAGCCCAAACCCAGCACGTCGAGCGACACGAGTATCCCGGCCAGCACCGGACCGGTGACCGACGCGAGGCCGAGCACCATGCCGAGGGAAGCGAACGCGCGGGCCCGGTGCGCCGGCGGTAGCACGATCTGGATGGTGGCCAGGACCTGCGGCGACAGCATTGCCGCGGCCACCCCCTGCAGCATCCGGAACGCGGTCAACTGCCCGGGGGAGGCGGCCAGACCGCACGCGGCCGACGTCACGACGTACGCGGTGAACGCGAGAGTGAACATCCGCCGTCGGCCGTACAGGTCGCCCAGCCGGCCTCCGGTGATCAGCGTGGCGGCGTAGGCGACCTGGTATCCGGCGATGGTGAGCGAGATGTCGGTAACGCTCGCCCGCAGGTCCTGCTGGATGACCGGCGCGACCAGAGTCACGATCGTGACGTCGGCGAACAGCACGAACGAGGCCACCAGGACGAGCCGGACAGCCGACCGCGCCTTCCTCAGGTCCGGTTCCGGCGTGGTCGCGACATCGACGGTGGTGGTGGTCGTCATTGCTGGCTTCGTCCGGCCTCGGCCGTCGCTTCGATCTCCTGCCGCCGTACCGCGGCTTCGCGCCGATCGAGCTCGTCGGCGATCCGGTCGTCCGTGGCCCGGGTGGCGTCGTCGTCGATCCCGTGGAAGCCGAGTACGCCCATCTTGGCCAGACCGTCCCGGACCGTCGGGCCGAACAGTCCGATGTCCTCGAGCGCCGGTACGACACGCATGAACAGCCGCCTGCGGAACTCACGCTGGGCCGGCGACCCCCGGGCGAGCCTGATGCACTCCTCGGCGCCATAGTCGAGGGCCTGCCACATCTCCTCGCCGACGAAGCGATCCCGCAGCGCCCAGCAGGCCTCGACCACGAACTCCTCGCGCTCCTCGAGCTCCACAGTGGACAGTTCCCGGTAGAACGGCCGTAGCAGCAGGCGGCCGAAGGCCACGTGCCGGGCCTCGTCCTGCATGATGTACGCGTTCAAGGTCCGGGCCAGCGGCTCGGTGGTGCGGTCGCGCTGGATGCCGAACGCGGCGAGGCCGAGGTTCTCGACGAGGACCTGTACGGCCAGCGCGGTGAAATCCCACCGGGACTCGGCGAGGATGCCGGCGAACAGCGTCTCCAGGGGGCTGCTCATCCCGTACCGCACACCGATCTTCGTGGCGAGGTACCGGTTGAACGCCTCGGTGTGCCGGGCCTCGTCCATGACCTGCGTGGCCGCGAACAGCTTGTCGTCCAGCCGCGGCAGGGTCTGGGCCATCTTCGCGACCCCGATGAGGCTGAGCTGTTCGCCGTGCAGCAGCTGCGAGTACGTCCAGCCCGCTGTGTGCCGCCGGATTTCGATCCGCTCCCGCTCCGGCAGCCGTTCCCAGAGCGGCGTACCCGCAATCCAGACGAACGCGTCCGACATGCCCAACGGGTTGTCCGGATCCACGTCGAGGCTCCAGTCGATGCGGGCGTCGGCGTCCCACTGGTGCTGTTTGCCCCTCGCGTACAGGCGCAGCATCTGCTCGTTGTGGTTGTCGTAGTCGCGCGCGAACAGCGCCGTGCCGCCGATCCGCGCGGCCCACGGGCCGGCCAGGTCGGCCAGCACGTCGGGCTGGGTCAGGTCACGATCCATCCTGCTCCGCCAATCGTCGTAGCGCGGGCCGGAGGATCTTGCCCGTGGGGTTGCGGGGGATCTGGTCCAACCGCACGAAGCGGCTCGGCCGCTTGTAGCCGGCGAGTTGCCGCACGCACAGGTTCACCAGCGCCGCCTCGTCGAGGTCGGGTCCGACAGGCTGGACGAACGCGACCGGGAGCTGACCCCAGACCGTCGACGGGGCAGCGACCACCGCGACGTCGGCGACCTGGGGCGACATGCGCAGCACGTGTTCGACCTCGGCCGGGTAGACGTTCTGCCCGCCGCGCACGATCAGGTCGTCGCGCCGGTCGACCAGCCAGTAGTAGCCGTGATTGTCCACAGTGGCCATGTCGCGGGTGTTCAACCAACCGTCACGCACTGCGTCGGCGGTCGCCTCCGGGTTCTTCCAGTACCCCCGCATGATGCTGTCGCCGGCGACGTGTATCTCCGCTACCTCGTGGTCGTCCGCCCGCGTACCGTCCGGGCGTACCAGTTGGACCGGGGCACCCAGCATCGGTGCACCGAGGCAGGTGGCCCCTGGCAGTGGCGGTGGGCCCGGCTGGTCGTCCGGCCGGAGCGACAGGACCACGCCGCCAGCCTCGGTGACACCGTAGATGGTCCGCAGCGGGACACCGAGCACGCGCGTGGCCTCCTCGGCCAGGTCGGCCGGCATCGGGGCGGCGGCATGCAGTATCAGCCGCAGCGCGCCGAGGTTGGCGCTGTCGATTCCACGGGTCTGCAGGAGGAGCCGCACCATGGACGGGACGAGGAATACGTGTTCGACCCGCCAGCCCGCCAGCGCGGCGAGGCAGCTGTTCGGCGTGAAGCTGTCGAGCACGCAGACGGTCCCCCCGGCGGCGAGGTAGTGCAGGGCCGCCACGATGCTGCCGTGGAAGAGCGGGCTGGCGGTGAGAAACATCGTGCCGGGTTCGGGACGGATGTCGGCGAGCCAGGACAGGGCGTTGGTTTGTACCGAGCGTTGGTCGACCAGTACGCCCTTGGGGCGGCCGGTCGTCGCCGAGGTGTACAGGATGGCGAACGGTGCGGTGAGGTCGTTGACCCGGTTGGTCGGCATCCGAGCGGAGGGCACGAGGCGGGCCAGACCTTCGAGCGACAGCACCGGCAGATCGGGGTAGTGCTCGGCCAGCCGACCGGCGCCGGCCGCGTCCGCCACGGCGAGTTTCGGTTCCACCGACGAGATGATGTGCGCGACCTCCGGAGCGGTCAGCGCCGGGTTGATGGGTACGACCGTCGCACCCACGGCTGCGCAGGCGAAGTAGGTCTCCACATACTCCACGCGGTTGCCACTGAGTACCACGACCCGGTCGCCGTACTCCACGCGGTTCGCGATGACCTGCGCCAGAGCTGATACGTCGTCATGGAACCTCGTCCAACTGACGTCACGCCGGATGTCGCGCAGGGCGACCGCGGTCGGGTAACGAACGCGGTTGACCTCGAGGATCTGCGAAAGCCACATCTCACGTACCACCCGACTGCCCGAGCAGCTCCGCCACGGCCCGTACCGACTTGAGCTGCGTGAGTTCCTCGTCGGTGATTTCCCGGTCCAGGTGTTGCTCGCACGCGAGTGCTATCCGGACCATCTCCCCCGAGTTGACGCCGGCCATGATGAGGTCGTCGTGGTCGGCGATGTCGTCCAGGAGGGCCGGGTAGTCCAGGTTCTCTCTGATCAGGGTGCGCGCATCGGTCATCGGGACTCCCACACTCGGGCGCTCACACCGACCTGCGCCCAGGAGGGTGCGGGTTGGTCGTTCAGGTACACCAGGGTCGTCGCGTCCGGCGCAACACACGGCAGCAGGCGGTTGAACCGGCTGCCTCGGCAGACGGCGATGAACTCCTCGCGGGCACCATAGGCATCGATGCTCGCCAGGTGCGCGAATACGACATCGAGTGGCTTCCAGGCACCGTCCTCGTAGAGTTCACACCAGGAATGGTCGTTTCCGACGAGGGCGAGCAGGTAGCCGCGGCGCGCTCGGGCGCGGAGCCCGACGTCGGTGAGTCGCTCGGCGAGCATCCGGGCCACCACGACACAGTCGGCCATACGCAGCTCCCAGGCTCGGCGATGGTCCATCCGCAGCATCTCGGGCACGGTCTGGTAGACGACCGCTCCCGAGCCCAGGGCATCGAGCATTTCCTGGTATATCGCCTGGGCTACGGGATCCCGGACGATCGCCTCCTCGCCGGTGAGGCGTACCGCGATCTGGTATCCCGCGGGCTCGACACCGGGCGTATGTGGTTCGAGAACCGCCACTCCCGGAGCGGTCACGTCCGGACCCTGCATCCGGAACCGTGCGGTCGGATCGGTGGCCGGCGCGCGGACCCGCACCAGCCACTCGCGCGGTCCGAACCAGGTGGTCGGCGCCGAGGCCGCGAACCGCAGGAAGTACCGCATCGCCAGTTCCGGGATGCTCTGGCCGCTCCGGCTGCCGAACATGGCGAGATTGAGCAGGTCGACATGGTCGAAGAGCAGTCCCTCGGTCGAGTCCATCGCGTAGGGCATGCCCTCCGCGGTGACGGCGGACAGGAGGTTCTCGTCGACGGCGAGAATGCGAGCGCCGTCGGCCAGTCCGAACTCGTACCGGGCGAACTCGGCCGGTACCTGAATGAACCTGTCGAGCGCCTCGACGAAATGGCCGATCATGTCCGCGCCGCCAAACTCGCTACGAACTCGGCCAGACCGCGTACCGTTGCCGCCTCGAAGAGAAAGTCATCGGGTATCGCGATCGCGAAGTATTGTTCGATCTCGACAATCGCGCGCAACACCTTGATGGACTCGATTTCGGGGATCGTGACGATTGTCTGATCGGGATCGATCTGTTGTGGGGTCAGGCCGGTCTGGGCCGCCAGTGCTTCGATCACGACATCGAGGCACGCTGTGTGGTCGGAGGTCGTGGTCACTGGACCACCCTTCGGTACTGGTACCTGTCCTGGTAGAGGCGGATCGCCGCCTGGCGGCGTACCTTGCCCGAGGTGGTACGGGGAATGGTGGCCAGCGGCACCGGGACGATGTCGACCGCGGGCATGCCGGTGTGCATTGCCACCCGGTCCCGCGCGGCGGCGGCCAGCTCCAACGCCGCCGCCCCGGTGAGGGACGTCTCGAGCAGCACGACCATGCGCTCCCGGTCGCCGTCGTCCCACGGGATGGCCACGTTGCGGCGTTGTCCGCCGCCGGGTGTGGTGGCGACGATCTCCTCGATGTCCTCTGCGTAGTAGTTCTGGCCGCGGATGATGATCATGTCTTTGAGTCGGCCCACGACATGGAGTTCGCCCGCGCGCAGGAACGCCAGGTCGCCGGTGCGCAGCCAACCATCGTCGGTGAAGGGTTGCCGGTCCCGAGCCAGGCCGAGGTAGCCGGATGTCACGGCGGTTCCCGTGATCTGCACCTCGCCGACGACACCTTCGGCGTACGGCTCGCCGGCCGCGTTCGCGACCCGCAACTGGATGCCCGGCACCGCCCGACCACACCCGACGACGTTGCGCGCATTCGGGTCGGACGACGGCAGAGTCCGCACCCTCTCACCGAGACCGAGCTGATCCCGGTCGACGCTCATACTCGTCCATACACCACTCGGTGCGGGACCCGTCACGATCAGCGTCGCTTCGGCCATGCCGTAGACGGGATGGAGTGCACTGTCCCGCAGGCCGTGGCGGCCGAAGATGTCCTGGAACCACTCGAGTGTCACGTGCCGGACGGGCTCGGCGCCGTTGCACGCCAGACGCCAGCGGGAAAGGTCCAGGCCGGACGGAATACCCGAACCGGCCGCCGCGACGAGGTAGTCGTAGCAGAAGTTGGGTGCCGGTTGCACGGTGGCCGGGGACTCGGCGAAACTGCGCAGCCAGGTGATGGGTTTGCGCACGAAGTCGCTCGGCCGCCACAGGCACGCCGAGCTGCCACGCGCGAGACCGCTGAGCAACGAGAAGAGTCCCATGTCGTGAAACAGTGGAATCCACAGTCCGAATGCGTCGCCGTCGGTCCAGCCGAGCGCATCGGTGACGGCGCTGAGCCCGGCGCTGACGTTGCGGTGGGTCAGCATGACGCCCTTGGCCGCGGAGGTGCTGCCCGACGTGTACTGGATGACGGCGAGGTCGTCGTCACCCGCGGAGGGTGCCGGCCGGCGCAGCGGTGCGCCGTCGTATTCGGTGATGTCGACGATGTCGACTCCCGGTAGCACGTGCCCGAGCCGGCGGGTCAAGGCACCACCGAGTGTCGTATCGACGACGACGGTGTCGAGGGCCGAGTCGACGGCGATCCGTTGTATGTGGCGGAGGTACTCCTCGTAGCCCGCGAACGATACCGGCAGCGGCAGCGGTACCACGGTCGCGTCCAGCCGGGCCACGGTCAGTAGCCCGCGCAGCCACGCTTCGCCGTTGGCCATGAGGATCCCCACCCGGCGCGGCTCTTTCCCACGCCGGGCGGCGAGCAGCTGGCCCGCGGTACGTTCGGCGCGTTCGAGGATCTCGTCGAGACCGACCCGCTGATTTTGCATCGGCAGGTGGAGAAACGTGTCCTGGCGCACCGCCGCGGCGATGAGATGCCAGAGGTGCGCCATCGTCAGGTCACTTTGGCGGTCGAGGTGTGCCAGGCGTTGACGTATGTCCACAGCACCGAACGGCGCACCTTGTACGAGCCGGTGAGCGGCATGGACTTCCACTTCCAGCCGAACGCCAACACCTCACCGAGACCGAGCTTGGCGGCGGCGGCCTGGAACCGCTCCTGGTCGAGCTCTTCGCCTTCCCGTGGCACGGCCACGGCCACGAGGTCGGCGTCACCGACCGGCCGAAGCAGAACCACCTCGACGAGCTCGGGCAGCAGCTCGAGGAGTTGGTCCTCCTTCTCGAGGAGGCTGTCGTAGCCATCGAGGTGGTCGACGATCCGGTCCAGCAGCTCGAGCGAGCCGTCCGGCTGCTGGCGCCCTAGGTCGCCCATCGGCCACCACTCCTCCTTCGTCGGCGCGGCCGGCTCGCCGACGTAACCGCAGAAGCGACCTGGCGACTTCGACTGGATGAACCCGATCTCTCCGGCGGGTACCGGCTCGCCGGCCGCGTTCACGACGCGTACCGCGGCGTTCTCGATGGGGTGGCCGACGTTGCGCGGGTTGTATGTGTCTATCTCGGCCCGCAACACCTGCCGCGCCGCGACGCCGCCCGTCTCGGTCTGCCCGTACCCCTGCAGGTACTGCGCGTTGGGATGGTCGGACCCGGCCAGCAGCGTACGGATCGTGCGCGGATGCATCGCGTCGAAGGTGCTGATGAACCGTTGCACCGGCGCGAGTGGACGGCTGGGGTGGGTCGCCAGCGACTCCCACTGGAGGAAGATGTTCGGGTGGGTCTCGAGTGAGTCCGGACGGTGTTCGAGGAGCAGGGTCCGGACGTGCTCCGGGTCCGGGTCGGCGATGGACAGCAGCGGCATGGCCACCTCGAGCAGGCCGAGGGTGGTCGCGCTCATGCGGGCATGGACGAACGTCAGGTGCTTCGCGGCCAGAGCGGACACGCCGAACCTGCGCATGAGAGCCACCTGGGACTCGACCATGCCGTACAGCGAGCGGGTCGAGTGCGCGGCGAGCTTGGGCAGTGCCGTCGTGCCGGAGGTATGGGTGACGAGGACCCACTCGTCCGCACCGCGAGCCTGAGCCTGATGCGGCTGGCGTTCGCCGGTCGGCACGAGCCAGTCGAAGCCAGGCACGGTCGCGGCGGCGCCATCGGCCGGGGTCAGGTAGAGAACCTTCTTGGTCAGGCCGCGCATGGCGTTCTTCAGGTTCCGGAGCTTGGGCAGGACGGTGGAATCCATCACCGCGACCGGACGGTCGAGCATCGCGAGGCACTCGAGGATCTCGGCCGCTTCCATGCGGACGGACAGGGGCGCGGGCAGCGCACCGATCCGGGCCAGCCCACAGGCCAGTGCCTGTATCTCGACGTGGTTGCGCTGGACCACCGCGACGACGTCGCCGGGCCGCACCCCGGCAGCCCAGAACCGGTCGGCGTAGTCGTGCACGGCTCGGGAGAAGTCCGCGATGTCGTTGACCGGGCGACCGTACGCCACCCACGGCGTGTCGGATGTGAAGACCGTGCTCCCGTGCTTCTCGGCGGCGATGTCGGGCAGCAGACCAAGAGGGGCGGTAGGCGCGCTGGACATGGCGATCCCTTTCTCTGTCTCAGGTTCGTACGGCGGCACGGCACACTTCCTCGATGCGGATGGCGATGGAAGGCCAGGCCGCGCTCGTCGGGTCGATCAGGTCGAAATGGTCGGCGTCCGGCAGAGCGACCAGCTCGCAGTCGTCGCCCGCAGCCAGTGCCGCCTTCGCGTAGGTATCGCTGAGATCCGCCGGCACGCTGTCGTCGGCTGCGCCGTGGACGAGCAGTTGGCGCACGCCGAGCGGTAACAGGTCGCGCGGGGAGCAGCCGCGCAGGATGGGTTCGTCGACCGCCCCGCCGAAGAGCCGGCGCACCGCCCCGTCGCTCAGCTGCCGCCGGTCCGCCTCAGCGAGATCGCACAGCCCGGCGAGGACGACCACGAGGAGCGGGTCGACGCCGGCGCATCGAGTGGCGGACCACAGCGCGAGTGGTCCCCCCGCCGAGTGCCCGAGAATCACCAGCCGCCCGAGGTCGAGTCCGTGCGACGCGCCTGTGCCCGCAAGGCACCGTAGCGCCGACGCGGCATCCTCGAACGCCGTGGGCCATGCCTCGCCGAGGCCACCGCGGCGGCGATACTCCACATTGAACACCGCGATGCCGCGAGCGTAGAGGTCGCCGGCGAGGGCGTTCATGACATCGAGCCGGTACCGGCGCCGCCAGTACCCGCCGTGGAAGGTAACCACCACCGGCAGCGAACCGTCGTACCGCGGCCGCCACAGCTCGGCGTACTGATCGGGTTCCGCCCCGTACCGCACGACCTCGGGGACGACAGGGCCGGCCTGCGCCAACCGGTCGAGCGGCGGTTGGTTGTCGACGGCCATCCGGGCGTGGACCCCGGCCGGCAGTAGCGTGTCGAGGACCAGGTCCATGCCGGCGTCCAGTTCGGCGTCGGTGATGGACCAGTGCGGCGACAACCGTAGGCCGCCCTCGCGGGCATCGGCGACGACGCCGCGTTCGGCGAGCCGATCGACCACTGCCTCGGCATCTCGGCAGTCGATAGCCACGATCCCGCACCGCCGGCTCGCGTCGGCGGGCGTGCGCACCTCGAGCCCCTCGTCCGCACATCGCGCGAGGATCCGGCCGGTCAGTGTGCGAAGTCTCTGTTGAATGTTGGCCACGCCCGCGTGCAACACGAGCTCGACCCCGGCCAGGGCGGCGAGGTGGGACGGCACAGGCCACGTGCCCGTCTCGAGCCGGCGCGCGTCCGGGGCGAGATCCAACCGCTCGAGCTCGAACGATGGCGTATCGCGCGCGGCCATCCAGCCGGTTGCGCCGGATGGTTCCATCCGCGGGAGGAGTTCGGGCGTGCAGTACGTGAAGGCGGTACCGGGTCCACCCGAGAGCCACTTCAGACACCCGGCCACGAAGATGTCGACACCTTGCTCCCGCACATCCACCGGTACGCAGCCCACGGACTGGTACCCGTCGACGAGGCAGTACGCACCCGCCCGATGGGCCGCCTCGGCGATGGCGACCACGTCCTGAATACCACCCGTCGTGTACACGATCTGGGTGGTGGCCACCAGGAGGGTCCGGTCGTCGACCCGTGCGGCGAAATCCGTCGCGGGAACGGTGACTCCGTCGGGCGAGGGGACGAACTCCACCTCGATGTCAGGTCTGGACAGAAACTGGTGGCCCAGCGTCGGAAAGTCCAGCGCGCCGACGAGTACCTTGCGCCGGTCGGAGAGGCGAAGCAGCGCGGAAACCGAGGTGGCCAGGGCCGAGGACACGGACGGCGCGAGCGCGACGGTACCGGGTGGCGCGTGCAGCAGCTCCGCGAGGCGTTGCCGGAGAGTCGCCAGGCGCGGCAGCCACTCGGTGAACCAGACCGGCGTACCCTGCTCGTTCCACTGGCGGGCGTACTCCCGCAGCGCCTTGGCCCCGGACCGCGGGAGCGGACCGAGCGAGCAGGCGTTGAAATACACCACCCGGTCGAGCAGCGGGAACCGCTTCCGGAACCGGCTCAGTTCCATGCCAGCACCTCCGCTACAGGGACGACCGGATCTGCCAGAGCTTCGGGAAGAACCTCTTGTCGGTGGTGGATTTCAGGTACGCGACACCCGCGGAGCCACCCGTGCCCGGCTTGTAGCCGATGAGCCGCTCCACCATGAGGGCGTGGACGGCTCGCCACCGGGCAAAGCCCGCATCGTGGTCGAGGAGCCCTTCCACCAGTGCGAACAACTCGGGATCGGTCTCGCCCCGGGTGACCGCGACCAGGTCCGGCCGCCCGCGGCGGGCGAACAGGGCTTCGAATTCGTCCACGAGGGACGGTTCCGCGAGGCGTCGCTCGAGTCGCCTGCGTTCCACCGCCGTGACGTCGACCAACTCGAGGTACCGGGGATCCTTCAGACCGGAAAGGAACTCGACCTCCCGGAACTGGGCCGATTGGAAGCCGCTGGAGGCCGCGAGCCGTTCCCGAATCACCGCGAACCCGCCCGGGCTCAGCGACTCGATGGCGCTGACCTGGGTGACGAGGACGTCCTCGATCCGGGCGACGCGCCGGAGCCGGTAACACGCCTGGGGGATGTCGTCCGCGGCGATGGCCGCCCGCGAGTGTTCCAGCTCGTGGAGAATCACCATGAACCACAGTTCGGTTATCTGGTGGACGGTGATGAAGAAGCGGGTGTCGGGGATCTCGGCGATGTCCTCCTGCATGGTGAGGAGCTCGTCGAGCCTGAGCACCTCACCATAGGTGCGGGAACCAACTCCGCGCTCGGTGTCGACAATCGCCGGCATGCGGCGACCATATGGTCGTCCGGGCGCGTTGACGATGCCGCAACGGGTACCTCGAACGGGTATGCACACGAGGTAGCCGATCGTGCGGGTCCAAGTGGCAGCCCCTTCAGGGCTTCCGGTACCGATCCCGTATGCGGTCGGCTCGAGCCATGGACACCGAGCACGACTACCTGATCGTTGGCGCGGGGCCGGCCGGTCTGCAGCTGGGGTACTTCATGCAACGCATGCGGCGCGACTACCTGATTCTGGAGTCGAGCGACGCCGTCGGCGCGTTTTTCGCCACGTTCCCGCGGCATCGCAGGCTGCTGTCCATCAACAAGGTTCATACCGGGTACGACGACCCCGAGGTCAACCTGCGGTGGGACTGGAATTCCCTGCTCAGCGACGGCGGCCCACTGTTCCGGCAGTACACCCAACGCTACTTCCCAGACGCCGAGGACATGACGCGTTACCTCGCCGACTACGCCACGAAGTTCGCGTTGCGGGTCCGGCTCGATTGCCGCATCGTCGGTATCGACCGCGTCGACGGCCTGTTCCGGTTGCGGACGGCCGATGGTGGCGGGTTCGCCTGCCGCACCCTGGTCATGGCGACCGGAGTGTCCCAGCCCTATGTCCCGAAGATCAGGGGGATCGAGCTGGCCGAGAACTACGTCGACATGTCGGTCGACCCGGCGGACTTCGCCGGAGCGCGGGTCCTCATCGTCGGCAAGGGAAACTCGGCTTTCGAGACGGCGGAGAACCTCGTCGAGACGGCCGCGCTGATCCATCTGGCCAGCCCACACTCCATCACCCAGGCGTGGACGTCCCACTATCCCGGTCACCTTCGCGCGGTCAACAACAACGTTCTCGAGACGTACCGCCTGAAGGGTCAGAACGCGTTGCTGGACGGCGAAGTCATCCAGATCGCGCGGGACGAGAGTGGCGGATTCCTCGTCGAGTTCGACTACGCCCACGCCGAAGGCGAGCGGGAGGTGCTCCGGTACGACAGGGTGCTCTGCTGCACCGGGTTCCGGTTCGACGCCTCGATGTTCGAGCAGTCGTGCGCACCCGAGATGGCCATCGACGGCCGGTTCCCGGCCCAGACCCCCGCCTGGGAGTCGACCAACGTGCCCGGCCTGTACTTCGCCGGAACCATCATGCAGACCAGAGACCACAAGAAGGCGGCGAGCCCGTTCATCCACGGGTTCCGTTACAACATTGGGACGCTGCACCGGATCCTGGAGGCCAGGAACCACCACGTCCCTTGGGCGTATACCGAGTTCCCGGCGACCGCGGAGGATGTCACCCGGGCCGTCATCGAACGCGTCAACACCTCGTCGGCGCTGTGGCAGCAGTTCGGTTTTCTGTGCGACGTCATCGTCGTATCGGAGGACTCCGGCCGGGCGCGCCTCTACCGGGAGCTGGCGGTCGACTTCGTGCGGGACTGTGCCTTCACAACCGAGGACCATTACTACGTGGTCACGCTCGAGTACGGGCACAGCCAGCCGGGCGATCCGTTCGAGTACCTCCGTACGCATCGGGAGAACGTGGATCGAGCCAGCGACAGCCAGTTCCTCCACCCGATCGTGCGGCAGTACCGCGGTACGACGTTGCGCCACGAGCATCACATCATCGAGGACCTCGCCGCGGAATGGCGCGAGGACGAACACGTCCGACCACTGTTGGATTTCCTCTCCGTACGGCTCCCCAGAAAGGAAGAGGCGAGTGTCTCGTTATGACTGGGGTCGACGCGACCTTCGAATCGACACGATGCGGGGCGCCCTCGGCCCGACCCGGAGCAGAGTCACCGGTCACGACGTCTACCGCCGGCTGCGGACCCTGGCGGACGTCAACACGTTCATGGAGCATCACGTCTTCGCCGTGTGGGACTTCATGTCCCTCCTCAAATCCCTCCAGCGCCAGCTCACGTGCGTCGCGGTCCCGTGGATACCCACCGGACCCAGCATGAGCCGGCGCCTGGTCAACGACATCGTTCTCGTGGAGGAGAGCGATGCCCTCGGCGGTGGGTTCATCAGCCACTTCGAGCTCTACCTACGCGGCATGGAGGAGGCCGGAGCCTACACGTCGACGGTCGACCGGTTCCTGGCCCTGCTGCGCGGCGGGATCGACGTACCGGAGGCGTTGCGCCGGGCCGATGTCCCACGACCCGCGGCCGAGTTCGTATCCGTCACCTGGGCCACGATCGCGAACGCACCAGTACACTGCCAGGCCGCTGCGTTCGCGTTCGGTCGCGAGGACCTCATCCCGGAGATGTTCGACCAGGTCATGGCGATCGACGACGGCAACGGCCGGCTCCGTACCTTCCGCGACTACCTGGCTCGCCACATCCAGGTCGACGCCGAGGAGCACACCCCGATGGCCATGCAGATGATCGCCGACTTGTGTGGCGACGACGACGCGAAGTGGGACGAGTGCGCCGACACGACCCTCCAGGCGCTCGAGGCTCGCGTGCGGTTGTGGGACGGCATCGTTGCCGCCCTGGACCTGGAGACGGTGGTCAGCCTACCTCGTTGAGTAGCCCCTCCCGAAGGACGAGCGCCGCCGCGAGTGTCCGGTTTGGACAGTTGAGCTTGGCCAGGATGTTCGCCACGTGTCGTTTGGCCCCGTTCTCCGATATGCCGAGCCGACGGCCGATCTGTTTGTTGCTGGAGCCTTCGACCAGAAGCTTCACGGCCTGGAGCTCGCGGGGGGTGAGCAGGAATGGACGTTTGGGGGGACTCGCCGGAGGGGGTTGCAGCCGCCTGAGCAACGCGTGCGCGAGCAGCGGCGGCATGGGAACGTCGCCGTGCACTGTCCGGGTCAACGTCGAGCGCAACGAGGTGCTCGTGAGTTCCGATTCCAAAAGGAAGCCGTCGGCCGGTACCGTCGCCGCGCGGACGATGGTCTCCTCGTCCGAGTCGCGCAGCAGGAGCATGACCTTGGCGCCGGTGGTGGATGCGGCCGCGCAGGCACGTTCCTCGTCACCGCCGAGCGGCGGAGAGACGATGACCACATCGACGGAGCCGACTACGGAAAACTCTTCCGTACCGTCGTAGACGTCCGTCACCTCCGGCAGCATCCCCAACATGCCGCGCATGCCTCGACGCAGCAACTCGCTGCGTAACACCATGAGAACACGCAATCCGTTCGCGCCGTTCATGCATCAGCTCCGCGCCGCGCTACAGACCGGTACCGGCGGCGTACACCGTCCACGTCAGCACGCCGTTACCGATCGGATGGACCCGGACCTGCACGCGCACCCGCGGCCGGCCAGCAGGCCAGGCTAGGAACCCGTCCCGGACCGGGATCAGATGGATCCGCCGCAGGTTGCCGGCGTCGAACAGCGGGTCGAGTGCCTTGAATGCGGACTCCTTGGCCGAGAACGCTGTGAGCAGCCGGTGCCGCCGTTCGGTGGGCGAGTCCACGTTGGACAGCCAGACCCGTTCCGGCTCGGTGAGGACGAGGTGGGCCGCCTCGTCGGGCAGGTGGGACAGCTCCAGGTCGATACCCACCGAACAAAACCGTTCGGTGGGCGCGGCCAGGGCCACCGCGATCCCCCGGGAGTGGCTCACCGACGCGGTGTATCCCACGGGAACGACGGGTCGGCCACGCTCGCCGATTACGACGCCACCGACCGGGTTCAGTGCCCCCGTGTCGGCCAGGGCATCGCGCAGCGCGCGGCGGCCGATCAGGAAGTCGACCCGGCGGCGAGTCGTCATCTGGGCGGCGAGTTGGCGCGTGCCCGGGCCGCGGTCCGGTTCGCCGGCCACGCCGAAGCCGAGCCCGTTCACCGCGGGCCGCGCCGCCACCAGCTGGTGCCGCAGCGTGGGGGTCAAGGTGCCGGTCATGACCGGTGGGTTGGCACAGGCAGGGTGGACGCCCGGTCGGTAAGCGGCTCGCCGTCGGTCGGGCCGTCCAGCGCCAACACGGCAGGCTGGCCGTCGGTCGGCATCGGGCTGGGCAGGTGACGCTTCACCAATGCGTACAGCGGGGAAGCGGCCAGCGTCGTGACGATCGTCATCAGCGCGAGCACCGTGTAGAGGTCACGCGTGATGATTCCGGCCTGCAGCCCGATGTTCAGCAGGATGAGCTCCATCAGGCCGCGTGCGTTCATCAGCGAACCCAGGGCGGCACTCTCCGGCCAGCTGAGCCCGACCGCGCGCGCGGCCAGCAGACACGCCCCACCCTTGCTGACGATGGCGACCACCAGCACCGCCGCGAAAGCCAACAGGATGCCCGGATCCAGAAGTAGGTTGATCTGAGTGTTGAGGCCCGAGTAGATGAAAAACAACGGCAGCAGTACCGCCGTCGTCACCGGCTCGATCCGGCTGCGCAGAGTGTCGGCGAAGGCGCCTCGCGGCATCACGAGTCCGGCGACGAACGCCCCGAACACCGAGTAGACGCCGACGCTGTCGGTGATCCACGCACACAGCGCCAGGATGGCTGCCGCGGCGACGAGTCCTTCGGGTCGGAGACGGCCACCGGTCATGGCCCACCCGCCGAAGCGGCGCAACAGCGGCCGGGCTACCGCGAGCATGAACGCGAAGTATCCAACTGTGCCGAGCAGAGCCAACACCGCCACCCCGGGACTGGCGGCAGCGGCGGCCACGACGAGGGCGAGCAGAATCCACGCGACCGCGTCGTCTACGCCGGCACACGCCAGCGACAAGGTACCGACCCGGGTGTTCATGATGCCGGTCTCCCACACGATGCGGGCCAGCATCGGGAACGCTGTGATCGCGATAGCCGCGCCGACGAACAGTGCGGCCTCCCACGGATGGACGCGCTCGCTGAAGAGCCGACCACCACTCTGGTGCAGAAGAAGGACGCCAAGAGTACCGCCCATGATCAGCGGAGCAGCCACACCCGACAATGACATCACCGCGGTATGCCTCACATGCCGCACCAGGATGCCGACGTTCAACCCGAGCCCGACCGAAAACATGTACAACACCAGGCCGAGCTGACCGAGTGCATAGACGATCGACAGCGACGGGTGGCCTACTGTCGTGGCGTTCGCCTCGCCACCCACGGCGATGGTGGACGGAAACAACCACTGTTGCACGCTCGGGTTCAACAGGCCCAACAGCGACGGGCCGAGCAGGAAGCCGGCGACCATGTCGGCGACGACCTGCGTCTGACCCAGCCGCCGGAGCACGACACCGACCAACCGGCATGCCGCGAGGACGACAGCGAGCTGTAGAAACAGATGCACCGAAAGCTCGAAGTTGGTCGGCACCCTCGATCCTCCTCGTCGACAAAGCGGCTGGCTTCACCTCGCATTCAACGGTGAGCCGTTCATCCAGGGCCAGACAGCGATCCGGCCGTGGACCCGACCGCTGTCGGCACTGCGGTCGACATGGCGACCGACTCGAGGCCGTCGAGTTCCAGCCGGTCCTCGCGTAGCCGGTTGTGCAGCTCGAGCTTTGTCCGGGCAGGCCGGCCGACATCGTCGTATTTGCGTTTGATCCGCTCGAGGTACTGGCGGGCCGTGCCATAGGCGATGCCGACCTGGCGGGCGGCGGCGCGCATGGTGCTCCCGCGCGCGTACGCGGTCAGCACCGCGCGTTCCTGCGGGGAGAGTCGGGGTCGAACCGGCGCGCTGGCCTGGTTGACGAAGCTCGGCTCCGAGCTGAGAAAGACGTCACCTCCGGCCACCGCCCGGATCGCTCCGGTGAGCGCGGCGAGGTCACGGTCCTTCGTGACGTAACCCGATGCGCCGGCCTCGATGGTGGCGAGCACATACTCGGTGTCGGAGATCTCGGACACGACGACGACCCGCCATCCCGCGGCCACCAGGCGCCGGACGTTGTCGGCTGGCTCGCTGTGATCGCGCAGGTTGAGGTCGAGCAATACGACATCCACCACCGCACCACTGGCCTGGAACGCGTCGACGCTGGTCGTGGTGTTGACCAAATCGAGGTCCGCGATCGGGCCGAACCACGCGCGCAGGCCGTCGAGGAGCATCCGGTCATCGTCTATGACGGCGAAACGGATCACTAGGCACATCCAGTTAGATTGGCCATAGTCAATGATCTGCACGGCGTCTGGCGATCCGCAAGAACGCACTAGAAAGTGCGGTGCTCACCGGGTGTATGTGCGTGCGCCCAGCCGATCACCGCCTGGACCATGCCCTCGAACGCGGTACCCAATGCGGTGAGGCTGTACTCCACCCCGGGCGGGATGCTGTCCGTCACGTGGCGCACGATCAACCCGTCATGCTCCAACTCGCGGAGGGTGACCGCGAGGAGCCGATGCGAGATACCACATACCGATCTCCGCAAGCCGTTGAAGCGATGCGTGCCGGAGCGCAGTGTGACGACCACCGGTATGCTCCATTTTGCCGACAGGTGGTGAAAGACCATGGTCGCGTTGCCCCTCGCCGGCGAGGGCAATGCGGTGAAGATCTGCTCGTCTACCATTGCGTTCGGGCATTCTCCGATCTGGGAAGCCACCAGTGCACCTCGAGGTGCCTTCTTGCATTGACCGGTGTGGTCGAGGTTCCCTTGGGCCTGTGGACAGTCGTGAACTGAACCGCGTTCTGGTCGTCACCGCACACCCCGACGATGTCGACTTCGGGGCGGGCGGGGCTATCGCGATCATGGCCGACAAGGGTGTGAAGGTGACGTACTGCGTCGTCAGCGACGGCGACGCGGGTGGTCACGACCGGCAGGCGGTCGACGTCGAGTTGGGCCGGCGACGGCGGGCCGAACAGTGTGCGGCGGCCGCCTGCGTAGGCGTGTCGGACGTCCGGTTCCTCGGCTACCCGGACGGTTACCTCGTGGCATCGTTGGACCTGCGTCGCGACATCGTCCGGGTGATCCGGGACGTGCGACCCGAACTCGTCATCACGCACACCCCGGAACGCAACTACCAGTACATCCCACCGAGTCACCCCGATCACCGGGCTGTCGGCGGCGCCACGGTGGATGCGGTGTATCCGGATGCGCGCAACCCCTACGCCTTTCCCGAGCTGCAGTCCGAGGAGGGCCTCGAAGCTTGGACGGTCCGAGCGGTGTGGCTGTTCGGCGGGATGACGCCGAATCACCATGTCGACATTTCGGAGAGCTTCGATCGGAAGCTGGCCGCGCTGCGCGCACACGAAAGCCAACACGCGCACATCAAGGGTCTCGAAGGATACGTCCGCCGGCTCTACGGTCGGTGGGCGCTCGAGGTCGGTCTACCGGAGGGCCGCTACGCCGAGCTGTTCCAAGTCGTCTCGACCATCGTCTGATTTCTGCCACTCGGTTGAACTGCTGTCGAGGTCAATTCGACACCGGCGACAATGTCGACAGCATCGGCAGATATACCTAATCCAGGTGGCGCGCGATGGCCGCACGTGAGTTGACGCCGAGCTTGCCCAGGATCCGGGTCAGGTGTGCGTCGACCGTCCGCTGGCTGAGGTAGAGCTGCGCGGCGATGGCGCGGTTGGTCAGTCCCTGCGCGGCGAGCTCCGCCACCTCGCGCTCGCGAGCGGTGAGCTGCCCCGGCATTCCGGCCGGTCGTGCGGACCGGGGCAGCCGGGCGGCGGCCCGGAGCTGTGCGCGCGCGGCCTGGCCGGCCAGCCAGGTCGCGCCCATGCGGGCCAGCCGCTCCCGGGCCCGGCCGAGTTCCTCACGGGACTGGGTCACCTTGTGGTCCTGCAGGAGCGCCTCGGCCAGCGTCATCCGGGCCTGCGCCTCGTACACCGGGAACCGGCACCGGGCGTACTCCTTGGCGGCCACCTGGGCCTGTTCGACCGCCTCCGCGATCCGGCCCTCGGCGAGCAGCACCTCCGCGTCCGCCTGGGCGACCGCGCCGAGCCGGCTGGCCAGCGACACGCCCGTGGTGGCGATGCGCGCCTCGTTGACCCACCGGCGGGCTCCGGCCAGGTCACCACCGGCCCGGTGCGCCGCGCCCAGGAGGGCGTACGAGGTGGGCGCCAGGACGCCGAGCCGACCGGATCCCGCGTCGTGCCACGTCTGCGGGCGGCGCAGGTAGACGGTGTCCCGATCCATGGCCAGCAGCACGTCGCCGATCACGATGTCGGCCACCAGCCGGTGCCAGGCCGAGGCGACGTGGCCGAACCGGTCCATCTCGTCGGCGGCGGCGGTCACCGCCTCCGGACCGTCCCGCCACCACAGCGGCCGGAGCCGGACCGCGATGGCGAATGCCGTCATCTCACCGCTGCCCACCTGCCGGGCGATCGCGTCCGCGGTCAACGCGTCCTGCAACGACTCAGCGACCCGCCCTTTCAAGCTGACGGCCACGGCCCTGATCGGGTACAGCTGCGGCATCAGAAGCATCCGCCCGTACCGCCGCGCCAGGTTGGCGCCCCGGTCGAGGTGGCGCACGGCGTGGTCGGTCTGGTCGACCAGCAGCTCCAGCCAGCTCAGCGGAACTATCGCGTCGAGCACGTCGCGCAGCGAGCCGTCGTCCAGCCCGTCCACATGGGACCGGGCCCGCTCCAACCGTCCCAGCACCTCGCGCAACGAGCTGCCGCCCGGCAGGGCCGCCAACGCGTCCAGGGCACAGGCGACCGCCGCTTCGCCGGGGTGACCGACTCCCACGGCGTGTACCAGCGCGTGGGCCGCCTCGGCGGCACTCTCCCAGCGACCGGCGAGCAGCTCGGCGGCGATGAGCTCGAACCGCAGTGACACGGTGGCTGGGGCGTTACTAGAGCGGGCCAGCTCGGCGCTGGCCAACGCGCTCGCCTCGGAGGTCCGACCGAGCAGCCGCGCCGTCATGGCCAGCAAGCGGACCGCGCCGGCCCGCGTCCGGCCGGTCAGTCCGGACAGGTCACCGAGCTCCTTCTCGGCGGCCGCGAGCTGTCCGGACAGTACCAGCGCCTTGGCCAGCAGCAACCGCAGCTCGGCTCGGCACGGGCCGAGCTGCGGGCGCTCCGGCAGGATCCGCAGCGCCGTACGCACCCACTCCACGCTCGTCGTCGGTGCGGTGTCCAGCATCGCGCGGGCGGCTTCGGCGAGTACCTCGGCCGCCTCCTCGTCGCCGAAGCGAGCCGCGTGCTCGAGGTGCCAGGCCAGCCGGACCGGCGCGGCGCCGCACCGCGCCAGGTGCTCGACTGCCCGCCGGTGCGCCCCGGTCCGCCAGCCAGGGCCGGCCAGCCGGTACGCCGCGGCCCGCACCAGCGCATGCCGGAACACCAGCCGGCCGTCTCGTACCCGCAGTACGTCCCGGACCACCAGCCGATCCGCGGCGGCGACCGCTACGGCGGACGTCACTTGCGCCACGGTGGCGAGAACCTCCAGGTCGACGTGGTCGAGCAAAGCGGCCGATTGCGCGACCAACCGTTCGGATTCGGCGAGCCCGCCGAGCTCGGCGGTGATCACCCGATCCAGCTTCGCCACGATCCGGCTGTCCAGCTCGGGCCGGGCCTCGTCCAACGCGGCCAACACTTCTACCGGTGCGTCGCCGAGTATCTCCAGATACCGCGGGATGCCATCACTAGCCTGATGAAGCAGTAGGCATCGCGCCGGCTCGCCCGGGAACAGTTCGGCGACATCAGCCGCCCGCAGCGGAGCCAGGCTCAGCCAGTGCACCACCGGCCCGGCCCGGCCGAGCTCCCGGTACAGCGCGGGCGGGCACTGGCCGGTGCGGTAGGCCAGCGCAATGAGCACTGCCGCGTCCGGCGGGTGTCGCACCAGGTACTCCAGCGCCTCGAGCGAGGCCGGATCGGTCCAGTGCACGTCGTCGAGAGCGAGTACCGCTCCACCCGCCCTGGCCAGCCGAACCAGCTCGTCGCGGGTGACCCGGTTGCGCCGGCGGCGATCCACCCCGTCGGCCGCGGGAAACGCGTCACCGAGGAGCGCGAACGGCGTCGACTGCTCGCAGTCGGTCGCGCGGCCGGCGCGTACCTCACGCCCGCAGGCTCGCGCGCGGTCGACGATCTCGGCGAGCATCCGCGTCTTCCCGATGCCGGGTTCGCCCTCGACCACCACGATGGCGGGACCGCCCGCACGGTCAGCAAGCAGCCGGGCGACCACATCCAACTCCACGGCCCGGCCAACCAACGGGCAGTCTCGGCCAAACGTGCCCACCTGCTGACCATCGCCGATGGATCGTCCGATCGCTCACCTGAAGCCGCTTGATGCAATCGACCTTTACCTTCCGAGAGAAACAGATCAGTGCTCGGGCCCGGTCGATCGGGTATGCACACGACCTACCCGATCGTGGGGTCTCGAGTGACGCCTCTTTCAGGGCTTCCGTGCCGGTGCGGCTGTCAGCTTTGACTCATGGACCAGCGCCTCGAGCACGTGGTCATCCTCGGCGGTGGAACCGCGGGTTGGATGACGGCCGCATATCTCGGTAAGGCGTTGCAGGGCAGCATCAGGATCACCGTCCTGGAAGCGCCGGCGATCGGCCGGATCGGGGTCGGCGAGGCTACTGTGCCGAACCTGCAGCGGGCCTTCTTCGACTACCTCGGCCTCGCCGAGGACGACTGGATGCGCGAGTGCAACGCGAGTTTCAAGATGGCGGTGAAGTTCGTCAACTGGCGTACGCCGGGGGAGAGCCAGCCTGTCGCGCGGTGGTTCGGCGCTGTACCGGATCACTTCTACCACCCGTTCGGCCTGCTGCCGGATTGCGACCAGATCCCGTTGTCGCATTACTGGTACTACGCCAGGCAGCGCGGCGAGTGCGCGGAGCGGTACGACTACGCCTGTTTCCGCGAGCCGCCGCTGATGGACGCGAACCGGGCGCCGCGGAGGCTGGACGGCGAGCGGGTCACCCGGTACGCCTGGCACTTCGACGCGCAACTGGTCGCCGACTTCCTCCGCCGGTTCGCCACCCAGAAGCAGGGCGTGGAGCACATCGAGGACGAGCTTCTCGAAGTACACAAGGACGGACGCGGGTTCATCACCGGGCTGTCCACTGTGGGCGGACGCCTGATCGAGGGCGACCTTTTCGTCGACTGCTCCGGCTTCCGCAGCCTGCTCATCAACCAGGCGATGGGGGAGCCGTTCATCGACATGAGTGACCACCTGCTGTGCGACAGCGCGGTCGCCACGGCAATCCCCAACGACGACGCGCGCCTGGGCGTCGAGCCGTACACCTCGGCGATCGCGATGTCCGCGGGCTGGACGTGGAAGATACCGATGCTGGGCCGACACGGTACCGGTTACGTCTACTCCAGCGCGTTCCTCGACCGGGATGGGGCCACGGCGGAGTTCAGCCGGCTGTGGGGGCTCGACCCGGCGCGTACCAAGTTCAACCAGATCCGGTTCCGGGTCGGCCGCAACCGCCGGGCCTGGGTGAAGAACTGTGTCGGTATCGGGTTGTCGTCGTGCTTCCTCGAGCCACTGGAGTCCACCGGCATCTACTTCATCTACGCGGCGATCTATCACCTCGCGAAGCACTTCCCGGACCGCGGGTTCGACCAGCGGCTCATCGACCGGTTCAACCGGGAGGTCGAGGTGATGTTCGACGACACCCGCGACTTCATCCAGGCGCACTTCTACCTCGCGCCGCGGACGGACACCCCGTTCTGGCGGGCGAACAAGGAGCTGACCCTGACCGACAACATCCTGGAGAAAATCGCCATGTACAAGGCCGGAGTAGCGGTCAACCCGCCTCCGTAACTTCTGGACCAACGGCAGCTACTACTGCATCTTCACCGGAATGAACCTGATGCCCGATCACCCGCTGCCGGCGCTGGCCTACAAGCCGGACTCGGTACGCCGGGCGGAGCCGTTGTTCGCGGAGGTCCGACGGCAACAGGAGGAGCTTGCTCGGACGTTGCCGAGCAACTACGAGTTGCTTTGCCAGCTGCACGGGAGATGAATCGGTGTCCTCGGACGACCCGCACGTGGTGGTGCTGAGCGGCTCGTTGGCGCTGGGGTCACGTACCGACCGGCTGGCCCGCTGGTGTGCCGATGAATGTGTCCGGCGTGGCGCCACCATCAGCCTGTTTCCCGGTACCGCGCTGGAGTTTCCGTTCTACCGGCCAGGGCTGGTCGAAGGGTTCGCGGTGCGGGACTACCGCGCGGCGCTGGTCCGGGCCGACGGTGTCGTCCTGCTCTCCCCGACGTACCACGGTGCCCCCTCCGGGCTGCTCAAGAACGCCGTTGACTACATCAACGGGACCGACGACGAGGAGCGGCCGTACCTGGATGGCCGGCCCGTCGGCTGCGTCACGCTGGCCTCGGGTGAGCAGGGAGCGGTCGCGAGCCTCGCTACGCTCCGGGCCATAGTCCACGCGTTGCGCGGCTGGCCGACTCCGCTCGGCGTGGCTCTGTCCACGATGGACATGTCACAGGACGCCGACGGCCGGCCGACCGCGGCCCCGGCGGCCAGGCAGCTGCACGTGATGATCGGCCAAGTGCTCACACTCGCTCGGGTGCACCGCAGCGCCCGCACGACCGACCAGGTGACCTCCGCCGCGCCGGGATAAGTTGTTCCGGTGAAACGGGTACTCCTGACCGGGATGTCCGGGACCGGCAAGTCGACAGTGATCGAGGAACTGGCGGCACGCGGCTACCGGGCCATCGACACCGACTACGACGGCCTGACAGAACTGGTCGACGTCCCCGACGACGATCCAACCAGCCTGACACCGGGACAGGACTGGCTCTGGCGAGAGGACCGCATCCAGGAACTACTGTCCACCGACGACGTCGACCTGCTCTTCCTCAGCGGTTGCGCCCCCAACCAGGTCAGCTTCTACCCCCAGTTCGACCACATCATCCTGCTGACCGCGCCTGCACCCGTCATCGCTGCGCGGCTGACCACCAGGACGAACAATCCCTACGGCAAACGGCCACACGAACTGGCCCGCGTACTCCACCTACAGCAGACCATCGAGCCGCTCCTGCGACCCGCCGCCGACCTGGAGATAGACACCAGCGCCCCGGTAGCTCGAGTCGTCGCCACGATCCTCCGACAGGTGCAGGAAAAGTGATGGCTCCAAAGACAGTCGGCGTGGGTACGGTCATCGGGTGGCGTACGACGCCTGGGCCGAGAGCATCCGTCTGATCGCCGATGGGCTGCCGGATCAGCCGGTGCGGCTGAGCCGTCGCCGCCGGTTCGCACCGATCGCGTTCGATGTCGATGGCGACGTCGCGGCCACACGCTTCCTGCGTCGCGGCGCCGGCGTTTTCTGGGACGAGATCCACCTGCTGGTCGCGGACGGCAGCGGCAGCTGGCGGATGCTCGGCGGCAGTAGGTCATGGGGTGATCCCCAGGACCGCACCGCAGAGGGATTCGTGCGGGCTCGGTACGACCTCGCGCCACATCAGGTGGTGGTTGGCGGCTACTCCATGGTCCGGCGCGACTCCGACCGCCGGTTGCCCTGGACAGGGCGTTGGGTGCGCGCCGCAGAGGTGCTTGTCGGTAGCCAGATCGCTTGTCTGGTCGTCGCTGGCCGCCAACTGCCGGTCCGGTACCACGGTCACCTGGTCGTGGTTTGGGGCTCCCGCCGGCCGCCCGCTGTGACCGCATGCGATGCCGCCGGGCGGTTGGTCGCTGCCGTCACCCTGCCTGACGGTCGTCCGCGACACCGGGTCATATGGCATCGAAGGTGGTCGGTCTAGAGGCGATCCCACTCGAACAGGGTCATGGCGACTCCCTCGACCAGCGCGACGCGGATGGGGACCCGGGCGCCGGCGACGGCCTTGGCGGCGTACTCCTGGTCGACTGGAACGGCTTGGTCGCGCTCGAGGTAGGAAGCGCCATTGTCGAGTCGGATGGCTAGGTCCATCCGGTACAGGCGCCGCTCGTCGACCGGCGGCATCGGGATGACCGCCGTCAGCTCGGCGGTGCCGGGCAGGCCGACCGCCCGGACTCGTGCCTTCAGATCCTCGCGCGAGGTCGGCGTGCCGGTCACCTGGGGCAGATCGGGCAAGTACGGCGTTTCGCTGGGCCGGAACGCTTGCGGTGGTACCGGCGCCCATTCGCGACTGTCGCCCGACCAGTCGATCACCACGCGGTCCCGCCTATCCGGATGGACGCGTACCGGTAGCGGCCGCCCGGCCATCAGCCTCGGTACCAGCATGAAAGGAATCACCCGCCTGATCGTCACCTCGTACGGCGGCTGGTCGGGACGCGAGATCGACAGACGCAGTCTCAGCTGGGGCTGATGGTTCACCCGGGTACCGGTCTCGGTGGCTTCGACGACCGTGGCCCGCGCGGCGATCCCGTCACGGAGTATCCGGGCGGTCTCCCAGGCCCGTCGTAGCAGCACCGAGCCGACCGCGATCGTTCCGACGGCCACGATCGTGCCGATGTTGTCCGGGAAGCGCAGGAACATCGAGTCGTACCACTCGATGTCCCGCGCGGCGGGGTAGTCGCGGGTGACCAGCCACCAGAGCACCGCGTTGAACGGCAGCAAGACCAGACCGACGACGAGCACCACCACCGCCACCCGGCGCTGCAACCCCGCCTCGCTGTACCCACTCACCGTCGCCACGCAACCGTTGTACCGAGTCCACCGACCTCGGTCTACCCGCCATTCGTCATGCACACCACACCCGCGGTCCTCCTCGTCACCACACTGCGCCGGATCACCGGTACCGCGAACTGATCTCTCTCAGGTTGCCGTAGAAACGAGGATCACGGAAACGGCCGTCTTTCCCACCTACTCTGGGGGGATGCCGTGGCTGACAACCATCTCGCGGGCCGAGGCGGTCGGGGACCTGGCACAGACCTATGCGGAGATGGCCGCCAGGCCCATACCGGATGCGTATCGGCCGCCGCATGACGACGCCCCGGGCATAATCCGGGCGCACAGCCTGGATGCGGAGTTGATGCGCCTCACGTTCGGGGTGTCCGGGACGCTGCACATGTCGGCACTGGACTGGGCCGACCGGGAGCTGATCAGCAGCGTCACCTCGCGCACCAACCAGTGCCTGTATTGAACGTCCGCTCACGCAGAGTTTCTGCGTGTCGCTAGCGGCAGCTCGGCGCTGTCGGAGACCGTGCTCGGGGGCGAGGACGACCAGCTACCGCCGCGCAGCGCCGCGTTGGCCCGGTTCGCTACCGCACTGACCGCTGCGCCATGGTCGATCACCCCCGAGTTCGGCGCTGAGCTTGCCGCGCAGGGCCTTGGGGCTGAGGCGGTCCAGGCCGCCACCGGCGTGACGGCCATGTTCAACTACCTGACCCGGGTCGCCGACGCCACCGGCATCGAGTTCGACTACCGGTCACCGCTACCGGAGTTCCAGCCCGACCGCGGACGCGAGCCTGTCCCGCGTCCCGACCGCGCGGCCTGGCCCGTGGTCGCGTTCGCGGAGATGACCCACGCGTGGCAGCAATGGCACGGGTATGTGTTCGACTCCGATACGCCACTGGCCCGTCGGGAGCGCCGACTGCTGGCCGCTGC
>Ga0075420_100000777_pt1 | contig 26371 bp, 24 predicted proteins | sample SoiMetdeltSBSDD4_FD_75296 | JGI IMG/M metagenome (GOLD analysis project Ga0075420, IMG submission 75296) | Bulk soil microbial communities from a Populus tree surrounding site in Tennessee, USA - Soil MetaG P. deltoides SBSDD4 | ecosystem: Environmental > Terrestrial > Soil > Tree plantation...
CGGCGGCTACAAGCAGAGCGGCTACGGCCGGGAGAAGGGGCTCGAAGCCCTCGACGACTACGCCCAGGTCAAGACCGTCAGCGTGTCCCTCCAGTGACCCACCATCGATCGGAGACCGAGCCGTGGACGCCACCGAACTGCGCCGGGCGATGCTGGGCGACGAGTACGTCGACGCCCAGCGCGCCGACCTCACTCCTGCCCTGCAGGAGTTCCAGGACTACGTCACGACGCAGGCGTGGGGCGTCTGGGCCCGGGGCGGCGCGCTCAGCACCCGGGATCGGAGCCTGCTCGTGCTGGCGATGACCGCGGCGCTTGGTCGGATGGAGGAGTTCCGGCTCCATGCGGCCTCGCGATCGAGGACGGGCGTCACCGATGACGAGCTCGACGAGCTGCTGTTCCAGATCGCCGCCTACTGCGGGGCGCCGGCGGGGATCGCGGCCAAGCGGGCCGTGACCGAGGTCCGGGCGAGCGAGCAGGGCTGATGGGCGCAACCGTCGGGTTCGTCGGCCTCGGGAACATGGGCAGTGCGCTGGCCGCCAACCTGGTGGCGTGCGGGCTCGACGTCGTGACCCACGACCTCGCCGGGCCCGACCGGAGCCCCGAGGGAGCGACGTTCGTCTCGTCCGTTGCCGAGCTGGCCGCCCGCGCCCCGATGGTCGTGTTCAGCCTGCCCGATGGCCGCGCGTGCGACGCGGTGGCCCGCTCCCTGGTCGAGGCCACGGGCTGCCGGGTGACCCATGTCGTGGACACGTCGACGGTAGGGCTCGAGGCGGCGGAGGCGCTCGCTGCGCGGCTGGCCGAGAGCGGCGTCGCCTACGTCGACGCGCCGGTGTCGGGCGGCGTCGCCGGCGCGCGAGCCCGCACGCTCACGGTCATGGTCGCGGGGCCGCCGGCCGCCTGCGACGCGGTCGAGGCCGTGCTCGCCGGGTTGAGCGACCGCTGCCACCGGGTCGGCGACCGGCCGGGGCTGGGCCAGGCGCTGAAGCTGGCCAACAACTTCCTCTCGGCCACCGCGCTGGCCGCGACCAGCGAGGCCGTCGCCTTCGGGACCGCGGTCGGGCTCGACATGGCGACGATGCTGGAGGTCCTGAACACCTCGAGCGGGCAGAGCGCCGCCAGCAGCGACAAGTTCGTCAACCACGTCCTCACGCGCCGCTACGGGTCAGGCTTCGCGAACACGCTGATGGCCAAGGACGTGGAGCTCTACCTGGATGCGGTTGGGACCAGCCACGGCCCGGCCGTGATCGGCGCCGTCACCGCCGAGATCTGGCGACGCTTCGCCACCGCCGACCCCGACGCCGACTTCACCCGCATCTACCCCTTCGTGGCCACTTAGTCAGGCGAAGTGGAGGGCTTGGCCGGTGATCATGAACCTCGGGGTCGCGGCGCAGTTCGGGGCGGCGGCGTGCAGCAGGTGGGGGTGGAGGAAGACGACGTCGCCGGGCTCGCCGGTCAGCTCGACGACCCGGACGGGGACGCCGCGAACGACCGGGCCGTCGTCGAGGCGGGGTTCCCGGAACCAGGGATGGGACCCGAAGATCGCCTCCCGCACGGTGCGGGAGCTGCCGGGGTCGGACGGGTCGGTGTCGGCCAGGTGGTCGGCGACGAGCCGATGCGAGCCGGCGATCACCAACGTGCCGCCCCCGCCGGCGCCGACCGGGGTCACGTAGCCGAGCCACTTCACCAGCAGCTGCGAGCCGGGGGCGCCTCGGGCGGGCCAGTCGAGGTGCCAGCCGGTGGTCGGCACCGTCCAGTCACCCGCTGTCGGGAAGGTGACGAGCGCGCCTCCCCAGTCGGCCGGGTGCGGCCAGGCGTCGGTGCCGAGGAGCGCCATCGGCGGCATCAGCGCCGGGGTTCTACGGTGCCGGGCATGGCGTTGTTTCATCGAGCGACGATCACTCCGACCAAGGCCGAGCTCATCGCCGAGTGGATTCCCACCCAGGCGTGGGGGCCGACGGCGGACGACCCGACCGAGGTGATCGGGTCCTACCGGTTCGACGATCCCGACGGACGGGTCGGCATGGAGACCCACCTCGTCACGGCGGGCGGGGCGCTGCTGCAGGTGCCCCTCACCTACCGGGACGAGCCCCTCGACGGGGCGGCGGACGCCCTCATCACCGAGATGGAGCACTCGGTGCTCGGCACCCGCTGGGTGTACGACGGGCTGCGTGACCCCCAGTTCGTCGTCATGTTCGCCGCGGTGGCGATGACCGGGCAGGGCGAGGCCCTCGGCATGGTCGAGCACGACGGCCACTGGTACGTCGTCCCGAGCAACGTGCGCATCCAAGGCGGCGGGTGGACCCAGGAGCGCGTGCCGGTCGACGGCTTCGAGCTGGCAGCCGACGACGACGCAGCCGCCGCTGCGGTGCTGCGCAACGACCGGTTCGAGCTGACCGTGTTCCGGCGCCCCGCCCCCGGACCGCGACCTGCGATCGGGCTCACGGCTACCTGGGAGGACCAGCGGGACCCTGTCGTCCTCGCCGAGGTCCGGGAGCGGTAGTACCCCCATTAGTTGCATTACAGACGCACAATTTTCCCAAAAGTGCCCTGCTCGTGACCCCTTCACAAGGCGAACCCATACGGGTTACGATGCGTCAGATTCGGTGGAACACACCGAACAAGCACGGGTCTTCAGGGGGGAACAGGCTGCTCAGAGGCGCCACTCTGCATCACCGTTGAGTCGACACATCGCGCAATAATTGCTGCCGCACCCCCGATGACCGCCATCAAAGGGGGGATTACGTGCGTAGGAATCGCTCAATCATCGCGACGCTATTGGCGACCGCCGCCCTCGTCGCATCGTCGTTCGCCGCCAGCGCGGCGCCAGCCGCGCCAACGGCCGCCGCCCCGGCGCGGCTGCCCGACCAGGTCCTCGGCGCGCTCCGGCAGGACATCGGCATCTCGACCGCGGCGCTCCACACGAGGTTGGCCAACGAGGCTGCCGCCCCGGCTGCCACCGCCCGCTTGGAGCGGAGCCTCGGATCGACCTTCGGCGGTGCCTGGCTCGCCGGCGACACCGCCAAGCTGACGGTCGGCATCACCAACGTCGCCGCCGCTCCGCTGGCCTGGGCCGCCGGGGCACGACCGGTCCTGGTCCAGAACAGCCAGACCGAGCTGCAGGCCGCCCACAGGAGGCTCGACCGGGCCGAGGCCACCGCCCCGGCCGGCGTCACCGGCTGGTACGTCGACGTGACCACCAACCGCGTCGTCGTCGAGACCACCGCGGCGAACGCCCAGGCCGCCCAGCGGTTCGCCGCCCGGGTGGGTGTCGCCGGCAGCGTCCGGGTCCAGGTCGCCGCCCAACCGCAGCTGCTCTACGACGTGCGGGGCGGCGACGCCTACTTCACGCCGCAGTTCCGCTGCTCGATCGGCTTCTCGGTCGTCGGCGGCTACACCACCGCCGGGCACTGCGGCCGGGCCGGCACCACCACCAGCGGCTTCAACCGCGTCGCCCAGGGCTCCTTCCAGGCCTCGTCGTTCCCGGGTGACGACCACGCGTGGGTGCGGGTGAACTCGAACTGGGTGCCCCGCCCCATCGTCAACGGCTACGGCCGGGGCAACGTCACCGTCCGGGGCTCGACCGAGGCGGCCGTCGGCGCCAGCATCTGCCGTTCCGGCTCCACGACCGGCTGGCGCTGCGGCACCATCCAGGCCAAGAACCAGACGGTGCGCTACCCGCAGGGCACGGTGTTCGGGCTCACCCGCACCAACGCCTGCGCCGAGGGCGGCGACTCCGGTGGCTCGTTCATCAGCGGCAACCAGGCCCAGGGCATGACGTCCGGCGGCTCGGGCAACTGCACCACTGGAGGCACGACCTTCTTCCAGCCCGTGCGCGAGACCCTGTCCCGCTACGGCCTGACCCTCGTCACCGGTTGACGTGACCCAGTACCAGCCCGAGGACCGTCGGGGGGTCCTCGGGCTGGTCCGCCGCCGGCCCGACGCCCGGTGGGTGCCGCCGCAGCAGTAGCGTCGCCGGCAATGGGCGGTGCGGGTCTCGTGGGCGGCGAGGGCGAGCGGCTGGCCTTCGCGCTGCTGCGCCAGGGCGACCTGGTGGGTGCCATCACCGCGGCCGAGGCCGTGCCGGCGGCCGAGCGCACGCCGTCGCTGGCGATGACCGCCGCCGACGCTCGCGTCTGCTCGGGCCAGGGCGACCTCGACGAGATCGAGCACCTCCGCGACATCGCCGCGACCACCGGCGACAAGGCGCTCGGGCTGCGGGTGCAGGCTGCGCTGGCCGACTACCACGCGCTGCGGGGCAACCCGCTGTGCGGCCAGGTCGCCGCCCAAGCGCTGGCCGCGGTCGGCGACGACGGGCTGCTCGACACCGAGCGGCACTGGGCCCGGGGCCGGCTGTGGCGGACGCTGGCGCTGAGCCTGCTGTTCGTCCCGCAGGACCGGCCGGCGACGTCGCTCGACCTGCTCGAGCGGGCCAAGGCCGACTTCAGCGCGGCCGGCTTCGACGCCGAGTCGGCCCGGGCCACCGCCGACCTCCACTTCGTCTGGACGCTGGCGTTCGCCGAGGACATCGACCGCACCAGCGACATCGTCACCGAGTGCCTGGCCCGCATGCGGACGCTCGGCACGTCGTACACCGGCCTGCTCCTGGCTTACCGCCTCTACCTGGACTTCTTCACCGGCGACCTGCCCGCGGCGCACGCCGGCCTCATCGAGCTCGACCGGCTGGCGGCCGACGACCGGGCGCCGCTACTGCCTCTCGCCCGCGTCATCTCCGGCTACGTGCGGGTGGCGGTCCGGCTGATGGGCGACGGCCCGACCCGGCCGGTGCTCGACGCCATCGAGGCGCACTTCGAGACCGTGCGGTCCGAGGCGATGCTGGTCACCACCGGGCAGCTCGTCGGAATCGCGGCGGTGCTGATCGACCTGGGCTACGTCTGCCCCGGACACCTGGCGGTCGCCCGGCGGTGGGCGAGCCAGGCAGCCGCCGGTGAGGCCAGCACGCCCCAGACCGGCCAGGACCTCGCCGGCCTCAACGCCCGCCTCGACCTGCTGGAGCGGGCCGACGACGCCGCGGTGGCTGCGGTCGACGCCGACATCGCGGCCGTGCGCAACGTCGGGCTGCGGCGCGATGCCGGGCACCGGGCGCTGCGGGGCGCATTGGCCGCCCGCCGGGCCGGTCGTCACGACGACGCCGAGCGCCTGGAGCGCCAGGCCGTCGCCGACCTACCCGCTGTGGCGCAGCGCATCTTCTGGGAGCACGCCATCCTCAACCTGCTGCGCGACCTGGCCCGGCGGGCCCAGCCTCGGCGGGGTGGCCCCGAGGTGCGGCTCCTCGGCCCGGAGGTCACGGTGACCGTCGCCGGGCGCACGCATGCGGTCCGACCCACGATCGCCCGCCTGCTGGTGGCGCTGGTGGCCGAGGGCGGATCGGCCCCGGCCGACCGGCTGGTCGACTTCCTGTGGCCCGACGCCGACGCTGCGACCGGCCGGGCGCGGCTGCGGGTCGCGCTCCATCGCCTCCGCCGGGCGCTGGGCGGCGAGCGCGACTCCGCCGACGACCCGGTCGAGCGGCGAGGCGACCTGGTGGGCCTGGCCTCCACGGTCACCGTCGACGCACTGGAGTTCGAGCGGCTGGCGCGGGGCGGACCCCTCGACCGGGCCGCCGCCCTCGACCTGTACCGCGGCGGGGTCGCCGAGGTGCAGCTCGCCTACGACGACGTCGCCCTGCCGCTGCGGCGCCGCCTCGACGGGCGGTGGCGGCGGATCGCCCGCCGGGCGCTGGACGACGTCGGCCTGGCTCCGGAGACCGCGGCCCGCATCGCCGCCGTCGCCGTCGCCACGGCGGCCGCCACCGCCACGCCCGACGATCCCGACGGCGACCACGAGCTCATCGAGCTGGCCCGGGCCGCCGAAGCCCACCTCGCCGGCGCCCGCGCCTAGGGCAGGTCGTGCGGGGTCAGCTGGGCGACGCCGGCTGGAGGTCCTCGACCAGCTGCAACGCCTCGTCACGGGTGAAGTCCACCGTGTTGACGAAGGCCACGATCCCAGGGGCCTCCTGCCAGATGACGGTCTCCGTGCGGGGGAACTCGCCCGCCGGGATCCGGTCGCCGCGAGGATCGTCGACCAGCACGGCGTGGGCATCGCCCCGCACCCGGGTCGGGGCGGTGTGGGCCAGCCACCGGTGGACGACCATGTCGTCGCCGACCGGGTCGGGGTAGGTGACCACGGACACCGAAGGACCGAGCCCTTCGGGTCGATCGCCGGGCCGGTCGTAGAGGTCGTCGTGGCCGTCCCAGTGGCTGGGGAAGCCCCACGCCCCGGAGGCGACGACGTTGTCGAGGGTGCCGATCTGCTTCCAGCGGTAAGCCAGGTCGGCGGGCATGTCGCCGAACCGGGCGCCCTGGGTGTCGACCACGATCAGATCGACGAGGTTCGCCAGCGCCTCCTCGGACAGCGTCCACGACGCGAAGACCACGTGGTACCCGTGCTCCCGCCAGCCGATCCAGTTGAACCCGTGGCGGACCGACCTGATCCCCACGACGTTGCCCCAGCTCGACGTGCCGCCCTCGCCCTGGAGGCCGTGGACCGTGACCGGGTGCTCGCCGCGGAGCCCGCTCGGTTGGCGCTTGGTGGTGATGATCGCCCAGTCCGCGGCGCCGAGGGGGTCCGCGGTCGTCGAGTTCCCGGACACCGTGATGACCGGCATGTCGAGCTGGTGGCCGGGTGGGGCCGGGTACTCCTCGAGCACGTGCCGCGCCAAGCCGGGCGGCAGCGACTCTGGTACCAGGTGGGGCACCGCGTGGCTCCCGCCCGACTCGGCGGCTGGGGGCCCGGAGGTTGGGGTCCCAGGATCGTCGGCGCCCTTGGCGCCGTTGGCGGGGTGCGACTGAGGGGCGCCGTCGTCGCCCCCGCCACAGGCGCCCAGTGCTGCGACGACCACGGCCACGACGATCCTGTGCCTCCAGCTGCCCACGCCGACACGGTCCTCTACCCCCGTGTCCGCACCGTTTCCACCGCCCGCAGAAACGGGCGGCCACCCTGCTGATGAGGGTCAGGGCACGCGGCGCATCACCAGGAGGGCGATGTCGTCGGTGGTGGGATCGCTCCCGATGAGGTTGGTCATGACGTTCTGGCACACGGCCTCGGGTGCATCGACGGGCACCGAGTCGCGCAGGATCTCGAGGCGCTCGTCGATGGGCACCTTGCGCCGCTCCACCAGGCCGTCGGTGTAGAAGCACAGCACCGACCGCATCTCGATGTCGACGGTGGTGGACCGCCGGGCCGACGGGCCGGTCACCCCGATCGGCGGGTCGGGTGGGATGTCGAGGAACCGGGGCGGCTCGTCCGGGGTGGCGACGACCGGAGGGGGATGGCCGGCCAGTGAGACGTGCATGGTCTCCAGCGACGGGTCGAGCACGGCGAACAGCACCGTCGCCATCTCGCGCGGCTCGAAGTGGCGCAGCTTGCGGTCGACGCGGTCGAGCACCGCGGCGGGTTCGAGGGTCTCCAGCGCGTAAGCCCGCACGGTGCTCCGCAGCCGGCCCATGACGACCGCGGCTTGCAGCCCCCGCCCGGCGACGTCGCCCATGATGACGCAGACGTGGCCGGAGGGCAGTGTGAACAGGTCGTACCAGTCGCCCCCGACCCCGCCGTCCTCGGCGGTGACGTAGCGGCTGGCCAGTTCGAGGCCGGGGATCGTGGGCAGCCGCTCGGGCACGAGGCTCCGCTGCAGGGCCACCGCCGCGGTCCGCTCGGTGACCGAGCGGCGGGCCAGCATTGCCAGGGCGACCCGGTCGCCGACCAGCTGGAGGAGATCGGCGTCGTGGTCGGTGAACTGGCGGTCCGACAAGGTGCCCACGTGGAGGACGCCGACCAGCTCCCCGGCGGCCAGCAGCGGCACGCCCAGCAGGGAGTGGATGCCCTTGGCCCGCAGCACCGGGTTGCGGACGGTGGTCTGATCGACCCGGTTGAGGATGATCGGCCGCCGCTCCGCCGCGACGCGGCCGGCGAAGCCTTCGCCGAAGGAGATGCGGAAGCCCTGCCGCACCTCCTCCTCGAGCCCTCGGGCCGCCGCGGCCGCCAGCCGGCCCGATGCCTCGTCAGCGAGGAGGACCGCGACCGTGTCGGCCTCGAAGATCTCGCGGACCCGGTCGAGCAGCTCCGCGAGCATGGTGTCGGCGTCGAGATGGGCGAGGGCGCTGTCGGTGACCGACTCGATCCGCCGCAACCGCTCGCGGGAGGAGAGCGCCCGCTCATCCATCGTCGGCTCGGAGCCCGGATCGACACCGGACGCCCTGGTCAGCATGAATTCCCCTCCCTGCATGCCTATCCCAGCTTTCCCCATCGACCCTCTTCCTAGACCTCGGGCGGGGCCAACAGATCGGGCGGTGCCAAAGACCTTCTGTGTACACGTGCATCGGGCTCATCGGGTTCATCGGGCTCATCGGTATCGCTATCGTCCGGCGGGCCATCATGGGAGCGTGACCGCGCCGCCTTCCGCTCCCCTCGACCGGGCCGCCGCCATCCGGGCGGCCCTCCGACGGCTCGTCGCCGAACGCGGCTTCCACGGTACGTCGATGAGCGCAGTCGCGACCGAGGCGGAGGTCGCGGCCGGCACGACCTACGTGCACTACCGCTCGAAGGACGAGCTGGTGGTGGCCGCGTACCTGGAGGTCAGGCACGACCTGGGCCGGGCAGCGGCGTCTGCCCCGGTCGACGCTCGACCGGACGAGAGCTTCCGGGCGCTGTGGCTGGCCGTGTACGACCACCTGGTCGCCAACCGGGCTGATGCCCGGTTCCTGCAGCAGGTCGACGCGTCACCGTACGCCGAGGCGGCGCAGGCCCGTGCCGCGGCGGAAGCCGACGACGCGTTCGCCGAAGCGCTGGCCCGCAGGTCGATCGGCAACAACCTCGTCGCACTCCCCCGGCGGATCCTCGGCGACCTCGCCTTCGGCCCGGCGGTGCGGCTCGCGGCGTCGGGCGCGTCGGTGCCCCGGGACACCCTCGTCCGGGTCGCCGACGCCTGCTGGCGGGCCGTCAGCTCGGCCTCGGGCTGACCCCCGTCAGGCGGTGGCGCGGAAGCGGTGGCGGTACTCGCCGGGACCGACGCCGAGGACCCGCAGGAAGGCCCGGCGCATGGTCTCGGCACTGCCGAAGCCGCTCCGGCCGGCGACGGCGTCCACCGACATCGCACTCGCCTCGAGAAGGCGGCGAGCGGCCTCGACCCTGACCCGCTCGACGAAGCGGGCCGGCGTCGTCTGCGCCTGCCGGAGGAACAGCCGCGCCAGGTGCCGCTCCGACAGCGCGGCCCGGCGGGCGAGCGCCGTGACGCTGTGGTCAGCGGCCGGGTCGGCGACGACCTCGTCGGCCACGGCCCGGATCGGCGAACCGTATGGGACCGGCACGGCGAGGCGCTCCGAGAACTGGGACTGCCCGCCCGAGCGCTGGAGGAACACCACCAGCCAGCGCGCCACGGTCCGGGCGACCTCGGTGCCGTGGTCCTGCTCGATCAGCGCCAGGGCAAGGTCGATGCCGGCCGTCACCCCGGCCGAGGTCACGACGTTGCCGTCCCGGACGTAGATGCGGTCGGGCTCGACGGTCACGCCGGGGTACCCGTCGGCCAGCAGCCGAGCACCCGACCAGTGCGTGGTGGCCGTGCGGCCAGCGAGCAGCCCTGCCTCGGCGAGGAGGAAAGCGCCGCTGCAGACCGAGCACATCCGCCGCACGTCGGCGGCGAGCCGAGCGAGCTCGTCGACGAGGCGGCGGTCGGCCAGCGCGGCCCGCATCTCCACGGCCCCGGCGACGACGAGCGTGTCGACGTCGCCCGGCCCGAGCTCGCCCAGTGCGACGTCGGCCGCGATCCCGATGCCCGACGAGGTCCGCACACCCCGGCCGTCGGGGGTCGCGACCACGACGCGGTAGGCGGCGTCGTGGGTGTCGGTAGCCGCGGATCGCTGCAGGACCCGCGAGCCCGCGTCGAAGACGTCGACCGGACCGGCGATGTCCAGCAACTGGACCCCCGGGTAGGCGACGACAGCCACCGTGCGGCACGGAACGGGCACGAGCCCACAGTGGACCACCGCCCCAGCTGTCCGCAATGACACCTACCCCACGTTTCCTGCCACCGTCACCCGGCGCTCACCCGGGCTCATTCCCCCGCTTCGGAGGCGGCGGCGGTCAGGCGGAGGAGGGCGGCCTCGACGATGGCGGGGGCGGAGGTCTCCTTGGTTCCGCCGGGGAAGGGGGGTGCCGGGTCGTAGTCCAGGGTGAGCTGCACGATCTGGGCGAAGTCGTCGCCGAACTGGCGGGCGGTCAGGGCCAGCGCCATGTCGATGCCGGCCGTGACCCCGCCACCGGTGACGAGCTTGCCGTCGAACACATAGCGCTCCGCCACGACCTCGACGCCCATGCCGGCCAGCACCTCGCGGTACGCCCAGTGGGTGGTGGCCCGCCGTCCCGCGAGCAGCCCCGCCGCGGCCAGGAGCGCCGAGCCGGTGCACACGGAGGACATCCACCGGGTCGTGGGGGCGACGTTCCGCAGCCAGCCGAGCAGGCCTTCGTCGCCCAGGGAGACGAACGGCTGGGACGAGCCAGGGACCATGACCACGTCCGGCGACGGCACGTCGGCGAACGTGGCGCGCGGGGTGAAGGCCATGGCGCCACGGTCGTCGAACACGGGGTCGAGGTTCTCGGCCACGAGGACGACCTCGCTGTCGGGCCAGGAGGCGAACACCTGGTAGCCGCCGACGAGGTCGAGCGCGGTGAACGGGTGGTAGAGGGGGAAGGCGATCTGCACGCCCCGATCTTCCGGGGCGCCCGGGCGGACGTCGAGGCCTCCGGACGAACGTGGCCGAATCCGACCGGACCTCGTCCGTCACGCGCTGGCCGCTACGGCCCGGGGTCCGGCACCCTCGTGCAGAGCTCGACCATGGCGCGGCCGGCGGCCTGCAACACGGCGGCGTCGCGGTGGGCGCGGGCCATCACCGTGGCGCCCTCGTAGGTGGCCAGGACCGTCGCGGCCAGGGCGTCGGATCGCGCACCGGTGTGGCCCTTGGCCCGCAGGTGGGCGGCGATGATCCGCTCCCAGCCGGCGAGGACCTCGGAGCACGCCTGCAGCACCTTCTCGGAGGTCGCGCCGCCGTCGAGCGCAGGCGTGCCGACCGGGCAGCCGAGGGTCCACTCCCCGGCGGCGAGTCGATCGGCCATGAAGGCGAACATCGCCTCGAGCGCCCCCTTGGTGTCGGCGTCCGGCGCGAACACCGCCTCCAGCAGCGGCGAGATCTGTTCGCCGGCGAGGTGCACGGCCCGGACGGCGATCTCCTCCTTACCTCCAGGGAAGTGGTGGTAGATCGAGCCGTAGACGGCTTGCGAGGTGTCACTCAGGGACTTCATGCCCATGCCCTCGTAGCCCCGCCGCGCCAGGAGCTCCGCGGCCGCCGCCTCGATCCTTGCCTTGGCCGTGTCCACGGCCCGGCAGCCTACTTCGCCGCCAGAACGAACGTTCTAGATCAGACGCCTACAGGTCACCGCCGGCGTCACGGACGAGGCAGGTGGTCCGGAGCAGCGGTGAGCCGAGACCCTGCGCCCGACGGCGCAGACGTGCCCAACGACGACGAGCACTTGACGACGAGGCCAGAACAACGACTCGGCCCTCAGGCCGAGGCCACTCCCTCAGAAGTCAGCCACCCCCCGGCGCAAACCGGCCCCACGACGACGCGATCCTGACCACGAGGCCAGGAGAACGACTCGGCCCTCAGGCCGAGGCCACGTCCTCAGAAGTCGTTTCGAGGGTGGCGAGGGCCTGGTCGACGAAGGCGAGGGCTTCGGGGTGGCCGGAGGTCACGCCGAGGGCGTCCTCGAGGGCGAGGACCTGGGACAGGCCGGTCATCAGGAGGAGGGCGACGAGGGGTGGGAGCCGCTCCTCGGGGACGCCGGCGGCGGCGAGCGCAGCCGTCATGGCGTCGACCTGCGTCGCCCGGAAGCGCTCGGCGTAGCGGGCCACCTCGGCCCGGATCGCCTTGCGGTGGTTGGCCAGCGCGACGAACTCGATCGAGAACGCCGCGCCCCGGAGGTCGGCGTTCAGCCGCCAGAGGTTGCGCAGCGAGCCGTCGGCAGCGATCGCCCGCTCGAACCGGGCGAGGTTGGCCTCGGCGTTGCGCCGGAAGACCTCCAGGAAGAGGTCGTCCATGGTCCGGAAGTAGTAGTGGACCAGCTGGGGCTTCAGACCCGCTTTGGCCGCAACCCGCCGGGACGTGACGGCGGCGTAGCCCTCCTCCAGCATCAGCCGCTCGGCCGCGTCGAGCAGCTGGGCGCGGGTCTTGGAGTCCGGCGCCCCGATCCGTCGAGAGCTCGCTGCTGTCGCCATCACACCACCTTGTCATGCCGCCACCCCGCTGCTAAGCATTTGCTCAGCATTGCTGAGCGATCGCACAGCACTCGCAGCACAGCACGACGAGGGGGCCGGCTTTGAGCGACTGGACGACGATCGACTTCTTCACCGACCAATCGCTGGTCGAGGACCCGTACCCGTACTTCGACGAGCTGCGCGCCCAGTGCCCGGTGCTCCCGATCCCCCACCTCGGGGTCGTCGCGGTGACCGGCTACGACGAGGCCTGGGAGGTCTACCGCGACCCCGACAGCTTCTCGTCGTGCAACTCGGTCATCGGGCCGTTCGCGACCTTCCCGGTGCCGCTCGAGGGCGACGACGTGCGAGAGGTCATCGCCGAGCACCGCGACCAGCTGCCCATGCACGAGCACATGGTCACCATGGACCCGCCCGACCACACCCGGGAACGGGCGCTGCTCATGCGGCTGCTCACCCCCAAGCGCCTCAAGGAGAACGAGGCGTTCATGTGGCGCCTCGCCGACCAGCAGCTCGACGAGGTGCTCCCGGCCGGCCGCTGCGAGTTCATCAGCGCCTACGCCCAGCCCTTCACCCTGCTCGTCGTCGCCGACCTGCTCGGCGTCCCCGAGACCGACCACCAGCGCTTCCGGGAGGGCTTCGGCCTGAGCGGCACCCCCGGCAAGGTCGGCGCCGGGGAGGAGGGCAGCCCCGGCGAGAACCCCCTCGCCTGGCTCGACCGCTGGTTCGGGGAGTACATCGAGGACCGCCGGCGCGAGCCCCGCAGCGACGTCCTCACGACCCTGGCGCTGGCGACCTACCCGGACGGCACCACGCCGCCGGTGACCGCGGTGGTCCGCACGGCCACCTTCCTGTTCGCCGCCGGTCAGGAGACGACCGCCCGCCTGCTCGCCAGCGCCCTGCGGCACCTCGCTGAGCATCCCGAGCTGCAGGACGAGCTGCGGGCCGACCGCGACCGGATCTCCGACTTCATCGACGAGACGCTGCGCCTCGAGAGCCCGGTGAAGACCGATTTCCGCTTCACCAGCCAGACCCGCGACGTCGCCGGCGTCGAGATCAAGGCCGGCACCCCGGTGATGCTGTTGAACGGCGCCGCCAACCGCGACCCGCGCCGCTTCGAGTGCCCCGCGGACTTCCGCCTCGACCGCCCCAACGCCCAGGCCCACATCGCCTTCGGGCGTGGCGTCCACTCCTGCCCCGGCGGCCCGCTCGCCCGGGTCGAGACCCGGGTCAGCCTGGAGCGCATCCTCGACCGCACCCGCAACATCCGGCTGTCGGAGGAGCACCACGGCCCGCCCGGTGAGCGCCGCTTCGGCTACGAGCCGACCTGGATCCTCCGGGGCCTGACCCGGCTGCACCTCGAGTTCGACGTCGTCGACGCGGCGGACGCCGGGGATGCCGAGGATCCTGAGGAGGACCGATGAGCCGCGTCGCGGTCGTCACCGGGGGTGCCTCGGGCATCGGCCTCGGGGTGGCCCGCCAGTTCGCGGCCGACGGCCATCAGGTCGCGATCCTCGACCGCAACGGCGAGGCGGCCAAGGCCGCTGCGGCGGAGCTGGACGTGCTCGCCGTCGAGGTCGACGTCGCCGACAAGGGCTCGGTCGACGCCGCCTACGACCGGGTCCGCAATGAGCTGGGCCCGGTCGGGATCCTGGTCACCAGCGCCGGCATCGAGTCGTTCACCAGCGTCCTCGACATCACCCCCGAGCTGTGGGACCGCATGGTGGCGGTCAACCTCACCGGCACGTTCCTGTGCGCCCAGGCGGCGATCCCCGACATGCTCGCCGCGGGCTGGGGGCGCATCGTCACCATCGCCTCGTCCAGCGCCCAGTCGGGAGCGCCCAACATGGCGCACTACGCGGCGTCGAAGGGCGGCGTCATCGGCCTGACCAAGGCGCTGGCGGTCGAGCTCGCCCGCAGTGGCATCACCGTCAACACGATCCCGCCGAGCCTGGTCGACACCCCGATGGCCCGCAACGCCGAGGCGAAGGGAGACTTCCCGGGCGTCGACGTGGTCGGCCCCATGGTGCCGCTCGGGCGGGCCGGCACGCCGGCCGACATCGCCGCGGCCTGCTCGTTCCTCTGCTCCGAGGGCGGCAGCTACATCACCGGCCAGCTCATCGGCGTCAACGGCGGCATGTACATCTAGGGCGTGTCCTAGGCCTCGAAGAAGAAGCGGTCGCCGTCGAGCGGCTTGAGCTGGTCGAGCCAGGTGGCCGACGGGTCGAACGCGGCGAAGAACGGGCGCAGCAGCCACTCGGTCCGCCGCGCCTGGAGGAAGCGCAGCGCGAACGCCTGACGCCCGCCGACGTCGACGATGCCGTCGACGACGACCTTGCCCGGCTCGGCCGACATGACCGGGCCCCGGACCGTGCGCAGCAACCCGGGCAGCCGGCTGAAGGCGTCCCGGAAGATCGGCACCGCCTCGGCGAGGGGGACGCTGAAGTAGTCCTTCGGCCCGGTGTCGCGCTCCATGAACTGGTAGTACGGCACGACGCCGAGCTGGCCCTGGCGGGTCCAGAGCTCGCACCACAGGTCGCTCTCGTCGTTGATGGTGCGCATGAGCGCGCCCTGCGCGTGGATGAGCGCCCCGGTGGCCCGGACCCGGCGGAAGGCGGCGATGGCCTTGTCCGTGGTCAGCTCGCGGGGATGGGTCAGGTGGGCGACGACGACGAGCCTGCGGCGCTTCGCCACCCGCTCGAAGCCCTGGAGCAGTTCGTCGGCGTCCGGGTCGGTCAGCACCCGGTCGGGCCAGTAGGTCAGGGCCTTGGTGCCGATGCGAACGGTGTCGATGTGCTCCAGGCCGGGTTCGTCGAGGGCGTCGATGTAGCCGAGCAGCTGCGACGACTTCATCATCAGCGGGTCGCCCCCGGTGAACAGGACGTCGCGGACCTCGGGGTGGCGCCGGAGGTAGTCGACCAGTTGGCCGGCCTCCCGCTCGCCGAAGCGCTGCTCGGTCGGGCCGACGAACTGCGGCCACCGGAAGCAGAACGTGCAGTAGGCGTGGCAGGTCTGCCCCGCGGTCGGGAAGAACAGGATGGTCTCGGGGTACTTGTGCTGGATCCCACCCGGGCGCTCGGCAGTGGCGAGCGGCGCGTTGAGGGTGATCTGCCCGGCGGGGTGGGGGTTGAGGTCGTCGCGGATGGACGCGACGACCGGCGACCACTCCGGCGCCGGCGCGCCGGCCCGGTGGAGCGCGGTCAGCTCGTCCCGGCGCTCGGCCGGGAGCATCTCGGCCCGGGGGAAGACGAGCCGGAAGATCGGGTCGTCGGGCACGGCCGACCAGTCGATCAGCTCGGTGAGGAGGTACTCGTTGACCCGGAAGGGCAGCACCCGGGCGGCGATGGCCACGGACTCGACGAGCTCGTCCGGTATCCCGAACCGCGCACCGATCTCGGTGAGCTGCCGCAGCCCATAGGGCCGATATTCCCTCGCCGAACCCGTCGATGTGGTCGATGTCGTCGTTGCCATCGCCGGAGAGGTTGCCATGCCGAACACCCCCCTCCGCGGTCAGGCCTGGCCTGAGCAGGGGCGAAGCTCAGCCGATTGCCGCCGATGGTGGCAGATCGTGGACGAGAGTGACCTTCGCTTCGTCGAAGCACAGCATTCCGCCCAGCGGGAGCGACTCCGGCAGCGGGTCCTCATAGAACCAGGCGACGTCCTCGACCACCCGGTCACCGACGGTGGCCGTCCAGTACGACGCCGTGCCCTTGTAGGGGCAGTAGGTGGTGGTGGCGCTGGCGACGAGCAGGTCCCGACGCACCAGCTCGGGCCGCACGTACAGCCGCGGTTCCAGCGCGGTCTCGTACACCCCGAGGGTCTGGGTGGTGTCGACCAGCACGGTGCCGTCCAGCTCGACCCGGAGCTGCCGGCTCGTCGGGACGCAGTCGACCCGGTGGTACGGGTTCCGCGGGTGGTAGTGGACGCGCTCGTCCTCCTCGTACCACGCCTCGATCGCCGCCCACGGCACGTGGACGTACCCGGCGACCGCGGGCTCGCGCTCGACGTCCGGCGCGCCGTCGCCGACGTCGGCGGCCGGGAACGCGTACCGCGGCGGCTCGCCGGGCCGGTGCACCAGCACCACCCGCTCGCTGTCGACGACGGTGCGCTCCCCCACCAGGCCCCGCACCCGCCGGCGGAACGGCTCGACGTACGCCACCCCGGCGGGCACCGGCTCGGTGAAGCGGCCCGCGGGGTTCCGGCTGAGCGGGCCTCGGCCGGTGGTCAGGCTCATAGCGACGTCCTCCCGTCGGTGGCTGCGCCCTGCGGGAAGGGACGGACCATGGCCTCGACCGTGAAGGACGCCAGCAGCGCGCCCGCCTCGTCGTGCACCCGGCACTCGGCATGGGTCATGCCGTCGCCCGCGTAGGTCGACTGGTGGTGGTACAGCATCCACCGGTCGGCCCGGACCTCGGCGTGCAGCGAGAGGCTGATGGCGTTGATCGCGGTGGAGAGCGTCCGGTGGGCGGCGTCCTGGCCGATGCCGGCGTGCGGCCGCAGCGCTGCCGCGATCGAGAGGTGCCCGGTGAACTGGGCGAGCAGCCCGGCGTGCAGGCACGGGTCGGCCGGCAGGTCGCGGAACCGGACCCAGGCGTCGAGCACCGGTGGCCCGACGGGTGCGTCGGGGTCGCCGGTGTAGGCGCCGTCGGCGACGCGGATGTCCCGGCCGGTGACCGCCATGTCGACCGGATCGCAGACGTCGGGGCCGGGCACGTCGGGCGGGTCGACGGCGTGGCGGATCACGTCCGGCGCGGTGACGTCCAGCAGCAACGTGCCGGTCGCGCAGCATCGGCCGGCCTGGCGGACCCGGGCGCCGACGGTGGTGAACGTGCGCCCGGCGCTGACCTCGTCGAGGTCGAACTGCAGCGGCCGGCGGGCATCCGCCGCCCGGGGGAACACCATGTGGGCCGACACGACGCGCCGCCCGGAGGCGTGCCGGCTGGCGGCGACGATCGCCTGGCCCAGCATCTGGCTCCCCTCGACCACCGGCCGCCGCCAGTCGCTCCGGCAAGTGCTGACGTAACGGGCCGTGCCGTCGGGCCGCACGTCGAGGAGGTCGACGAGATCGGATATGTCGCCCCACGTCGGGAACCGCTTGACGTCGCCGCCGTCGAACACCTCGACCCGGACCCGGTCGTGGTCGAAGGCGACGAAGCCGTCGGCGCGGCGCACGAGCCCGTCGGCGGGGAGCAGGTCGAAGCGGACGTCGGCGGACGGGAAGTGGAGGACCGGTGCCTCGTTGGTCAGGTCGACACGAACGGCGGCGGTCGAGTCGGCGACGAGCTGGCCGCTCCACCAGGCACGGGCACGCATGGTCACACCTGACCGACGGGGTGGGCCTCGGGGCCCGGGGCCTCGGACAGGGACAGGGACAGCGGGAAGTAGACGAGCGCAGTGATGCCCGGGCCGGCCGACTGCTGGAGGTGTAGGCGCAGGCCGTGGCGCACGGCGAGGCTGCCGGCGACGTAGTGGCCGAGGTACTTGGACGGCGCGACCGTGTACGGCTCACCGCCCGCGAGCCGGCGGTTGGCCTGCTCGATCGCGTCCGGCGGCATGCCCAGGCCGACGTCCTCGATGGCCAGCACATACGCGGTCCCGGGGTCGGGATACGCGACTCCCCGGATGGTCACGGGTTGCTGACGGGGCGAGAACATCAGCGCGTTCTCGATGAGCTCGGCGAGCAGGTGGACCACGTCGATCGCGGCGCTGCCGTCGACGGTGTAGGGGTCGAGGCCGGCGAGCTGGACCCGCTGGTAGTCCTCGACCTCGCTGACCGCGGCCCGCACCACGTCGAGGATCGCGACCGGCGCCCGCCACCGCCGCGCCGACTCGTTGCCCACCAGGACCAGCAGGCTCTCGGCGTTGCGTCGCATGCGCGTGGCCAGGTGGTCGAGCTGGAAGAGGTAGGCGAGGACGTCGGAGTCGACCTCGTCCTGCTGGAGCTGGGTGATGAAGTCGAGCTGGCGGCTCAGCAGGTTCTGGTTGCGGCGGCCGAGGCTGATGAACGAGTCGGCGACGTTGCGCCGGAGCAGCGCCTGCTCCACGGCCAGGTCGACGACGGCGTGCTGGACGGTGTTCATCACGGTCGCGACCTCGCGGACCTCGTCGTCGCCGGCCACGGAGATCTCGTCGATGGCCGGGACCTCGACGTCGGTCCCGAGGGGGGCTCGCAGCACCGAGTCGACGGCCTGGCGCAGCGCGTGGTGGGCGGTGTGCCGCATCTGCTGCGCCAGCAGTCGCAGCGGCCGCGCGACCGAGCGCGAGACGAGCAGTACGATCCCCGCCGCCGCCCCTGCGGTGAGGACGATCAGCGCCAGGTACAGCCGCTCGCGCTGCGCCGCGGCGTCGCTGAGGTGGTCCGCGCGGTCACGCAGGATCGTCCCCACCCGCTCGCGGTAGGCCTGGAAGCTCTCGTCGGCCGACGGGTTGATCGTGGCGAGGAACTCCTCGGTGTCGAACGTCCCCTGGAGGGCGTCCTCGGACTGGTCGACCATGGCTTTGGTGAAGCCGACGAACAACTTGTCGCCGCCCGCCTCGGCGTACCGGCCGGTCGTCCGCGCCCGGAGCTCGTCGGAGAGGTGCACGAAGGCCCGCTCCCACGCGCCCACGGCGACGATCTGACTGCGCTCCTTGATGCCCCCGCTGAGCACCGACGTGACCCCGACCTCCCGGCCCAGCTGACCGAGGGTCGCGACCTGCCGGTTCGCCAGGTCGATGAGCTCGGCGCCCTGGCGGAGCTCCCGGTTGTCGATCACCGCGGCCACGTCCCTGGTGCCGGCGAACATCGGCAGGATCAGCCGGAAGTACTCGGCGAAGCTCGCGTTGGAGTGCTCCAGGTTGTTCAGGTCGCGGGGAGCCTTGTCGTCATCGATCTCCTGGCGGAGCGGGCCGAGGTCCTCGTCGAGCTCCCGCATGGCCGGGGCGAAGGCCCGCCGGGTCTCGGGCGGGCTGCGGTCCAGGAGCTTCCGGAAGCCGGCGAGGGCCGCGTCGGTGCGGCGGCGCGTCTCGTCGTAGCCCTCGACGACGAGCTGCGCCGACTCGTCGACCCCGATCAGCTCGACCGCCGCCCACGCCTGCTCGTCTTGGAGGCTGATCAGCAGCTGGGTCGGCCCGTCGGCGGACACCGCCAGCGCGGTCTGGCGCTGGACGAGGGCGGTGTCGTGCCTGATGGCGACGACCTCGAGACCCAGGACTGTGGCGACGGCCAGCAGCAGCACGATCATCACCAGCTCGAGCTTGCCGGTGATGGACAGGCCGCGCCCGGAGAGGGTGTTGAATGGCACGGCTCTTCCCCCCTTCGCGCATCACGCACAGTGGCCACTCACCAGTTAAGCATCTGGTTCTCCTCTTGTAAGTACTTGATTCTCATCTGAGGAGTCCTGCACTATTGGCGGGCCGGTCGTGCGACCACCTTGCGCGGCAAGGCGACAACCGCAAGGGGGAACACATGCGGGATTTGAGGAGGGCGTCACGGGGGGCCGACGGTCGGCTGCCGCGACGGCTGATGGCGCTCACGGCGCTCGGGGTGCTGCTGGTGGCGATCACCGCCTGCGGCGGCGATGACGACGACTCGGGTGGTGGCGCCGACAAGGACGACAAGGCGGACACGTCGCTGCTCGGGCCCAAGGACGAGGCGAAGGGCGAGCCGGTCAAGCTCGGCATGGTCTCGGACGGCGCGACCGACGCGTTCGACAACACCGACGAGCTCCGGGCCGCCAAGGCCACGGCCGAGTACTTCAACAAGCACAAGGGCGGCATCGGTGGCCGGCCGATCGAGGTCGTGACCTGTGAGACCGGCGGCGAACCGGGCGGGGCCACCGAGTGCGCCAACCAGCTGGTCGAGAAGGACGTCGCGGCCGTGGCGCTCAGCCAGTCGGCAGTGGCCACCTCGGTCTGGGAGCCGCTGCACGCAGCCGGCGTTCCGACCATGTGGTTCCAGACGAGCGGCCAGGACATCATCCTCGACCAGAAGGACAGCTTCGTCCTGGTCAACCCGCTGACGACGCTGTTCGGCCTGCCGATCTCCGTCGCCGAGGAGGAGAACGCCAAGAAGGTCGCGTTCGTCGTCATCGACGTCCCCGAGGCGCGGCAGGCGCTCGACACGCTGGCCCCGACCATCTTCGAGAAGGCAGGGGTCGAGTTCGACGTCATCCCGATCGCCCCCGGCACCGCCGACATGACGGCGCAGATGCAGGAGGTCGTCGACAGTGGCGCCGAGGTGGTGCACATCACCGGCAACGACGCGTTCTGCATCGCCGCCTTCAACGGGCTGAGCTCGGTGGGCTACGAGGGCTCGATCGCCGTGGTGTCGCAGTGCATCACCGACGCCACCCGTGACGCAGTGCCGGCCGACGTCCTCGAGGGCACCTTCATCACCGCCACGGTGGCGCTGAAGGCCGACAAGGACCCGACCTGGGAGCTGTACAAGGCGGTCATGGCCGCCTACGGCAAGGACGTCACCGATGTCGACAACAACACCGCCATGGGCGCCTACACCTCGATGGCCGCGCTGGCCACGTCGCTGCAGGGCATCTCGGGGGACATCACGCCCGAGAGCGTCACGGCGGCCATCAAGTCGATGCCGGAGGCCGAGCTCCCGGGTGGGGGCGGCGTGAAGTTCAAGTGCGGCGGGTCCGCCTCGGCGATGCTGCCGGCCGTCTGCACCAACGAGTGGCTGCAGACCACCCTCGACGACAAGGGCGAGCCCAGCACGTACAAGGCCGTCGACTCGACGGACATCCTGCCGCAGTAGCTGTCCCCCGGCCGGCCCGTGCCCCCGTGCGGGGCCGGCCGGGGGCTCGGCCGCGGTCTCGGCCTGCGGCCGCCACGCACACGATCGGAGACGCACGGCGTGGACCACTTAGCTTCACTCCTGCTCGGCCTGGGCAACGGTGGGGTGTTCGCCGCGCTCGCACTGGCGCTCGTGGTCACCTATCGGGCCTCGGGCGTCGTCAACTTCGCGACCGGCGCCATCGCCCTCTACGTCGCCTTCACCTACGCCGGGCTCCGCAAGGGCGAGCTGCTGGTCGTGGTCCCGGGGTTCCCCAAGACGGTCGACCTCGGCGGTGAGCTGGGGTTCTGGCCGGCCGCCGGCATCTCCCTGGCCTTCGCCGCGCTGCTGGGCGCCCTGCTGTACCTGCTGGTGTTCCGGCCGCTCCGGGAGGCGCCGCCGCTGGCCCGGGCGGTCGCGTCGCTCGGGGTCCTGGTGGTGCTGCAGGGCACGCTGGCCATCCGCCAGGGCACCAACCCGGTGAGCGTCCGGCCGATCTTCCCCACCGACCGGTGGGAGTGGGGGTCGGTCGCCGTCCTGTCGGACCGCTTCTACCTGGCGGTGTCGGTGGTCGTGGTGGCTGTGCTGCTGACCGCCGGCTATCGGTTCACCCGCTTCGGCCTGCTGACCCGGGCGACGGCCGAGTCCCAGACCGGCGCCTACGTGAGCGGCGTGTCCCCCGACCGGATCGCGCTGCTGAACTGGATGCTGAGCGCGGTCATCGCCGGCATCGCAGGCATCCTCATCGCCCCGGTCAGTCCCCTGACGCCGGTGACCTACACGCTGTTCGTCGTGCCGGCGCTGGCGGCGGCGGTGGTCGGGCGCTTCCAGCACCTGATCCCCATCGCCATCGCGGGCATCGCCATCGGCATGCTGCAGGCCGAGGCGGTGAAGCTGGCCACCCGGCACGACTGGCTGCCGAGCAGCGGCCTGTCCGAGCTCGTGCCGCTGGCCGTCATCTTCACCGCCCTGCTGGTGGTGGGCGGCGGGATGCCGGTCCGGGGCGGGCTGGTCCGCCAGCCGCTCGGGCGGGCGCCGCAGCCCCGGTCACTGCTGGTGCCGACCGTCGCGGGGTCGGTGGTCGGCGTGCTGGCGCTGGTGCTCACCACCGGGACGTGGCGGGCGGCGGTCATCGGCACGTTCATCTCGGCGATCATCGGCCTGTCGTTCGTGGTCGTCACCGGCTACGCCGGGCAGGTGTCGCTGGCGCAGCTCGCCCTCGCCGGCACCGCGGCCTTCAGCCTCAGCGGCCTCACGCACGGCTGGGACGTCCCGTTCCCCATCGCCCCGCTGCTCGCCGCCCTGGTAGCGACCGTCATCGGCGTCGTCGTCGGACTCCCCGCACTGCGGCTGCGCGGGTTGACGTTGGGGGTGGTGACCCTCGCGCTCGCCTACGCGATCGAGGCCGTGTGGTTCCGGAACGTCGACATCGTCAGCAGCTCCGGCGCCCGGGTCACGCCGCCCTCGCTGTTCGGCGCCGACCTCGGGATCGGTGCCGGCAAGGCGTTCCCGCGCATCGAGTTCGGGCTGGTCTGCCTGGTCACGCTGGTCCTGGTGGCGCTGGGGGTCGCGATCCTGCGGCGCAGCTCGCTCGGCTCCGCCATGCTCGCCGTGCGGGCCAACGAGCGCTCGGCCGCCGCGGCGGGCGTCAACGTCGTGCGGGTGAAGGTCCTCGCCTTCGCGCTGGCGTCGTTCATCGCCGGGCTCGGCGGCAGCCTCCTCGGCTACCGCCGGGGGGTGGTGACCTTCGACTCGTTCACCGCCATCGGCGGCCTTGCCCTGCTCGGCACCGCTTACCTGGCCGGCGTCACCTCCGTGTGGGGCGGCGTCAACGCCGGGATCCTCGCCGCCAGCGGCATCACGTTCGTCGCCCTCGACCGCTGGGTCGACCTCGGCCAGTGGTTCAACGTCATCACCGGGATCCTCCTGATCGTCACGCTGATCGCCCACCCGGAAGGCCTGGCCAGCATCGGCCACGAGCTAGCCGACCGGATACGACCACGGTTGCTGCGCGGCGCCGCTGGCACCAGTCCCCCGGCGGACGCCGCGCGGCAGCCGGTGCTCACCGCGGTGCCGCCGGCCGCGGTGACCGCCGAGCCTGCCGGTGCAGGTGCGGGCGCCACCGTGCTGGCCGTCGAAGACCTCGGCGTGCGCTATGGCGGCGTGGTCGCCGTGAAGGACGTGTCGCTGCAGGTCCCTGCCGGCTCGGTCGTGGGCCTCATCGGGCCCAACGGCGCCGGCAAGACCAGCGTCATCGACGCCGTCACGGGCTTCGCCGGCGCCAGCGGCACGGTCGGGCTGACCGGCCGGGCCATCGACCGCCTCAAACCGCACCGCCGGGTGCGGGCCGGGCTGGCGCGGACGTTCCAGTCGCTGGAGCTGTACGACGACCTCTCGGTCGAAGAGAACGTGCAGGTCGCGGCCTACGGCACCCGGCGCACGGCCCGGGGGGCCGCCGTCACCCGGGCGCTGGAGCAGGTCGGGATCCTCGGGCTGCGCGACCGCCCGGCGGGTGAGCTGAGCCAGGGCGAGCGCCAGCTCGTCTCGATCGCCCGGGCCTGCGTCGCCTCGCCCCGGGTCCTGCTGCTCGACGAGCCCGCCGCCGGCCTCGACACGAGCGAGAGCGTGTGGCTGGGCGAGCGGATCCGGGACATCGCGGCGTCGGGGACCGGTGTGCTGCTCGTCGACCACGACGTGGCCCTCGTGCTCAGCGTCTGCGACTACGTCTACGTGCTCGACTTCGGCGCCGTCATCGCCGACGGCCCGCCCGACGTGATCCGGTCCAGCCGCACCGTCGCCGACGCCTACCTCGGCGTGATGCACGACGCCCTGGAGGTGACCGCATGACGCAACGCCTGGAGGTCCGGAGCCTGACCGGCGGCCGGGGGGCGGCGGTCGCCATCCGGGAGGTCGAGCTCGACGTGGCGGCCGGGACCGTGCTGGCGCTGCTCGGGCCCAACGGGGCCGGGAAGTCGACGCTGCTCCTCACACTGGCCGGGCTGCTGCCCGCCCACGACGGCAGCGTCGCGGTCGACGGCCGGGCGCTGCGCAACGGGAGCCCCGTCGCCGCCAGCCGGGCCGGCGTCGTCCTGGTGCCCGACAACCGGTCGCTGTTCACCAGCCTCACCACCGCGGAGAACCTCGAGGTCGCCCGGTCGCGCCGCGGCCCTGCCGCCCGAACCCTGCTCGACGTCTTCCCGGCGCTGGAGAAGCGTTGGCAGATCCCGGCAGGGGCGCTCTCCGGCGGCGAGCAGCAGATGCTCGCCATGGCCCGGGCCCTGATCCAGCAGCCGAAGGTGCTGCTCGTCGATGAGATGAGCATGGGCCTCGCCCCGCTGGTGGTCGAGACCCTGTTCGACGCCGTTCGCCGGATCGCCAGCGACCACCACGCAGCCATCGTGCTCGTCGAGCAGCACGTGACCCTGGCGCTACGGGTCGCCGACGAGGCCGCCGTGCTCAACCGGGGCAGCATCGTCCTCCGCGGCCCGGCCTCCGAGCTCCGCGACGACAGCACCCGGCTGGAACAGGCCTACTTCGGCACGGCGGCCTCGGCCGCTACGTGAGATCGGCGTGGGACAGCGCAGTCGCGCAGGTGGCGACCACTTCGTTGAAGCACCCCACCAGGGACGGTCGACCTTCGACGAGGTAGAGGTGGGTCGCGGTGGTGAACCAGCTGGCCGCCATGAACGTGACCGCGTGGATCTCCAGCGGCGACCGGTGCTCGCCCTCCCGCTGCTGCAGCGCGGCGATGGCCTGCTTCTCGAACACGAACGTCCCGATCGACAGCTCGTCGCGGGCGAGCCGGGGCTCGGTCGTGAGGACGGCCCGCACCTGGGCGAGCAGGCCGCGGTCGTAGCCGTGCTCGGCGAGCTCCCGGAAGACCGTGAGCAGGCTGACCAGCAGCGGCTCGCCGACCGGGCGCTCCGCCAGGCGCTCCAGGAGCACCTCGCGCCGGAGGGCGAGGTGGTCGACGAGGATGGCCTCCTTGGTCGGGAAGTGCCGGAAGATGGTGCGCCGGCCCACTCGGGCGGCCGCGGCGATCTGGTCGAAGGTCGTCTCCGCATAGCCCTGCCGCTGGAACAGCTCCAGCGCCGCCTCGGCGATGCGTCGCCGGGTCGCCACCGGGTTGCGCTCGCTCGTCACGCCGTCCGACATGCGCCGAAAGGTACCGCTCGATCGAGGGGAGGCAGCGGTGGGCGAGACGTCGCGATCTGACACCGGGAGCTGGCGGGAGCTCGCCGTCGCCCGATCGCTGGACCCGGCGCGCCTCCGGGCCGAGCGGCGGGTGCAGCGCTTCCTCGACGCAGCGATGGAGCTGCTCAGCAGCAACCCGGGCAACGAGCTGACCGTCCAGGAGGTGGTCGCCCGGTCCGGTCAGTCGCTGCGCAGCTTCTACCAGTACTTCGCCGGCAAGCACGAGCTGCTGCTGGCCCTGCTGGAGGAGGCCGTCCGCACCACCGCCGAGGAGCTACGGGCCGCCGGCGAGGGCGAGCCCGACACCTTCGCCCGCCTGCACCGCTTCGTCGTCGACTACTACGAGGTGTGCCGGCCGGGCGAGGCGAGCGCGTGGAGCAGCGCGGCGTCGATCCAGGCGATGGGCGAGTTCGCCCAGCAGCTCTTCACCGAGCATCCCCGGGAGGCCGCCCGGGCCTTCGTGCCGCTCGTCCAGCTGTTCGACGACCTGCTGGACGACGCCGTCGCCGCCGGTGTCATCCGTGCGGAGATCAGCCGGGACCGCCTGGCCGGCGTGGTGCTCCAGGCGATCATGTTCAACACCTTCACCGCGATCATCAGCGGGATCCCCTGGGGCTCCGGCTCCGCCGACGCCGACGGGCTGTGGGACCTGCTCATCCACGGCATCGGGACCACGCCATGACGACACCGCGCTACTGCGTGGTCCAGTGGGCCACCGGGAACATCGGCACGAAGGCGCTGCGGGAGCTGATCGACCACCCGCAGCTCGACCTCGTGGGCGTCTACGTGCACTCGGCCGCCAAGGCCGGTCAAGACGCGGGCTCGCTGTGCGGGCTGGGGCCGACCGGCGTCGTCGCCACGCAGGATCTCGACGAGATCGTGGCGCTCGGTGCCGACTGCGTCCTGTACATGCCGCGGGCCTGCGACCTCGACGAGGTCTGCCGCATCCTGGCCTCGGGCGCCAACGTGGTGACCACCCGGGGCGAGTTCCACCGCCCGGCCAGCCTCGACCCCGCCGACCGCGCCCGGGTCGAGGACGCGTGCACGGCCGGCGGCACCTCGATCCACAGCACCGGGAGCAGCCCGGG
>Ga0075420_100000778_pt1 | contig 26363 bp, 32 predicted proteins | sample SoiMetdeltSBSDD4_FD_75296 | JGI IMG/M metagenome (GOLD analysis project Ga0075420, IMG submission 75296) | Bulk soil microbial communities from a Populus tree surrounding site in Tennessee, USA - Soil MetaG P. deltoides SBSDD4 | ecosystem: Environmental > Terrestrial > Soil > Tree plantation...
AGATCGAGCCAGACGAGGTCGGTGAGCCGGCCGTTCACGGAGAACCGCCGGGTGGTCGCTGTCGCGAACTCCACGACCGCTATGCCGTCGTTGGTGATGAAGGCGGCTCGCCGGCCGTCGCGGGACAGCGATGCCGGGGTGATGGGTGTGGAACCCAGCCGGCCCGGCTCCCGCACCGGGAAGGTCAGCCCGTCGAGGGCTCGCATGCCGCCGTCCGGACCGAGCACCAGCGGCGGCCCGTCGGCCGGCAGGAGCAGCAACAGCGCCCGGTCGATCCGGTGGGTGGACAGCGCCAGGCCGCCGGTCAACAGGATCTCGTCGGGCAGCGGTGTGTCCACTGTGGGCAGTGAGGCCTGGTTCTGCAGAGTCGGTAGCACGTCGATCCACTCGGGCAACGTGCCCGGTGCCTCCAGCGCCGGCGGCGAACCGGCATCGGCCGGTGCCGGCGGCGCACCACGGGGTGCCAGGATGGCCAGGATCGCGAGGACGGCAACGCCCGCCGCGACGAAGCTCCAGCGCCGCCGGGTCCGCTGGGCAGAACCCCAGGCCAGCCGCGCCAGCTCGGCCGCTGGCACGTCCGGCAGCCGGGCGGCCGCGGGCGACGCGGAATCCTGTCGCAGCAGCCGCAGATCGGCGCGGGGTGCGGCGGGCTCGTTCCGGTCGGCGCGCCAGGACGCCGCCTCCCGCAGGAAGATCCGGTCGAGGTACGCATCCGCGCCGGGCCGCCCCGGTGGGTCGGTGACCCGGGTCAGCCGCCGCCAGCGCAGGGCCGTCGCCGCCAGCAGATCCCGTACGAGCGACTCGGCCACCCGGTCGTTGCCGGTCACCACGTGGGCGGCCAGCCGCAGCCCGGTACCGCGGCGCTCGACGAACGCGACGAACTCCTCGGGCGGTGTACCCGGTTCCCTGGCCATCGACGCCAGTGTCTCTCAGGTCCGGCGGAAACTCACGTCCGTCGACCAACGGGCGAAGCCGAGCTTGGTGTACATGGCTACCGCGCGTTCGTTCGCCTCGTCGACGTAGAGCATCGCCTGGTCGAGTCCGCGGCCGCGCAGGTGCCGTAGACCGGCGACGGTCAGCGCCGCCCCGAGCCCCTTTCCGTGGGCCTCCGGGTCGACGCCGAGGACGTACACCTCGCCGATGGGTTCGTGGGCGTGCGGGATCGTACCGGCCGGGTGGGTGTGGAGGTCACCGCCGTGCACCTTCGTCCAGTGGAAACCGAGCAAGTGGGATCCGTTCTCGGCCAACAGGAAGCCCGCGGGGTCGAACCACGGCTCGGCCATTCGCGCGTGGAGGTCCCGCAGTGTCCACCGGCCCTGGTCCGGATGGTCCGCGAACGCCCGCGCGTTGAGCGCTACCCACGCCTCGTCGTCCTGCCCGGGACGGAACGGGCGCAGCGCGACGCCCTCGGGCAGCCGTGGGGCGGGGATCTCGGCGTACAGCGAGCGGCGCATCTGCCAGAGCACCCGGGCGCGCTCGAAGCCCAGGCTCAGCGCGAGCGCGTTCGCCGACGGGTGGTCGCCGTGCGCCCACAGGCGCAGCCGGCCAGCGGCGTCCCGTTCGTCGGCGATCGCGAGGGCTTCCCGGACGAGTGCGCGGCCCAGTCCGTGGCGTCGGTGCATCGGGTGGACGACCAGCTCCGCGGACGGGCCTTCGACCTCGTCGGTGGTGTCGACGTGCGCGTAGCCGACCAGCTCCCCGTCGGGCGCGCGGGCGAGCACGTGGACCGCGGGCGCCTCGCCGCCGTGTCGGATGTGCAGTGCTACGTGTTCGGACAGGGGATAGGCACCGTCCGCGTCGCCGGCGGCCTGCGCCATCGCGAGCACATCGTTGACATCGGCCGGATTCAGGCGTTCTGTCCGCAGCACTCGCTCACAGTACGACGCCGGCCGGCGCCGAGTCCGGTAGCGGTCGGGCGGACGGTACGACGAACTTGTAACCCACCTGCCGGACCGTACCGATCATCGACTCGTACTCCGAGCCGAGCTTGGCCCGCAGCCGCCGGACGTGGACGTCGACGGTCCGCGTACCGCCGAAGTAGTCGTACCCCCAGACCTCGCGAAGCAGCTGGTCCCGCGTGAACACCCGGCCCGGGTGCTGGGCGAGGAACTTCAGCAGCTCGAACTCCTTGTAGGTCAGGTCGAGCGGCCGGCCCTTGAGCTTGGCCGCGTAGGTATCCGGGTCGATCGTCAGCTCGCCGGCCCGGATCAGCCCGCCGGCACCCGCGGTGGCGCTGTTCAGCCGCCCGACGGTCAGCCTCAGCCGGGCCTCCACCTCGGCCGGCCCGGCGCTGGCGAGCACGATGTCGTCGACGCCCCAGTCGGCGTTCAGCGCGATCAGTCCGGCCTCTGTGACGACCGCCACGAGCGGCACCCCGAGACCGGTGGCGTGCAGCACCCGGCAGGTGGCCCGAGCCTCGGCCAGCTCGGTACGGGCGTCGACGAGGATCACGTCGGGGCTGGGACCGTTCACGAGCGTCCGGACGTCCCGGGGCGCGCTGCGGACGGTGTGCGGCAGCAGATCCAGCGCCGGCAGCACCGAGGACGCCGCGACGGTGGGCGTCGCCACCAACATCAAGATCTCCACAGACCACCGCCTCCGTAGCGCCCCGGCGTCGCTGACGGGTGGATCACGAGATGAGGATACCGGAGGATGCAGGTCACACCGCGTGTGTGCTGTGATCGGGCCGCTCTGGCACGATCAGGGCGTGTTCCCCACCTCGCCCCAGAACGATGGCGACCGGACCGGCCGACCGGGGCGGTCCGGGCGGTCCTACGGCCCACGCGACCCCCGGCGTACCGGGCGACCCGGCGGCTACGCCGAACGGGAACCGACCCAGGGCTGGGGTCCGCCAGGCGAGCCTCCGGGCCGGGACCGGACGCGGGCGGAGCGCCCGCCGCGGCGTGGGGTGACCGCTCCGGAGCATCCCGAGGAGTTCCGGAGGCCCGACCAGCCGCCGGGCGACGCGGTACCGGTACGGCGGCTGCTGTCGCTGGGCGTCGCCGGCTTCGCCGGGCTGCTGGGTGCGGCGTTGATCTTCGGGGCCCAGTCGGCCGGGGTCGGCGCGGCCCGGATCCCGTACGCGGTAGTGATCTTCGGGATCCAGGCCCTGTTCGTGCTCGCCTGGACCGTGGCCGTCCGGCCGCCGGCCCCGCGGGTGGTCGGTACCGTCGGCATCGCCACCGCGATCGCGGCGGATTTCGCGGCGGTCTGGCCGATACAGGCCACGGCCGCACCGATCGGGTACGTGGCCGCGGCCGGGTTCGTGGCCGGGGTGGTGGGTCAACTGGTCCGGCGCTCGGGCCGGGTCCGGGCCACGGAGTCGCTCGGCGCCACCCTCGTCGTGGTGGTAGGCGTGGTCTCGTTCGCGCTTCTCATCGTGTTGACCCGGCTCTACCTGGGTACTCAAGCGATCGTCGTGAGTATGTCCGCGGTGGGGGTGAGCCTGGTGGTGGCGAGGGTCGCCGACGCGATCGCGCCGTACCCGCGACTGGCCCCGCAGGTCCCCCGCGGCGCCGGCGGCATCGTGATCGGGGCGATGTGCGGTACCTTCCTGGGCGCGATCCTCGGCAGCTTCTTCGTGGAGTTCGACCCGCAGCGCGGGGCGCTGGTCGGCTTGGTCGCGGCGATCGCGGCCGTGCTGGCCGACCTCGCGGTGGGGTACGCCGAGGCGTCCCGGCGGCTGGCCGGTGAGCCCGGCTCACTCTGGCTCGCCCGGCACCTGCAGGGCCCTCTCGGTGGCTACGCACTCGCCGCGCCCACGGTGTACGTGATCAGCGTGATCTTCCTGGTACCCAATTCATAGGCGGAGGTGGACGTGGCGCGTCGCGGCCGGCGGATGCTGACCTGGTTCGTGGTACTCGTGCTGGTGCTCGGCGTGCTGCTGCTGGCCGCTGACCGGATCGGTGCGTACGCGGCGGAGCGGACCATTGCCGAGAAGGTGTCCCAGCAAACGACGCAGCTCGACATCTCGAGCTCCGAACCCGAGGTCACCGTCGGCGGCTTCCCGTTCGTGACCCAGGTGCTCGACGGCACGTACAAGGACATCCGCATCGTGCTCCGCGACGTGTCGAAGGGCGGCGTGGTGCTGCCCGAGCTCGACGTGCACGCCCAGGACGTCGAGGCCAGCATGAGCACGTTGATGTCGGGGGAGGGCGAGGTCGTCGCGAAGCGGATGGTCGGTACCGCGACGATCGGCTACTCGAGCGTCCGGGCCCTCTTCGACCGTCCCGGCCTCGAACTGTCCGAACAGGACGGTCGGTTGCGGTTGCGGCTGCCCTTGACCATCGAGGGCCAGCAGTTCACGGCGGTAGCGGTCGGCGAGGTCAGCGGGTCGGCCGGCCAGGTGCGGCTCGCGATCACCGACATCGGCGCCGAGGGCATCACGTTGATCCCGCAGGCTCAGCGGCTGCTCGACGACTACAAGCAACAGCTGTCGTTGACCATCACGTTGCCGCCGCTGCCCTTCCGGCTGCGGGTCGAGTCGGTGCAGGTACGGCCGGAGGGCTTGGCGATCACCGCGTCGGCCCGAAGCGTCCCGCTGAGCGGGTGAAGACCGTCACCGGCTCTGTGCGGGCCGGTGCCTGCGGTGTTAGGCTCAACGGCCATGAGCACTCTGCTCACGAAGAGGCGCGCGGTCGACCTGTGTCGCGTGGCCGCCTGCCTGTGTCGCCGCCCCTGACGGCGGCGACCGTAAGAGTGCTCTGATCCTTCCTTTCGGCGCCGCCTGACGAACCCCATTGTCCGTTCGTCAGGAAGTAGTGATCACCTTGATCGATCCGCGTGGACCTCGGGTCAGCGCCTGGCTGACCTCTGCGGTACTGCTCGTCATTCTGCTCACCGGTTCCGGTGCGCTGGCGCTCGCTCAGGCTCTCGTGTTCGCCATTGGCGCGCTCAGCCTGCGGTACGCGCCGTACTCGTTGTTCTACCGCTGGTTCGTCGCGCCGCGTCTGCGGCCGCCGGCCGAACTGGAACATGCGGCGCCCGTGCGGTTCTCGCAGGCCGTCGGGTTCGCATTCACCGCTGTCGCGGCGATCGGCTACCTCACCGGAGCATCGATCGTGGGCGCGGTGTTCGCGGGCTTCGCGCTCGTGGCCGCGTTCCTCAATGCCGCGTTCGGGCTGTGCCTCGCGTGCAAGGTCTACCCATTCATTTCGCTGTACATCATTCGCCGCAAAGCCGAAGGAGTCAGTTCATGAGCCGTGGGACCGTACTGGTCACCGCCGATTGGGCGGAGAAGAACCTCGGCGCGCCCGGTGTCGTCTTCGTGGAGGTGGACGAAGATACGTCCGCGTACGACGGCGGGCATCTGGAAGGCGCCGTGAAACTCGATTGGAAACAGGACCTGCAGGATCCGGTCCGCCGGGACTTCGTGAACAAGCAGCAGTTCGAGGCGCTGCTGTCCGCGAAGGGCGTCGGCAACGACGATGCCGTCGTCCTCTACGGCGGCAACAACAACTGGTTCGCCGCATACGCGTACTGGTACTTCAAGCTGTACGGCCACCGGGACGTGCGCCTGCTCGACGGCGGCCGCAAGAAGTGGGAGCTCGACAATCGTCCACTGTCGACGGACGCGGTATCCCGGCCGGCAACGTCCTATGTGGCCGGTGAGCAGGACCTGTCGATCCGGGCGTTCCGCGACGAGGTCGTCGACGCGATCGGCACCAAGAACCTCGTCGACGTGCGGTCGCCGGACGAGTACGCCGGCCGGCTCCTCGCTCCGGCCCACCTGCCGCAGGAGCAGGCGCAGCGGGCGGGTCACATTCCGACCGCGCTGAGCGTGCCGTGGAGCAAGGCCGCCAACGAGGACGGCACCTTCAAGTCCGACGACGAGCTGAGCACGCTGTACGGCGAGGCCGGGTTGGACGGGTCGAAGGCGACGATCGCGTACTGCCGAATCGGCGAGCGCTCGTCGCACACCTGGTTCGTTTTGCACGAGCTGCTCGGGCAGGCGGACGTGAAGAACTATGACGGTTCATGGACCGAGTACGGCTCACTCGTGGGCGTACCGGTTGCGTTGGGCGACGAGCCTGGGGAGGCGTAGATGAACGCAGTGGTTACCGCTGGGTGCGCCGCACCCGATCAGGCGGCTCCGTTGCCGGCAAGTGTCGATCTGGAGAAGGAGACGGTCATCTCCGGGGTGGTCGTGGCCGCGGCCGACGGCCTGCCGGTAGCCGGCGGGTACGTCCGCCTGCTCGACGCGACCGGCGAGTTCACGGCCGAGGTGGTCACGTCGCCGGCGGGGCAGTTCCGGTTCTTCGCCGCACCGGGTACGTGGACGCTGCGGGTGCTGTCCCGCAGCGGGACCGGTGACGCGGCCGTGACCGTCGACCGTGGCCTCAACGAGCTGACCCTCACAGTAAGCCCCTGATCCTCTTCCGTTGATCAAGGAGTTGTGCATACGGTTGGATCTCCAATCTGTGTGCATAACTCCTTGATCGGGTAAGTTGTCCGGTCGTGGCATTCCACGCCGTCGCGCTCCTCGCGCTGACCTTGCTGGCCGGCATCCCGTCCCCCAGCGCACCGCCCACGCCGGCGCCCTCGGTGAGTCCGAGCCATCGCGTGACACCCACCGCGCCGAAGCGGTCCGCGTCGCCCACCCCGCGCCGCACCTGGCGTACCACGGCGCCACCGCCGGTGTCGTCACCGCCGGCCCGCCCGGTGCAGGCGGCCGTGCCGATCGTTCCCGGGCTGGCGATCGCCGTCGACAACGCGCGCGACGCGCTCCGCACGGGAGATCTGGCCGAGTACCGCATCACGGTTCGCAACGACGGTGCCCGCGCGGCACCGCTGACCGTGACCGCGATCGTGCCCGAAGGGCTGGCCGACGTACAGCCGGCCGACGGCGGGACGGTCGACGGTACGAAGGTCGCGTGGACGGTGACCGTGCCGGCGGGGGGACAGGCGACCGTCGCGCTGGCGGCGCGGGTCGCCGAACCGCCGCGCGGACACCGGATCGCACTCACGGCCTGCGGTATCGCCGAGGGTCACCGGGCACCGCAGTTGTGCGGTACCGACCTCGACGGCGTGACCCGGCAGACCGGCATCGCCTGGCTGCTGTGGCTCGGTGTGGGCGCCGGCTCGGTCGCCCTGGCCGCGGCGGCGCTCGCCGTCCGCCGTCGATTCCTGGGACCGCCCGGACTGCGGTAACCGGCGGCCGCCTGCCACGATGGGCGGCGTGACGGACGACGGGCGGCGGCGGCGCTGGGTGTGGCCGGTGGTAGTGGCCGGCTGGGCGGTCGTGCTCGTCGTAGCCGCGTACGTCTCGTCCCGGACGGGCGAGGCGACCGTCCGCGAACAGCTCTCCGTGGCGCAGGCCCAGAGCACCGTCGACCGTGCGGCCGGCGAGGTGGTCCGCGCCAGCGGCGGGGTCGCCGCGGGAGCGGTGCCGGAGATCCGTGGCTACGACCTGCGTACCGGGTGCCGGCTGACGGCCGCGCGGGACGGCGAGGAGCTGCTGCGGGTTGTGCTGTTCACCACCGCGGCCAGCGCCGAGGACCAGGTCATGAAGCGCATCGCCGACGGACTGCCGGCGAGCTACCGGGCTCGGGTACGGCAGGGCGTGCTGCGCGCCGACGCGGGCGAGTTCGTGGGAGTCCGGGGCGGCATCGTCGCTCCGGGGCAGGTGCAGGTGACCGTGTCCACCGGGTGCCGGCCGTCGGCCGCGCTGGCTCCGGCACCGGCCGACGTACCGGACGATGCCGACCAAGCCGTCGACAGGGCGCTGGCGGCGCTCGGCGTACCCGCGGCTCAACGCCGTACCGATGCGGTGCCTTGCCCTGGCGGAGGCGCGGCGCGCACAGTGGCGGCGGACGCCACGCCCGGCGCACCCGGCCAACCCCCGAAAGCCGCGTTGCACGGCCTGCCCGTGGACACGGACATCCTCGAACAGCCCGACGTGTACGGCTACCGGTCGGGCGCGACGGGCGTGGTGGTGCGGGTGAGCGACGGTCAGGTCAGCGTCGCCGCGACGACGGGCTGCTGAGCGGGCGGCGCATCAGGACCCTCCTCGGCGTCGGACGGCTCACCTCTTCGAATCCGCACGCGGCGAACATCGCCTCGGTACCGATGAACGCGTCCCCTGCGGGCGCGCGGCCTTCGGTGCTCGCTAGCGGGAACGCCTCGACGGCACTGGCGCCACTCCCGCGCGCGAGCTCGACCTGTCGTCCTCGGCCGTGGCCCGGCCCTGGAGGACCTTCGAGCGCAGAGCGCGGCCGTACCGCGAGCGGGGACCGATCGCGCACCAGCCCACCGGCTCCCCGGCGCGGTACGCAAGAAGTCCGGCGGGCGGATCGGCCGCGCCGACCAGCTCGCCGAACTTCTCGTGGTTGCCGGCTCCCCAGCCGGCACTGAACTCCTTGTTCGGTACGACGAAGAACATGCACCAACAGCCCTTCGTGGTGCCGTTCGTGCGGAACAGCTCCTCGACGTCCCCGTAACGCCCCGCTGTCGCGGGTCGTACCTCGATCACCTGGTGTGCCTGCCGCGCCGGGCCCGGCGCCCCGCACGAGCCGCGGAGTGCGCGAGCCGCTCGCGCTCCGCCTCTCGCAGCAGCTGCGCGTTGCGGTCACGGACGAGCGCGGCGAGGACCTCTGGATGCAGATCCATGATGTTTCCTCCGACACTATCTAAGTCTCTTTGGTGGTGTCACTTGTTAACCTAGTACGCTGGCGGTAACCGGTCAACGCGTTTAGGTGGTGAGCGAGCACACATGGCACGTGACGTCCCCGAGGCACTGTGGCTGACGGAGTCGCTGCTCAACTCGATCGATGTGGAGGCGGGTCAGGACGACCTGGACTCGCTGCCGCGGTTCGCGCGCTGGCTACGCGATCACGGTCGAGCCGCCGCCGCGGACACCGTGACCGAGGCCGACCTGGTGCTGGCCCGGCGGCTGCGCGACGAACTGCGTACCGAGTTGCTCGGCCACCACGACGGCGGTACCCGCGATCGGTCTACTTTGGACTCGCTGGCCGGATCGGTGATGCTGTCGGTACGGGTCGGACCCGACGGTTCGATGCGCTTCGCACCGGCCGAGAGCGGGACGCGGGGAGTGTTCGGCGAGGTGTTGGCCGCGGTCGCGCTCGCGTCGTGCGACGGTACCTGGGACCGGCTGAAGATCTGCGGCAACGACGAGTGTGCCGTGGTCTTCTACGACCGGTCGAAGAACGCGTGCCGGCGCTGGTGCTCGATGGAGGTCTGCGGCAACCGGGTCAAGACCCGCGCGTATCGCCAGCGGCGCGCCGCCGATCAGTAGCGCCGTCAGTAGACCAGGGCTTGGGCTCCGTCGGCGAGGCACTCCTCGACGAATACCGCCGCTCCGGCGATGCGGACGCCCGGCAGCACATCGTCGGGGCCGATCCCACGCCGGGCGGCGCACTGGGTGCAGGCGGTGACCTGGCCACCGGCGAGAACCGCGGCGAGCAGGTCGGGCAGCGGGGCGGAGTGCGGCAGCTCGAACTCGGCCGCGCGGCCGGGCAGCGCGAACCACGTCGACTCGCCGGTCAGCCAGAGGGAGACGGACGCGCCGGCCGCCAGCGCGGTCGCCGCGACCGTGAACGCCTGCGCGCACCGTTCCGGCGCGTCGGCGCCCGCGGTTGCCTTCACGACGAGGGTACGAGCCATGCTAGGCATTATGGTCACCGAGATCGGGTTCGTCAGCTTGCTAGTCGCCGGCTTCGGCGTGTTGGCGGGCGCCCTGGTCTATGTCGCCGTACGGCTTTCCAGAGGGCGGTCCAAGTGACAGACATCAACCGGCCACCGTGGCTCGACGCACCGCCGGTCGAGGCGTACCCCTTCGAGGAGACGCACGACCTGCGGTCGGGTCCGGACCTGAACCCCGCGCTGCTCGACCTGCTGCCGTTCGTGGGCGTGTGGCGCGGCCGGGGCGGCGGTGACTACCCGACTATCCAGGCGTTCGAGTACGGCCAGGAGATCCGGTTCAGCCACGACGGGCGGCCGTTCCTGTTCTACGAGTCCCGCACGTGGCTGATCGAACCGGACGGTACGCCGATCCGACCCGCCCACCGCGAGGTCGGCTTCTGGAAGCCGGTCGTCAAGGACGACAAGCGCACCGAGGCGGTCGAGGTACAGCTGGTCGCGCCGAACGGGATCGTCGAGTCGTACGTGGGCCGCGTCGACGGGCTGCGGGTGGAGCTGATCACGGATCAGGTGCTGCGCAGCGGTACCGCCAAGGAGGTGTCGGAGGGCCACCGGCTCTACGGAATCGTGGACCGCGCACTGCTGTACGCGTATGAAATGGCCGCCGTCGGCCAACCGCGAACCGCGCACCTGTCCGCGAAGCTGGACAGGGTCGGGGGTTGACGACGCTTTGCTCTGCGCACCAATACGCAACACATAGCACGACGTCAATTTGTTGCGTATTGGTGCGCAGAGCAAAGCCGGTGGAGACACAGTGGTGCCCCGGGCGTAGCCCGGGGCACCACGTTCAACTCAGAACCGTGTCACACGCCGCCGAGCGACGGTGGGCACGCCTCGAACGGTGTGAGCATGAAGTTGGTCGTGAGCACGATGCCCCTCTCCACCTTCACGCGGACCACCTTCGGCGTCCAGCCGTCCTTCGCCACGATGATGTCGTAGCGACCGGCCGGCAGCCACCAGCCGTACCGACCCTGGTTGTCGGCGCGGATGTTATCGCCGATGTCGGGGTTGGCCACCTGCTGGATGCGGATGAACGCGTTGATCGGTACGACCGAGCCACCGCATGTCGTGCCCTGGACGAGGCCTTGCAGCTTGCCCCAACCAGGTGGCGGTAGCACGTTCATCGTGACCGGTATCGGGCTCACCGCGGTCGGCGTGTCCGAACGGACGATCAGCTGAGCCGTGTACTGGCCCGGCTGGATCACGCCGGTCGCCGGCGTAGCGGTGAACTTGACGGTTACCGCCTTGGACTGACCCGGGTTCAGCACGAACGACGCCGGGGTCTCGCTGAGCCACGGTACGTCGGACGTCTCGTCACACTGGTCGAGCCCGCCCAGCTTCTCGGAGTTGACCGTCGGGGTGAACCCGCCGGACGACCCACCGATCTTGTAGATGCCGCATGCGCCGGCCGCCCGGTACCGGGCGAACTGCGAGTTGGGCAGATCGGACCACGTGTCCGTGGCCGGGTCGTACGCGACCGACCGGTTGGTGATGACGGAGAAGTTCTGCGTCACACCACCGGTGACCGTCAGCAGCCCGCTCGCCGACGACGCCGCGGAACCCCACAGGTCGAGCGGCATGTTGGCGATCGGCGTCCAGGCGTTCGCCGCGGGGTCGTACACGTTCCCGTCAGCGAAGCCGTTGGCGTCCACGCCACCGGCGCAGTAGATCTTGCCGTTGATGCCACCGCACGACATCCAAGCCGCGTTGTGCGGGTACGTGGCACCGAGGCTGAACGAGCCACTGGCCGGGTCGTAGATGACCGTGGCGTTACCGGTCGCGCAGCCGGAGTTGGTGCAGCCGCCGACAAGGTAGATCTTGCCGTTGGCTACCCCGACACCAGGTGCCGATGTCGGAGCCGGGTTGGTCCCGCCACCCAGGCTCCAGCTGTTCGAAGCCGGATCGAACACGTGGACCGTGTTGATCGGCGTACCGGCCGGATCCCAACCGCCGAACACGTACAGCTTGTCGTTCACGAACGCGACGCCCGGCTTCGCGCGCCCGACCGGCATGTCGGGCAATGCCGCCCAAGCGTTGGTCGACGGGTCGTAGACGTTCGCCTTGTTGAAGTTGGGTGTGCCGGTCGCGGCACCCAGGACGTAGACCTTGCCCTGGCCGGCCGTCGCGGAGTTGTCCATCACGGTCGATGGGTAGTTCGCGATGGCGGACCAGGCCGGGTCGACCTGCGGGCTCGGGCCGGAGAAGCCGCCCAAGGTCGGCGTACCGGTCATGCCCTTGCTCGCGCCACCCGGGATCTGCTGCATGATCAGCTGCGCGCCCTGCTTACCGAGCAGCGTGAAGCCGCCGGCCCGCTCGGCCAGATCCACCTGCGCCGGCGCCGAACCGGTGTTGCGCACGGTCAGCGTGGTGGAGCGGCTCTGGTTGAACGGTACGAAGGCGGTCAGCTCGGTCGGCGACACGGTCAGACGGCCCGACTTGAGGGCGAAGTCTGCCTGCCGCGTCCCGTTGTTGAGGACGTTCACGGTCTTCGTCAGTGGCTGGTACGGCGCCCTCGTCGCGGTGAACGGGTGGTTGCCGGTCAGGCTGGAGAAGAGCCAGTAGAAACCGTCGGGGATGTTCGGGTCCTGCGGCGTGGGCGCCGAGACACCCTTGTCCGCCGGGTTGTCGTTGCTCGTCACGGTGACGCCGTTGAGCGCCGTACCCGTGTTGGCGTCCGACGTGAAGCCGACCACGAGGCCGCCGGGCTGCGGTGCGCAGACGCGGTTGAGAACCTCGACGTTGTCGACCTCCCACCACCAGGCCCACGTGCCCATGTAGTGGAAGCGAATCTTCACGTTGCTCTGGCCGCCGGCCCCGGTGAGCGCGAACAGTTCCTGCCGCGGACCGCGCCGGTCGGTGTTGGACTGGTGCAGCAGCGTGGTCCACGTGGTCCCGCCGTCGATGGACAGGTCGAGGTCACCGAACCCGTTGCTGAACGCCCGGTAGTCGCTGTTGAAGCGGATGTATGGCGCGCTCACGTCGGACAGGTTCAGCGTCGGCGTGACGAGGTCGGAGTCCTCGGTGTTGCCGATGCCGAAGAAGTCGCTGTCCATCATGGCGAAGCCGTCGGCTCCACCGGTGAGGTTGCCGCGGTTACCGAAGTCGCGGAACCGCCAGCCGCCGAGCGCCGTGCGCTGGACGACGGACCAGCCGGCCGGTGGAGTCGGCGCGGCCAGCGGGTCGGACGGCTGCGCCGTCGCGTCGAACGGCTCGCTGAGCACCGGAGTGCCGAAGCTGGCCGCGTAGCCGGGTGTCGTACAGGCCGGGTCGACCAGGAGCGAGATGTTGTGGACGAGGTTGCCCCCACCCACCGCGACATTCTCGATCTTGGTCTGGTAGCCGGTCGGTGCGATCGCCGACGTGGTGAACTGGTAGGTCGTGTTGCCCGGCACCTGGAACGAGTACGCGCCGGTAGCCGGGTTGGTGTAGATCGGCCCGCCGGGTCGTCCGGCCACCTGGATGACGGCGTACAGCGGCCAGCCCTTGCCGGAGCCGTCGGTGACCGTACCGCTGACGGTGACCACCGGCTGGGCTTCGAGCGCGAAGTCCTGCGTGGTGGCCGTGCCCTCGGTGATCTCGACGGTGGCCGACTCGGATGCGAAGCCGAACAGGCTGGCGGTCAGCGTGTGCGTCCCGACCGGCAGCGTGAGCGAGTACCGGCCGTCGTTGCCGGTGAGCGTGCTGACGTCACCGTTGGTCACGGTCGCGCCGGCGAGCGGGTCGCCGGTGGCCGCGTCGGTGACCTGGCCGACGGCCCGGCCGTTGGGGCCGCGCGGAGCGTCGGTCACGGCCTGCAGGGCGTTGAGCCGGCCCTCGCCGAACACGTTGTTGTCGTCGGCGGTACCGCCGCAGCTCGTGTCGTTGACATCGACCGCCGAGTTGTCGAGCAGCAGCCGGGTCGCGTTGATGTCGCCCTTCACGCTCGGTGCGGCCGACCAGATGAGCGCGACCGTGCCGGATACGTGCGGAGCGGCCATCGACGTGCCGTTGAAGTTGGCGTAGCTGTTGCCGGGCACGCTGGACCGGACGTTCACCCCCGGGGCCCCGATGTTCGGCTTCAATTCGCCGCCGAATGCGGACGGGCCGCGGCTGGAGAAGCCCGCGATCACGTTGTTGATGTCGTACGCACCGGCCGCGTAGGTGTTCAGGTAGTCACCGGGGGAGCCGGCGCTACCGCAGCTCGGGCCACTGTTGCCGTTGGAGAAGCTCGGGAAGATGCCCGCGTTCACCCAGGCGTTGACGCTGTCCTGGTACCACGGGTCGCCCCCGCCGCCGCCCCACGAGTTGTTCACGACGTCGGCGTGCAGGTCCGGCCGCGGGTTGTTGCCGGCCAGGTCGGTCGGCGCGAGCACGAATTGGGCCGAAGCGAGGAGCGCCGTGTCCGAGCAGCTGTTGGTCTCGCAGCCCTTGGCCAGCATGAACCTGGCGCCCGGCGCGACACCGATCTGGTTGCTGCCGCCGTCGTCACCGACCATCGTGCCCATGGTGTGGGTGCCGTGACCGTTGTTGTCGCACGGTACGTCGCCCGGGCAGATGTTGGACGGGTCGAACCAGTTGTAGTTGTGGTCGAAGGTGCCGCCGCCGAGGTTGCCGCGGTACTTCGCGACGAGGGCCGGGTGGTCGAACTGGGCACCGGTGTCGATGTTGGCAACGGTGATGCCCTCACCGCGGACACCGAAGGTCGCCCACACCTGGTCGGCCTTGATGTTCGCGACACCCCACTCGACCGCGTTCACATGCGCCGGCGGGCTGACCGTCGGCTCGGGTAGCGCCCGTACGCGAGCCGGGTCGATGCGCAGCACGTCGCCCCGTGCCGCGATCGAGTTGACCAGCGCCGCGCCGCCGTTGACCCAGATCGCGTTGGAGATCCAGAACGACTTGTGCTGCACGCCGTTGGCCTTCAGGTCGGCGCTCAGGCTGCGTTGACTGCTCTCGGCCGTCCGGGCGAGTTGCTTGTAGACATACTCCGCCTTGGCGTCGCCGGTGAACTTCGACGCACCCGACAGATCCGCCTTCTCCCTCAGGTAGACGAAGAAGCCAGCGGCGCCCTGCTGGTCGAGGGTCGAGAGCAGTTCGGCGCTGACGACCGCACCGGTGTGCGGTGGCGGGCCAGCAAAGGTCGGCTGTCCCGCGACTGTCAGGACAGTTACAGCGACCGCCGCAACAATCCCCCCGGTACGGCGGCGGCCTATCGGAGACAGACCGAAGCCATACCGTTTCTGAGCATCTGACATTCTTCCTCCCCTGATCTCGCTTTTTGTACGAGATCTCCCCTGAATACAGACAGACGCCGCGTTTCCACGTGCGAGACGGCGCACGGACGGCGTCCACTCGTCATGCTCCGAGGCGCCAATGGCGACGATCAATGGCCTCGATCGGTCAGTTCCTGGGCAGTACTCGGGCGCGTCTATGTCCAACATCTGCCAGATCTCCGACATTGATCTTCCTAAAGATTGACCGATGCCAGCGCAATACGGTTGTCTGCAGGGGCCAACCGGACGGGCTGGCGGGGGGTGTGCCGATGGTCACCGCAGATGTACCGCTAGTCGTCTGCATCACGCCGGACGTCGGATTCCGGGAGCGGTTGGCGCGTCGCCTCGACGACTGCGGCGTCGTCCTGATGGTCGCCGACGTCGACGAACTGCGGGCAGTCTTCTGGCCATCCGGCCAGGTCGAGTGGGCAGCACCCGGGCCGGCCGACCCGATCCTGCCCCCGGCTTACGACGACGGCGTCACCATCGGCGACCTGATAATCGATCCGGCCCGCCACCGGGTGACCTGGCGCGGCAACCTCGTCCCGCTCACCCGGCTGGAGTGGCAGCTGCTCGGCAGCCTGGCGAGTCCCCCGGTGACGGTGTGGACGTACGAGCGGCTCTTCGGCGAGGTCTGGGGCAGTTCCTACCTGGGGGACACGTCGATCCTGCACTCGGCCGTGAAGCGGTTGCGCCGCAAGCTGCGGGCCGCCGGGGACGGCGTGGCTGTGGAAACGGTACGCGGCATCGGCTACCGCCTGGCCGTGGCCTAACCCTCTCGACGGGCTACAGGTAGCCCAGGACCCCGCGCAGGCGTTCGGTGTCCGGGGACTGCGGCAGCGGGTTGCCGTCCAGCGAACGGATCTCGGCGATCCCGCGTACCGACGACAGCAGCCAGGCACCGTCCACAGTCGACAGCTCGGCCGGCGTGATCATGCGTTCGACCGCGGACAGCCCGAGCGCGCCGGCGTGGTCGAGCAGGAACCGGGCTGTCGTACCGGGCAGGATCCCGGTCGCCTCGGCCGGCACGGTGGCCAGGCGGTACCCGTCCCGCCAGACGAGAGTCGAGGTGGGCGCCTCGAGCGCGTACCCGTCCGAAGACAGCCATAGCACGTCGTCCGCGCCGACCGACTGGGCCCAGCGCTGGGAGGCCATGTTGACGGCGTACGACAGCGTCTTGGCCCCGCCGAGCAACCACGGCGCGGTCGCCCGGGCGGACGCGGCGATGCCCAGCGTGGCCGTTGCCACCGCGACCCCGGCCTGCCGCGCGCGGAGCGTGACCTCGCTGACCGCCGCGAGCGTGGCGAAGACCGTGGCGGGCCCGTGATCCTCCGAACCGCGGGTACAGACCAGCCGCAGCGCGCCCTCGGCATCCGCCGGCCAACCCGTGCACGCCTGCCCGGCGAGGTCGACCAGGGACGAGGTCGGCGGCAACGGGATGTCCAGCCTCGCCGCCGAACGGGCCATCCGCGCGAGGTGCTCGTCGAGCAGCCACGGCCGGCCACCGCGTACGTGCACGGTTTCGAAGACTCCGTCGCCGCGTAGCACGCCGAGGTCGTCCGCCCGCAGGATCGGGGTGTCCGGCGGAACGATGCCGACTCCGAGGAGAGCTACCACACGCTGTTCTGCCACGCCGGGCAACTGTAGTGGCAACCGGCTTAGGATCGAACGCGTGGCGGACAGCTCTCTCGCAGATGTACTGCGGGCCCGCGGCCTCCGGTTGACCGCGCAACGGCAGCTGATCCTGGAGGCCGTCCGCGGGCTGGGCCACGCGACCCCGGAGCAGGTGCACGCCGCCGTACGCGAGGTCGCGGCCGGCATCAACATCACGACCGTGTACCGCACGCTCGAGCTGCTCGAAGAACTCGGCCTCGTCAGCCACACCCACCTTTCACACGGTTCCCCGACATTCCACGCGATCGGTGAGGAACAGCACGTCCACCTCGTCTGCCGCGTCTGCGGAGCGGTCGACGAGGTCGAGCCGACCCTGCTGGCTCCGGTCGCGGCGCAGCTCGAGGGGCAGCGCGGGTTCCTGGTCGACATCGGACATGTGGCGTTGTTCGGGGTTTGCGCGCACTGTGGGAGTCCCGAGTGATCCTCGTCGACATGCTCGACCCCACCTCGCCGGACGCTCCCGTGGCCGCCCACTTCGGCGACCCGCTGCGCGAACAGCGCACGCTCGCGACCGAGGTCGGCATCGTCGACCGGTCACACCGGGGCGTGCTGGCCGTCCCAGGCGAGGACCGGTTCACCTGGCTCCACAGTCTGACCACACAGCATCTGCTGGGGCTGCGCCCGTACGAGGGCACCGAACTGCTCGTGCTGTCCCCACACGGGCAGGTCGAGCACGAGGCGATGGTGCTCGACGACGGTACGACCACGTGGCTCGACGTCGAACCCGGTACCGCGCCCGGGCTGCTGTCGTTCCTGGAGTCGATGCGGTTCATGATGCGGGTCGAACCCGCCGACGTGACCGCCGACTGGGCGTTGCTGTCGCTGGTCGGCCCGGCCGCGCCGGAGGCGGCCGTCGCGCTCGGCGCCGCCGTGCTGCCGGAGGTCGACGCCGTCGCACCGCCGGGTCCGAAGTTCGCCGCCGGGTCCGTCCCCGCGAGACCGACGGCACGGTACGCCGGCAGCCCGCTCCCCGCCGGCGGCTGGGCGCGCCGGGGCCCGGTCGGCGTGGACCTGCTCGTGCCCCGGTCGGCCGCCGACGGCGTGCTCGCCTCGGCCGGCGTTCCGCGGTGCGGCGTGTGGGCGTACGAGGCGATCCGCGTGGCGGCCCGCGTCCCGCGCTTCGGTTTCGAGACCGACCACCGCACCCTGCCCGCCGAACTGGGCTGGTACCCGGCGCTGCACCTGGAGAAGGGGTGCTACCGGGGGCAGGAGACCGTGGCCCGGGTACATCACCTCGGCCGGCCGCCGCGTCGACTCGTACTGCTGCATCTCGACGGGGTGACCACCGATCACCCGCCGGCGCGGCACGCTCCGGTGACCACCGACGAGGGCCGCGTGGTCGGTTTCGTCGGTACCGCTCTGCGCCACTACGAGCTCGGCATGATCGCGCTGGCCGTGGTGAAGCAGAACGTGTCCGCGGATGCGCACCTGAGGGTGGGCGAGGCCACGGCCGCGCTCGACTGAACGCGGCGTGTAAGGATCGGCAGATGACGAGCGGAACTCTGATTACGGTGGCGCCGACCGGCGCGGAGTCGAGCAAGGCGGACGTGCCGCCGCTGCCGGTGACGCTCGACGAGCTGGTGACCACGGCCAAGGAGTGCGAGGCGCTGGGTGCCAGCGTGATCCACGTACACATCCGGGACGACCAGGCGCAGCCCACGCTCGACCTCGGGCGGCTGCGCGCGACGGTCGCCGCGCTGCGCGCGGGTACCGGCCTGATCGTCCAGCTGAGCAGCGGCGGGGCGGTGACCGACCCCGAGGCCGACCGGCTCGCCGTGCTGGACGCGGCACCCGACATGGCCTCCTGCACGATGGGTACGGTCAACTTCGGCGACGACGTCTTCCTCAACCGCTGGGAGTTCGTGGTCGACCTGCACACCCGCATGCAGGAGCGGGGGATCGTGCCGGAGTACGAGATCTTCGATCTCGGTCACCTGGCCGCGCTGGAGCGGCTCTTGGGCAAGTACGGTCTCCCGGCCGGCGGGCATGTGCACGTCGATCTCGTCATGGGGGTACCGGGTGGCATGGCCGGTACCGCCGAAACCCTCGTCGCCTGCGTCCACGCGATGCGCGACCTGCCCGCCGGTACGACGTTCTCGGCGACCGGCATCGGCCGTACGACGATCCCGGTCATGCTCGCCTCGCTCGCGGCAGACGGCCACCTGCGGGTCGGCATGGAGGACACGATCACGTACGCCAAGGGGCAGCCGGTCGAGTCCAACATGCAGCTCGTGGCGCGGGCGGTCGGCTTCGCCCGGTTGGCTCAGCGGCCGCCACTGACGCCCGACGAGGCCCGGTCGATGCTGGGCATCGGAGCATGACGGGTTCGTACGCGGGTGGGCCGGTCCTCGCGGAGGTGGTCCGGTCCGGGTTCGTGGAGAGCGTGCACCGCGGGTCGGTCGTGGTGCTCGACGCGGCCGGTGCGGTAGTCGACGCCGCCGGCGACGTGACGTCGCAGATCTTCCCCCGCTCGTCGAACAAGCCGCTGCAGGCGACCGGCATGCTCCGGGCGGGACTGCGCCTGGCCGATCCGGCGCACCTGGCCCTGGTGTGCGCCAGCCACTCCGGCGAGCCCGAGCACATCGCCGGGGTACGGGCCATGCTCCGGGCCGGTGGCCTGACCGAGGGCGACCTCGGCTGCCCCGCTGACCTCCCGATCGGCGAGGAGGCGCGGAAGGACTGGCTGCACGCCGGCCGGGGAGCCGAGCGGGTCGCGATGAACTGCTCCGGCAAGCACGCCGGCATGCTGCTCACCTGTATTGCGGCGGGCTGGCCGACCGAGGACTACCGCTCGCCGGATCACCCGTTGCAGAAGCAGCTCAGGACCGTGGTCGAGGAGCTCGCCGGCCAGCCGGCCGCGACGGTCGGCGTGGACGGCTGCGGCGCGCCCGTGTTCGCCATGTCGCTGCGCGCGCTCGCCGAGGCGTTCCTACGGGTAGCCGAGACCGAGGTGGCCGACGCGATGCGCGCGTTCCCGGTACTCGTCGGTGGTGCCGGGCCGGAGCGCGAGGACACCCGCCTGATGCGCGGCGTCCCGGGGTTGGTCGCGAAGGGTGGAGCCGAAGGCGTCCTGGCGATCGCCGTACCCGAAGTCGGTGCCGTTGCGTTGAAGATCGATGACGGCGCGAAACGGCCGATCGGGCCGGTAGCGGTCGTCGCGTTGCGCCGGCTCGGGGTCGACGCGCCCGTGCTGGCCGAGCTCGAGGAGCACGACGTCCTGGGTGGCGGCCAGCCGGTCGGCGTAACGCGGAGTGTATGGGGCTGACGCCCAGCGTGTGGGGAGTGTCACGCTAGCAAAAGCAAGCATTTCGCTTGCTGTTGCAAGCAGCCCGGACTACCGTCGGCACAGTGAACAGGCCCCGCGACATCGGAGACTTCATCCGCGAGCTGCGGCACAACGCGCGCATCTCGCTGCGGGAGCTCGCGGAGCGGGCCGGCGTGAGCAACCCCTATCTCAGCCAGATCGAGCGCGGCTTGCGCAAGCCGAGCGCCGAGGTGCTGCAGCAGATAGCCAGCGCCCTGCGGGTGTCCACGCCGGTCATGTACCTGCGGGCCGGCCTGCTCGACTCGAAGGAAGGGCATGACGTCCTGACCGCCATCGCCGCCGACCCGGACCTGACCATCGCCCAGAAACAATCCCTCTCCCAGATCTACGAGACGTTCCGCAAGGAGAACGCTCGTACCGCTGAACACAACGAGGAGAAGTAATGCCCGCCCAGACGAAGAACAAGCTGCCGGCTCCGCTGTACGCCGCTGCCGGCGCCAGCGACATCGTGTACCAGCAGCTGCGCAAGGTTGAGTTCGACAAGCTCAGCGAGTTCGCCCAGATCGCGCAGGAGCGCGCGATGGCCGTGTACCGCGACCTCGTGGCTCGCGGCGAGCGGATCGTCAACGGCAAGCCGGCCGTGCGTACCGCGCCGACCCCGGTCGACTCGACGCCGGCGGGTGTCGACGCCGCTCGTCCGGTCAAGAAGGCGACCGCCACCAAGTAACTCGTACCGCCGCACGGCCCGCGGGGGGCACCCGACATGGCCCCCGCGGGCCGCGGCTTAAGCTCGATACATGCTCTTCGCCGTGCCCCCCGTCTTCGTCATCACGACCATCATCGATGTGGTGGTGTTCGTTGCCACGATGGTGGTCGGCCTGTGGTCCTTCGTGCACTGCCTTCTGCAGAGGTCGGACGCCTTCCCGGCCATCGGCACGCTGCCCAAGGGCGCGTGGCTGGCGATCATCGGGGTCGCGACCGCGCTGGCCGGGCTGACGTTCACGAGCTTCGGCATTCTCAACATCTTCGGGTATATCGCCGTCGCGGCGGGTTGTGTCTACCTGCTCGACGTACGGCCGGCACTGCGCGAGGCGACCGGGGGCGGCGGATCGTGGTGACGGCCCGGTGAACCTGCGCTGGCCCCCGCCGCCGGGCGGCGGCCCAGGCCCCTACGGACCCGGTCACAGCGCGCCGCGTACCGGCCGGCCGACCCTGCCCGTGCCCCCCACCGACCTGGTCGGTACGCCGCACGGGGTGTGGCTCGAGTGCCTCTCGACCGGCTCGGGCGAACCGGTCACCGTGTTCGCCCACGGCTTGGGCCACGGCATCGCGGAGACCCGGCCGCTGGGCAGCGGCGTGGCCGGCCGCAAGGTCTTCTTCCAGTTCCGCGGTCACGGCCGCTCGTCCGCGCCCCCGGGCCGGTGGACGTACGCCGACCTCGCCCGCGACCTGCGCGCGATCTCGGACCTGGCGTGCGCGACCCGGGCAGTAGGCGTGAGTCTCGGCGCCGGCGCGCTGTGCCGGCTGCTCGCCGACCATCCGCAGCGGTACGAGCGCGCCGTGTTCTTCCTGCCCGCCTTGCTCGACACCCCGCGACCGGCCGCCGCCGAGGAACGCCTGTCCGCGCTGCTCGGCGCGGTCGAGGCGGGGGACGCGGCGGCGGTCTCCGAGATCGTCTCCCTCGAGGCACCGGCCGAGGTACGCAACACTCCCGCCGTCTGGTCCTACCTGCGCCAGCGGATCGACCAGCTCATGCGGGACGGGCTCGCCCCTGGACTGGCCACGCTGGCGGACGAGGTAGCCGTGCCGTCGCCGGCCGCACTGGCCGACGTGACCACGCGGTCTCTGGTCATCGCGTCCACAGGGGACGAACTGCATCCGGTCGTGGTGGCCGAGCAGCTCGCCGCCGCGCTGCCCAGGGCAACGCTGCACGTGTACGACGAACCGGGCGTGCTCTGGACCCGTCGGGCGGACCTCCGCGAGCGAATCTCGTCGTTCCTGAACGACTAGAGTCCACGCCATGGGTGTCACGCACCACGGGCGTACCTACCGGCTGGATCTCGCCGACCCCACCCTCCGCGAGTGGGAGTGCACCGTCCTGGCGTCCGATCCCGAGACCGGTATCGTGCTCGACCGCTCCGCGTTCTACCCCGGTGGTGGCGGCCAGCCGCCGGACCACGGCGTCCTGCTGTGGCAGGGGGTGCAGACCCGGATCGTCGACACCCGCAAGGGCGACGACCTCTACCTCGTCCCGGCCGAGGGCGATCCGCTACCCCCGGTCGGCACCGCGGTGCAGGGCGCCATCGAGGACGAACGGCGCACGTTGCTGATGCGTACCCACTCCGGCCTGCACGTGCTGTGCGGCGTGGTGTTCCGGGACTTCGGCGCGCTCGTCACCGGCGGCAACATGGAACCCGGCGAGGCGCGGATGGACTTCAACCTTCCGGAGGTCCCCAGCGACTTCAAGGCTCTGCTGGAGGAGTCGGTCAACCTCGAGCTCGTCGCCGACCGCAAGGTGGTGGCCCGGGTCCTGCCGCGCGAGGAGGCGCTGGCCATTCCGGACATCGTGCGGACCCAGGCGAAGCTGATCCCGCACGACGAGCCGGAGATCCGCATCGTCGACATCGAAGGGCTGGACGTGCAGGCCGACGGCGGCACGCACGTCGCGTCGACCGCGCAGGTCGGCAGGCTCGCGGTGGTCAAGGTCGAGAGCAAGGGCAAGGCGAACCGCCGCGTGCGCGTCCGGCTAGCGCCGTGAAGGACTTTCTGTCGGGGGTACGGCTGCTCGTCCGCGGGATCGGGATGTACTTCCGCAACCCGAACCTCGTCGGGCTCGGCATCGTGCCGGCGATCATCTCGGGTGTGATCTTCCTGTTCGCGTTCGCGACGCTGATCTACTTCTCTACCGACCTCGCCGAGCTGGTCACCTGGTTCGCCGACGACTGGACGGGGTGGCTGCGCAACCTCGTACGTACCGGCGCCGTCCTCGCCATCGTCGGGTTCGGTGGGTTCGTGGTGATGCTGACGTACACCGCGGTCACCCTGCTGATCGGCGACCCGTTCTACGAGAAGATCTCCCAGCGGGTCGAGGCCTCGTTCGGCGGCGTGCCGAACGAGGTCGAGGTGCCGTGGCACAAGTCCCTGCGGCGGAGCATCGCCGACTCCGCTCGACTGGTGCTCGTATCGCTGGCGATCGGCATCCCGCTGTTCTTCGCCGGCCTGATCCCGGTCGTCGGGCAGACCGTCATACCGGTGATCGGTGCCTCGATCGGCGGCTGGTTCCTCGCCGTCGAACTGGTCGGGGTGCCGTTCGCGCGCCGGGGACTCCGGCTGAAGGAGCGCCGCGGGATGCTCGCCGCGCACCGTCCGCTCGCGGTGGGCTTCGGTATGGCGGTGTTCGTCTGCTTCCTCGTGCCACTCGGCGCGATCCTCGTCATGCCCGCGGCCGTGGTCGGCGGTACCCTCCTCGCCCGCCAGGTCCTGGGCCTCCCCATCGAGGCATAGTCGCTCTCTGCTCCCTAGGGTGGTGCGCATGGAGGTCACGCTCGTCGAGGGGGACATCACCGCACAGCGCGTCGACGCGATCGTCAACGCGGCCAACTCGTCGCTACTCGGCGGTGGCGGCGTGGACGGCGCGATTCATAACCGGGGTGGGCCGGAGATCCTCACCGAGTGCCGGGCGCTGCGCTCATCCCGCTACCAGGGCGGCCTGCCGACGGGTGAAGCGGTCGCCACGACCGCGGGTCAGCTGCCGGCCCGCTGGGTCATCCACACGGTCGGTCCAGTGTGGACGCCCAGCGAGGACCGGACGCATCTGTTGCGCGCCTGCTACGAGAACTCGCTGCGGGTCGCCGGCGAGCTGGGCGCGACGACGATCGCCTTTCCGCTCATCTCCGCCGGTGCGTTCGGCTGGCCGCTCGAGGACGCGATCCGTCATGCGCTGGACGTACTGGGCTCAGCCACCGTGACCGAGGCCCGATTGGTCCTCTTCGGACAGTCCACATACGACACAGCGGTACGGCTACAGGACGCGAGCCGCTAGTCCCAGCGGGTCGCGTTCTCGTCGTTCAGTCGGCCGGGCGGGTCGAGGATCACGCAGAACAGCAGGCCGGCCGGGTCCCGCATGATCCACCACTCGTTCACCTCTTGCACCTTCGTGGCGCCGAGCCCTTCCAGCCGGGCGACCTCTGCATCCAGATCATCGGTATGGATGTCGAGGTGTACCTTGCTGCTGCCCTCGCCCAGCCGCTGGACGAGAACACCGAGGCCATCCTTCGTCAATCGCAGTCCGTGATACTCCGGGTACTCCTCGATGTGGCGGAACTTCTTGCCGAGCGCGTCCTGCCAGAACGCCAGAGCTTGGTCGTGGTCGGCCGGCGCGAAATCGATGACCACCTTGTCCAACCTGCTGTAATGGGGCATGGCTCCACTGTAGTCAGTGACAGGAGCCGCTACCGGAGTCGGTGAAGCTCTGCCCGGCGACCGGTACGAACTGCCAGTCGAAACTGTTGGCGCGCAAGGTGAACTTCAGAACGCCGTACGCCGTGCTGTTGCGTACCTGGCTGTTCGGCTCGGTCGCGCCGAAGCCGTAGTGGTTGACGCCACCGGTGCCGGCGACGAACTCGCGGATGCCCCGGGCGTTGTCCAGACCGCCGGCCGGGTTCTGCGGGGCGAACCGCTCGTAGTTGTGGTTGTGCCCGTTGACGACGACCTCGGCGTCGAAGTCGTACAGCACCTGGAAGATCGGGCGCATCGAGGGTGCGTTGCCGTGTTCGGCGCCGGACGTGAACAGCGGGTGGTGCCAGTAGGCGAGCGTGCAGGGCTTCGTACTGGCCGCGAGGTCGGCGCGCAGCCACCGCTCCTGCGCCGAGCCGGCCGAGCACGACACCTCCCAACAGTTCGAGTCGAGGGCCACGATGTGCCAGTTGCCGAGATCGTACGAGTAGTAGCCCCGACCGGCCGGGCCGGCCGCCGCGCCGAAGTAGGTGAAGTAGCCTCTCGCGCCCGAGGTGTTGTAGTCGTGGTTGCCGGGCGACGGGTGCGTCCGCGACTTGTGCCTGCCCCAGGACGGGTTGTAGCAGTTGTCGAAGTTCGACGTGCTGCCGTTCGGGTACACGTGGTCGCCCACGGTGAACACGTCCCCCGCGATCCCGTCGAGCAGGTTGGCGGTGGCCTCGTCGCCGGATGACGAGCAGCCCGCGATGTCGCCCGCCCCGACGAGCACGTGATCAGCCGCCGGCCCGCATGGCGCCCCCGCCGTAGCCGCCAACAGCACGGCCACGACTCGGATCAGCCAGCGGATCAACCGGTGCGTAGCGACTCCAGCAAGCTCGCGTCGCCAATCACGTCGAGCACGTCGAACGGTACCCGGCCGAACAGCGCGAGGAGCAGGTCGCTGGCCGTACCTTGGGCCAGCACGCGCGCCTGCGGGTCGTCCGCGTCCAGCAGGGTATCGGTGTCCAGCAGCGCGATGCCCTCACCGCGCAGTCGGACGAACCAGTGCTGTTCGACGTCGGTCGCGTTGAGCTGGACGACGCCCGATCGGTCGACGGGTCCGTGCCGTCGCCCCGAGGGCAGCCAGCTGTCCAGCACCTCGCTGACCCCGTCGGCCGCGAGCTTCGCCTCGACCGGCTCGCCCCGGCCGATCGCGAGCTGCGCGTCCCACCGGTGGACCGCCGTCTCGTGCGCCATACGGCGGTGCCAGAACGCGGCCTTCTTCGCCTGCGGCGCCCAGTTGTACGCCGGCATCTCGGGGTCGAGGGCGTCGAGCAGCGAGACCAGCTCGCGGAACTCGTCGTCCCACCACGCCAGCGCCTCGTCACCGTGCGGCACGTCGGTCATCACGACGCGGGTGTCGGGCCGGGTGATGACGCCCCGGCTCACGTGCGAGCGCACATAGCGGTAGACGGCACCGAGATGCCGTACGAGGTCCTCGACCGTCCACTCCGGACACGAGGGTACCTGCGCGGCCAGCACGCCACTGCCCGCGGCGGCCCGGAAAGCTGCGCCGTCGGTCCGCAGCGCCGAGAGCCAGAACTCCTTCGTTCCGTGCATCCTGCTCATCGCGATCCTCCCCCCGAGGCCGCCTGTTTGTACATCAGCCTAGGGTGAACCTCGTGCCTGACGTTAGCGCGTACACCACCCTGCGACTCGGCGGCCCGGCGCGCCGGCTGGTGCCCGCCGCCAGCGCCGAGGAGATCGTACGGGCCACGCGCGCCGGCTACGAGGCGGGCACGCCCGTGCTCGTGCTCGCCGGGGGGAGCAACGTAGTCGTGGGGGACGGCGAATTCCCAGGCACTGTCGTGCTCCTTCGGTCGACCGGCGTCGAGTCGAAGGTGGACGGTCGTACCGTTCACCTGACCGTGGCGGCGGGCGAGCCGTGGGACGCGGTCGTGGCCGCCGCGGTGGACGCCGGCTGGGCCGGCATCGAGTGCCTATCGGGCATTCCCGGCTCTACGGGCGCGACGCCGATCCAGAACGTCGGGGCGTACGGCCAGGAGGTCGCCGAGACGATC
>Ga0075420_100000782_pt1 | contig 26283 bp, 23 predicted proteins | sample SoiMetdeltSBSDD4_FD_75296 | JGI IMG/M metagenome (GOLD analysis project Ga0075420, IMG submission 75296) | Bulk soil microbial communities from a Populus tree surrounding site in Tennessee, USA - Soil MetaG P. deltoides SBSDD4 | ecosystem: Environmental > Terrestrial > Soil > Tree plantation...
CACGGTGTCGAGAACTTGTTTCAATTGATCCGGCCGGGCGCGCGCCTTTTCCAGAAGGTTCATGCGCGCCTCGCGAACCTTCATGCCCTCCGTTCCCATCGAGATGACACTGAAGGCCGTCCTGATAATCACACCGCCGGCTTGCAGCGCCGGATACGCAACCTCCTCAAGCGACAATCGACCATCCCGGTAGCTTTGGCCGATCTGCTTGACCATGTGCGGTGCCTGTTCCACTGGAGTTCAAATGCAGCGACGAGCAACCTAGCGAGTGAATATGGCGGACTTGGTTCTTGAACCGATGATGAGCGAAACGTTGCAAGATATTGTCGAACACATGTCACTTGTCGAACAAACGTCACACGCGTCGACGGCGCCGGATTATTTTGGCGATGTCTATCGCCGCGTCGCTTCAACGCTCGAAGCCGCCGATTTTTCCGGCGCCGATCCTTTCGACGGCCTCAACAGCCGTATATTTGCGAAGTTGCCATTCTCTTCGCTGCCGATCGCGCGACTGGCTTGGCTGCAGCTGTTCAAAAAGTCACCGTACGATTTCCGCGCACTCGCTAAAGTTCCATCGAGCACCAACCCGGTCACGCTCGCACTGGCGGCACGCACCTACGCGCTTACCGGTGAGCGCGAAAAGATGCGTGGCGCGATCGAGCGGCTTATCCGCATGCGCGGCGGGCACCGCGCTTGGGGCTATCCGTTTCCCTGGCAGGCCAAGGCATTCTACGTGGCGCGCGGCGTGCCCAACGTCATCGCGACCGCCTATGCCGTGCGTGCGGTATCCGACTGCGGTGCCTCGGACGAGAGTCAGCGCATCATCACCGATGCTGCCGCTTTCGTCGGCACGGAACTCGTCTGTCGAAGCGCAAACGGCGCACGTTATGTCGGCTACGTGCCGCAAAGCGCCACGATGGTCCATAACGCCAATCTCTGGGGCGCGTATGTGCTTGCACTTGCGGCGAGCCGCGGTGATCGGTCATGGCGTTCGCTGGCGGACGCGGCGATCGACTACACGGTTCGCGCGCAGAACTCCGATGGTTCGTGGGAATACGGCGAAGCGAAGCACCATCGTTGGATCGATGGATTTCATACCGGCTATGTCCTGGAGGCGTTGCAGCTCTGTCGCAACTTGCTGCAGCGGACCGATCTCGCGGAACCGATCGCGCGCGGAACCGAATTCTATCTGAAATCGTTTCTGCACGATGACGGCGTGGTTCCCTACTACGCCGATGGGCGCGGTCCGCTCGACGTCAACAATTTCGCCCAATTGGTGGTTACATTGAAATGCGTGCTGCCGACGCCCGATTGGGTTGCACTCGCCGATCGGACGCTTGCGGCAGCGATCCGAGAGCTCTGGCGTCCGGAGATGGATGCCTTCGCCTATCAGCGCCGCGGGCGACACATCAACCGGATCGTCTACGCACGATGGACTCAAATTTGGATGATGTATGTATTGAGCCTTCGGCTCGCGCATTGAACCCGCTCCACGGCACGATCGTCGCTGGCCTGATCGCGGCATTGACGCTGACGTCGATGCGCGGCGCAGCCGCGGCGCCGGTGGCAAGCGATCTTCAGGCCGCGATCGCTGCCAAATCGCCACCCGATCTCAGGTGGAAGGGCAGCATCGGCATCACGGTCGGAGTCGTTGCCGGCAGCGAATCCCGACAGGTCAGTGGCCAATGCCACGCCGGGCGGCCGGTCGTCGTTCTGGCTGGCAACGTCGCGACGTCGGTCGACTGCGCCGGCGGCCGCTATACCATTCGCCTGCCAGCCGACTCCGGCGATGCTCTCGTTGCGACCCAGGTCCTGCTCGACGGGAACATCGTGGCGGCGCGCCACGACAATGCCCGAACCGCTCCGGCCGCGCAGCGCGTGGCCCCGGCTCAGCTCAGCAAGGCGCTGGCGTCGGCCCGTCCCGGCGACCGGCTCCTCATTGAGCCGGGGACCTATAGCGACGCTGCGATCGATCTCACGAACGGCGGCGGCGCCGCCGGCCGTCCGGTCATCATCGACGGGAACAACGCCGTCACCTTTACCGGCTCGACCCAAATTCAGGTCGGCACCGGCCATGTCGTCCTGCGCGGTTTCATGTTCCGCGATGTCGGCGCCGGCGCCATCACGATCGCCGCACCGTCGGTTCGCATCACCGAGTCGATTTTCGAGAATTGCGGCGACCCGAAGAAGCCGCAGGCCGAATGTGTGATCGCCCGCCTTGGCGGCGAGCGCGCAGAGCTCGACTTCAACACCTTTGTCGGCTCCCGGTCCATGTCGATCAAGATCCGTGCTGGCAGCGATGGCGATCACAGCCAGCCGACCGATGCCTTCGTCCATCACAACGTGTTCCGAGACATCACACGACTGTCGAACAACGGCCAGGAGCCCATCCAGATCGCCGGACCCAACGGCGGCGGAACCAACGCAGAGCTACGGGCGAGGATCGAGCACAATCTGTTCTACCGCGCAGAAGGCGACCGGGAGGCGGTCTCGATCAAGACGCCGGGTACAACGTTGCGATGGAACGCGTTTCGCGACATGGACGCGGCACCCAACATCCGCGGCAGCCGCAATGCGACCGTTTCGGACAATCTCCTGATCCGCACCAGACCGATTCGCATCAACGGCTCCGATCATCGGGTCGAGGGTAATGTCGTCCTGTGCCCGGCTGCGGGCGTCGGCTTTGTCGTCTCCCACGGCTCGCCAGGCTACGAGACGGCTGTCAATACGCTGATCCGCGACAACGTGATTGCCACCAAGCGCGTCGGTATTCTCTTCGGCGCGCAGACGCAGCCGCTCGAGGCAATGGCGCATGGCAACAAGCTCGTCGCAAACACGTTCTATCTGCCGAACAACCGTCCGATCTATGAGATTCGCCCCGCAGAAACCGAGCGCACCATCAATCAGGACAACAGCCTCGCCGGCGACCGGCGCGGTCCGGACCTGTGCTCCTGAGGCCGCGGGCGGTTAGACCGAGAAAATCGAACGGAGACATTGATGGCACGCGTCGTAGTGCTGCAGCGAATTGTTCCGACTTATCGCATGCCGATCTTTCGCAGGCTGGCCAACGAGCTGGGCTGGCAGATCGTGTTCGGGCGCAACGTCCCCAACGAAAATCTGGCGCTCGGTTCCGGCGAGAGCTTTCTCCATCCGGTCGACTACAAATCCTGGAGCAGCAATGGGACGTCACGTTACGTCGTGCCGATGCGGCAAATCCTCGACACGTTCAAACCGGACGCAATCATCGCCGAAGGCGCGCTTGGTCTGACCTCAACCTGGGAGCTCGGCGCACGGCGCGCGTGGGGCGGCCCGCTTCTGCTGTTCTGGACCATCGGATACGACCCTAATCGCCCACGCGACCGTGGCAATATGGCGTTGCGCCAGTGGCCCTATGTCCTCGCCTATGCACCCGCCGATGCGCTTGTTCTTTATGGACATGACGGCGCCGATTTCCTCCGCCGCTTCTATGCCAACAAGCCGATGTTCGTGGCACGGAACACCATCGACGTGGAAGCGCTGCAGCACCATCGCGACCAGACCACTGCGGCCACCAAGGTCGGCCGGCCGGAGCTACTGACAATCGGACGACTCAACGCGAACAAGAACTTCGCGTCGCTGGTGCGAAGTTTCCTCACGTTTCGGCAGAGCTGCCCGGACGCCGTTCTCAAGATCATCGGCGACGGTCCCGACCGCGCGAGCGTCGAGGCCGCCGCCGGCGACCAGCTCGGCAAATCCGTCCGCCTGCTCGGCGCGTCGTTCGACGAGGCAGAGACCGCGCGGCACATGCTGAGCGCGGACCTGTTCGTGATGACGGGACGCATCGGACTGGCGATCAACCACGCCCTCGCCTACGACCTGCCGGTGATGGCCTTCGAACGCGTCCCCAATGGTCCGCAACATGGTTCCGAGATCAGCTATCTGGTCGACGGGGTTACCGGATTTGCGGTCCGCGAGGCCGGTGAGGATGGATTCTCACGCAAGCTATCGGCGCTGTTCTCGAACGGCCATGACTGGAAGAACCAGCTCAGGCCGGGACTGCGCGACTACGTGCAGAAGAACCTGGTCATCGACCGAATGCTGGATGGCTTTCGGGCCGCGGATAACTTCGTTGCGGAACGGCTGAAGGATCGCCGGCAGCCCGCGCGCACCTGACGGAGCAGCCCAGGGTGAGCCACTCAGGGCGAACCTTGGGTCTCGGCCTGCGATTGGGGCGCGGGACGCGACAGCACCCAGCGATTGGCCGCGAAGCGAATGATGGCATAGCGCGCAATCCGGCCGACCAGGAAGCCAACGGCAATCGCTGGAACACCGATGACGAAAGCCAGCGGGACGGCGAACAGGTACATGAGCAGCGCGCTGCCGGCCGCGCTGATGAACAGAAATTCCGTCCGACCGGCGGCGGACACCGTGAGCGTCTGCGCGCCGCGCAGCACGTCGAAGAACGTGCCCGCCAACAGCAGAACCAGGATGACGACGCCGACGGTACGCAGATTTTGCGGGATCAGGTGCTCCAAGAGGTACGGCAGGATCGCCAGCACCACCGCGGTGCTCGCGAGCGCGAGCGCGAGATAGAGCCAGAACGCCTTGCGCTGAACGCCGGCCAGATAGGAATGCTGGCGGGCATGCGCCCGTTGCGACACGAACGGCAGCAGGATTTGCGAGGATACCTGCGACAGTTGCAGGATCGGCGCCACCACCAGCTGGCAGATCCGATAGATCGATCCAACCTCCAGCGAGAAGAACCAGATCGCAACCGGAACAATGCCGCTGGTCGAAAACCAGTGCGGCACCGCCGCCGCGAGCGTCCAGCGCGCATAGCCCCAATGATCTCGGCTGTAGCGGACCGCGTCCCGGCGCGACGGCAGATGCCGCCACAGCCGCAGATGGATCACCAGCCATACCGTCGGGACGGCCCCCGCAACGCCCGTCGCAGCCAAGGCATAGGCCGGCGTCACCGTGCCGGCGAGCCATAGGATCATGAGGGCGGCGAGCAGCAGGACGGCGTGCACGACGCCGAGCGCAATGAGGAAACTGAAACGCTCACGCATATAGAGGTAGCGCCGGCCGACATGGAAGGATTGCACCAGCGGCGAAACGACGACGGCCGCGGCCAGCAGCGCAAACGAGTGTTCGCGCTGCACGAGCCAAAACAGGCTCGCCAGCGGCAGCGCTGCGACCAGGCCGACGACCAGCGACGCGATCAGCGCGAACGAAAGATAGCGCAACTGTTCATGATCATCGTACTTGGTTCCCACGGTCGTGGTGGGCTCGAGCACCAGCGTCGAAATGATGATCCCGACCAGCAGCACCAGACTTTGGCCGTAGCTGAACAGGCCAAAGTCGGAGAGCGGCATCAACACCGCCGCGAGCAGATTGAAGATGGTGAATACGCTGGAGAACAGCAGGGCCACCAGCGCCCAGGCCCCGGCGCGCGGCCACCAACGCGCGGCAAGCGCGATCGATTTCGTTACGCTCTCAAACAATCGCATCAGCCGTCGCTAACCACCGTTGCACGCGAACGGTTTTGATCGGCAATATGGTTTTTTCCGTGGAAGCTATCGCGCAGCAAGTTCCCGACAGAGCACCGCTCGCCCGCGATCAACAATTGATGCACCACATTTCATGGTCAGAACTCAGGCGCCCGTGGAGGCATCGACACCACGGTCCCACGCACCACGACACGATGGTGACGGTAGGTGAAAACCGTTTTCAGAAGCTGAACGTGCATATTTGAAACAACATTCCTTTTGAACAAAGCGCCGCATTTATTGCGACGGTAAAGACGCACCAATTTGCGTTGATCGTTGCGAAAGGAACGAATCCGCGCGCTGCTCGTTCGAGGGGCATGTGTGTACCGCGCCGGGAGGGGGGCGGAAGGAATGCCGAGTTCGCAGTACTACCGCGTACAAGCCAAAGTCCTTTTGATGCTGATGCTGGCCATGCGCGATTCCAAACGCGCCAAGCGAGTGGAAGCCAAGGCGCGCGAATATCTGGCGCGAGCACAGCTTCCCGAAGAGGACAGTCACGAGCTGAACGCGCTGCTCGAAGAGTTCAACAATTCTCAGTTGCGCAAAACGTAGCGAGCGCAAGGGTATGCCGCATGACGATTCCCTTTCTTTTGTTGGGCATATCTTCCAAGAGGATTGCGGTCGAGTTTTTTGAGGGTTTTGATCCTAGTATCGGGGTGGGCAACAAAATTTGGATATGAAAATTTCGCGACCAGAGACTCACGCGCAAAACTTGCGGCAACGGCCGAAGAACGCGGAGCGCTCACCCACAGAGACCGGCTGCTACCTCGCTAACCCGCGGAAAAGTCGCGCTGATTTTTGCGTGGTGGACATGCCCCAGAGAGACGGGACTGGTTCGCTGGGGTGGCAGCGCTGCGCGAACCGGTCTCTGCCATCATTTCCCTGATATCAGGGACAAATACAGGGAAATTCGCAGGTTCCGGTGCTGGACGGACGATATCAGCGCAAGATGTCGCGCGAACTCAGCGTTCTACGGGACAATTCCCTACGCGCTTGAACAGGGACAATCGGAGCTGACAACAGGGAGTCCTTGGACCGGTATCAGGGAAAGGGCTTCCCAAGTGGCAGACACCTGCTGGAGGGGATGACACTGGTATCCAACCTTCTCCGCGTAGCCGGTCGCAATCAAGCAAACCTAGGCCCGGAGGTTCAATGAGGTCTTTCTTGCCCGCTACTTCCCACCGGGTGGCGCCAGCGGCGGAAGGGTCGGCGGCGGCGGAATGTCAACGACCGTGACCGTCGGCTTGAAGCTCGGATCCCGCAATGCGATTTGACCTTGACGAGCGAAGTTCATCGACTCGCCGAGAATTCGCGCCGCTTCCTGCGGAGCATGAAAGCCGGTCGAATTTTCCGCCTCGACGAAGTCGAGATAGAATTGCGCTCGGCGCTGTAAATAAAGCGGGGTCTTGAGTTCGACGTCGGACCTGCCAGCGGTCCTGGCAGCCTTGAGGTCGTCGATCAGCGCCACCAGAGCGGTCATCGTTTCCTGGCGCAGCTTCCAGTGTCGGTCCTGAATGTCATCGACTCGATCCATGAGATCTTGTTCGGTGATCTTGGCATCCTTCCTTTGGTGACAGCCGAGGCATGCATTACCGATGTTGAGCATCGGGCTGCGTACCCAGTGATCGCTCACGTTCGAGCCTTTGTATTCGATCCGCGGCATGTGGCAGTCGGAGCAGGTGACACCCGAGCGTCCGTGCACCCCCTGACTCCACATTTCAAACTCGGGATGCTGCGCCTTGAGCGCGGGTGCGCCGGTGTCTCTGTGGGTCCAATCGCGGAAGCCGATCTCGTCATAATAGGCCATCATGTTCTCGACCTTCAGGCCTTTCGACCACGGAAAGACGAGCCGTCGCTCCGCGCCCTGGAAATAGTATTCCACGTGGCACTGACCGCAGACATAGGCGCGCATCTCCTGCCGCGTCGCCTGCTTGTTGACGTCGTAGTCCTTGATGCCCTCCGACGCCTTCAACGCCTTTATGCCCTCGATGAATGCCGGCCGCGTGACGCGGAGCGCCAGCGTTTGCGAGTCGTGGCAGTCGATGCAGGAAACCGGGTGCTTCACCAGCTTGATCGCGTCGGTGAAGGGCATCTGGTTGATCCGTTCGAAGCCCCTGGTGATGTCGCCGTTGCCTGCCTGCTTGTAAGCTACGTAGGTTGACGCGTGGCAATTCATGCACGCGCCGGGCTGCGCGACGACCGACGTTCGCTTGGTATAGGTCTGATCCTCCAGCATGTGAGCGTGACCGCGGTCCTCGCGGAAATCGATTGCGAAAGCATAACCCTGCCACATCGCCCTGAGACCGGCATCCTCCTCGACCTTCGACTTTGCGACGACGCTGCGCGGGTCAGCCTTCGTGGGTGTGCGCGGCTCGGCTTCGCTGCCGCCATGCCTGGTGCGCTGCATGTCGGTCGTCCTGAGATAGAGTTCGTAATACAGCGGGAAGATCTTGCCCCAGACGGCCGGGTCATCGGTGTCGTCGTTGATCGGATAGGACTGGCTTTGCGCCAAGGTGACTGCCAGTCCAATGCCGCTGCTGATGGCTGCGACTCCCAGCGCCGCAATTGCCATCGCATAAGCGCTCGAGAGCTTGCGCATCATGGCGCTCTCCTGGAGGCTCGTTGGCAGAGTTAGAGGCGCAACGACGAAGCACGTCAATCTCGTTGATCTAAACCAATGTATAGGTCTTGGAACATTGCACGTGAGCTAAGTTTGCAAATCGCGCGAAGTTTTAGACGTTGCGTAAATCGGAGCACGACCATGCAAGCCCATGCGAAGACGCTCACTGTCGCGATCGTCGGTACTGTCGGTGCTGTGGCAGCGGTTTTGCTGACGTTGGCGATGATTCAATTCGTAGCGCCGAGGGCCGAAGCGACCCCCGCTATTGGCCAAGGCAAACCATGCAATGCCTGCCACACCAGCTCGAGCCCGAGTAAGTCGGACGTAAAGAAATAGCGAAACGCGAAACAGCTTCGTGGGTGTACAGCCCACCTCGAATATCTCGGAGACCTAGGTGACGCGATGGCTGAGTCAGAGCGTAGTCCAGAAGGCATATTGTACTATGGGGAAACGTGGTCCTTCGCCGACATGGACGAATTGCGCCTGCATTGTGAAACCGGCGGAACCGTCGAGGGCGCGGCAACGCTCCTCTCCCGTACGCTGGAGGAAGTGTGGCGGAAGGCGAGAGAGCTTCAGGTGATCAAATAGCCATTATCGAACAGCAAGAATTTTCCATGGCGCGGGAGAAGCTTCGGCGTGGGCACCGCGCTCCCTGACGCCTTTCGGGTTAATTACCGCGCGGCAGGGCTAGAGGGCGCGGTCTCACTCGGCGTCGAAGCGCCTGGAACGTTCAACTTTCCGTCTTTGAAAACCGGCTCCCTGGGACCACTCTCACTACGCGTTGGCGCATGAGCACCTGGCTCATCACGACCGGCGCGGCCACCCGTTGTATGCTGGGCTTCGTCGGCCTGCCGCTGATCACCAGGGGAAGCGAGCGATCTTCCGTCCGGCTGCTGAGGAGCTTGCTTCTGTGCGTCTTGGGCCCGAGTTGGAACAGTCAGCAGCAGTGCGACTAGCGCGAGCCCAGGGATGAACGGACGGTACATTCAAATCTCCCATGGTTGCCCTCTCCTGAAACTCGGCGTGCCCCGAAACGTTCCCGGTGCATTGTTCGCCGCGCACCATAGCTATGGTGCATTCCGCTTGGACTAAGGTTTAGGTAGATGACGTTCGCGCACAGCCTCTAAGATGACGTAGCCGAGGGGGCGCGGCGACCTCACTGCGGTTTGAGGCCGGCGCCCATCACAACCCTGCGCCATTTTTCGGTGTCATCAGCGATCAGTCTCGTAAATTCGACAGGCGACATTGCAAGCACACTGCCGCCCAACTCGATGAGCCGTGACCGAATCCTGGTATCGGCGAGCGCCAGGTTGACCTCTTTGTTGAGTAGATCGATGACTTCCACGGGCGTGTTCGCTGGGGCACCGAGGCCGAGCCACGCGCTCACGTCATAACCCGACACGAAATCGCCGACAGTCGGGACATTCGGCAACATCTCTGAGCGCGTGGCCGATGTAACGGCAAGTACCCTCAGTCTACCGGATTTGATGTGCTCGAGCGATGAGGTCATCGCATCGAACATGACCTGCACCTGCCCTCCAATCAGATCCATATGCGCCGGTGTTGAACCGCGGTACGGCACGTGGACAACGTTGACTCCGGTCATCAACTTGAACAACTCGCCGGACGCATGAGACACGCTCCCATTGCCACCTGAGGCCATATTGACCTTTCCGGGATTGGCTTTGGCGTAGTCGATAAAATCAGGAAGTGTCCGGGCCGAGAATGCAGAATTTGCCACCAAGGCATACGGCGTGAGAGTGACAGTGGCGATCGCGGCAATGTCACGGACCACATTGAAGCTCAGGTTGTTGTAGAGTGCTGCATTGATCGCGTTCGTCGAAGTAATCAACAAGAGCGTGTGTCCGTCGGCGGACGAACGCGCGACCGCCTCAGCGCCGATGTTGCCCCCTGCCCCCGGACGGTTATCAACGACGAACGGCTGGCCGAACCTGTCAGACAGCCATTGGGCGATCAGGCGCGCGAGAACATCAGAACCGCTGCCGGCCGCCTGGCCGACGATCAGACGAACAGGCCGCGTCGGAAATGGTTGCGCCCTTGCGATTTTTGGGAAAGTCGCGAACGCGCAGGCACCCGCTGTCAGCTGCAGCAGGTGACGGCGTGTAGGCGAAGACGCGGACGATTTCATATCCACCTCGCGCACGCGATCATAGGCGGCCGTCGGGTTGCGCCTGCGTGTGAGCAGACGACGACCGCGATATTCCGTACAGACGCTGCGCCCGGCGCAGGTAAGCTCTGACGACGGTCTTCGTTCCTTCAGTGAAATATGCACCGACAAGAACCCGCAGAACCTGTGACCTGACTCTTAGGTCGACCCGATACTCGACATCGGTGCCACCGTCTGCTGCGGCATCGAAGGTCCAGATTTGCTGAAAGCGCTCGAACATCGGGTCATGGCTGTTGATTTCCATGTGTCGCGGCTTGTCGAGCGCCGCGACGGTGATGAACGTCTTTTGAATAAAGCCCGTTCCCATCGTCAAGTTCGTCCACATCATGTCGCCGGTGCAGCGCGTCACCTTGGCGGCAATGACCCACGGTACGAACTCAGGATATTGCTCCACGTCCGCAACCAGATCGAAGAGCTGCTCCGGCGTGTGCTTCGAATGAACGCGTTCGATATATGTCATGACCGAACATGAAGTGGCGAGTTGGACAGTCGTTATTCTGCGGGCTGCGCCTTTCCATCCGGCGGCGGTGGCAAGGTCGGGCTGTTGCCCTTACCGACTTCCCGTTCGTACCAGATCGAGTGATGCTGCTTTCCCCAATTCTCGTCGACGGTCCCGTCCCACATTCCTTCGAATGCTCCCTCCTCGCCCACCGTGCCCATGTAGACGTGAAAGATCATGGCAGCGATGTACAGTAGCGCGACCATTGCATGCACCAGGTGCGCAATCTGCATGCCGACGATGCCGGTTACCCAGAACGGCAGCATCAGCACATAGCCGGTGGCCGCCACCAGAGCCCCGCCGAGCACGACCACCCAGTAGATCGACTTCTGACCGGCGTTAAACAGGTCTGCCGGCGGATGCTTCTTTCCGAATCCGCCGCCTTCCATCATCCACTGGAGGTCGATGCGGCTCGGAAGGTTCCAGCGTATCCACATCAGGAAGATCAGGATGACGCCGAGGGTGAATGGGAAGCTCAGGTAGTTGTGGGCATACTTGCCCCAGCGCGAAATCGCGGTGAACGCCTCCGGCCCTATCACCGGCAACAGCAGGGCCTTTCCGAAGGTGAGGTTCAGTCCCGAGAGCGCGAGGATGATGAAGCAGACCGTCGCCATCCAGTGCACGAAGCGTTCGAACCCGCCGAAGCGCCTCATGACGCGCCCCGTCCTGCCGTGCTCAATGCGCACCGGACCTCGGATGAAATAGAATGCGATCACGACAGCTATCATACCAAGGATAGCCAAGCCGCCGATCCACCGTAGCGCCCCTTGATACCAACCCCGCCAGTCGCGCCCGCGGGGTTGTTCCAGCGTGCAGGCCTTCCGGTCCGGAAGGGTGCACTCGCCAACAACGCGCTTGGTCTGCTTGAGCAGCTGGTCTTCCTTGACTGACTCGGCGGTCGGATTGATGTGCTGCGCACCCGAAGGCGTCGCGGCCATCGCCATGCTGACGAGAACCCATGCTCCCACGATCAGCCGGAGGTACCTGAACAGGAACGCCATGGCCCGTCTCCCTGGTAGCAGCGTTACAACGTCTCACGCGCGCTTCGGGACGCTTCGTCAAAGAGCGACTGTCTCGCGATAAGCGGTGCGCCAGCCCCAGGCGCCGGAGCCATAGCCGCGCTTGACCACGCGTTGCTTGTAGATGTCCGCAATGATCTCGCTGTCGCCCGCGAGCAGCGACTTCGTCGAACACATCTCGGCGCACAGTGGCAGCTTGCCTTCGGCAAGCCGATTGGCGCCGTACTTGACGAATTCGGCCTGGGTGTTGTCCGCCTCCGGCCCGCCGGCGCAGAAGGTGCACTTGTCCATCTTGCCGCGCGATCCGAAGTTGCCCACCCGCGGATATTGCGGGGCGCCGAACGGGCACGCGTAGAAGCAATAGCCGCAGCCGATACAGAGGTCCTTGGAGTGCAGCACCACCGCATCCGCCGTGGTGTAGAAGCAATTCACCGGACACACCGCCGCGCACGGCGCGTCGGTGCAATGCATGCAGGCCATGGAGACCGAGCGCTCGCCCGGCTTGCCGTCATTGATGGTGACGACACGCCGGCGATTGATGCCCCACGGCACCTCGTGCTCATTCTTGCAGGCGGTGACGCAGGCGTTGCACTCGATGCAACGGTCCGCGTCGCAGAGGAATTTCATGCGAGCCATGGATTCATCTCCTCAAGCCCGTCTGACCTGGCAAAGCGTCGCTTTCGGCTCCTGCATTCCGGTGGCCGGATCGTAGCCGTATGTTGTGATGGTATTGACGCTTTCACCCAGAACGATGGGATCGGTGCCCCGCGGATATTTCTTGCGGAGGTCTGTATCCATGAACCAGCCCGCGAAGTGGAACGGGCACCAGGTCACGCCTTTCGAGATCCGTGGTGTGACCATCGCCTTCATGCGGCATACCTTGCCGCCTGGCATCTCGGGACCCGTTACATGGACCCACATGCGATTTTCGATGCCGCGCTCGGCCGCGTCCGCAGGATTGATTTCGATGAACATGTCCTGCTGCAACTCGGCGAGCCAGATGTTCGATCGCGATTCCTCACCGCCGCCCTCGTATTCGACCAGACGGCCGGACGTCAGGATCAGCGGGAATTGCTTGGCAGTACCCCTCTCGATCGCGGCCTTCTGCACATCGAAGCCCAGGTTCGGCAAGCGGAACTGCACCGCGTTCGGCAAGGTCGGATACTTGCCGACAAGATCGGCGCGCGGTGTGTAGATCGGCTCTCGATGCACCGGCACCGGATCGGGCAGGTTCCACGCGACTGCGCGCGCCTTGGCATTGCCGTACGGACTGCATCCGTGCGCCAGCGCCACCCGCTGGATACCGCCGGACAAGTCGGTGGACCATGAGATGGCATCCGGGTTGGTGCCGCCGATACGTTCGATGACGGCAAGCTCTTCCGGTTTGAGGTCCTTATCCCAGCCGAGCTTCTTGAGCACCGCGTAGGTAAATTCGGGATACCCGTCCTTGATCTCGGAGCCGACGGAGAAGGAGCCCTCGGCCAGGAGATTGTCCTTGCGGACGGTGCCGTCCGGCAGCTTGACGTCCCGCTCAACGCCGAAGCGGGCGCGGAAGGTACCGCCGCCCTCCATGACATGCAGGTTGGTGTTGTAGAGCACCGGCGTTCCCGGATGCTTCAGTTCCGGCGTGCCCCAGCATGGCCAGGGCAGACCGTAATAATCACCGCCCACCTCCGGATCGTCCTTGGGCGCGCGCAACGTCACCGGGTCGAACTTCGCCTGGTTTCGCAGATGCGCTTTCAGGCGTTCCGGTGACTGGCCCGAGTAGCCGGTGGACCAGCCGCCGCGGTTGATCTCACTCAAAACGTCGTCGGCGAAGGGCTGCTCATCCTCAACCTTGATGTTCTTGAATATCTGGTCGGCGTAACCGAGCTTCTTTGCCAGCAGGAATAAAATGGCGCCGTCGCTTTTCGATTCGAACAGTGGCGGGACAATTTGTTGGTACGCTTGGAGCGATCCGTTCGAAGCGGTACGCGTGCCACGCGTCTCGTACTGGCTGCAGGCCGGCAACAGGTAGGTTCCGTTCTTGCGCTCGCCGAGTACCGCCCAGTTCGTCGGGTGCGGATCACAAACTACAAGCAAGTCGAGCTTTTCGACTCCCTGCGCCGCCACCGGTATGCGCGTGAAGGTATTGGGGCTATGCCCGAACACCATCAAGGCCTTGATGTTGTCCTTCTGTTCGACCTGGTCGTTCGGCAGCATGGCCGCGTCGAACCATCGTGTCGCAGGAATTCCCGACGTAAACATCATCTTCGGGTTTTCGAACCGCTTCTGCATGTCGTCGAAGTCGACCTCCCAGACGCGGCACCAGTGCTTCCAGGCTCCGTCCGCAAGGCCGTAGTAGAGCGGCAGGGTCGTGATATCGAGCCCCATGTCGCTCGCACCTTGCACGTTGTCGTGGCCGCGGAACGGATTGGCGCCGTTGCCAACAGCACCGACGTTGCCCGTGGCCATCAACAGGATGCAGCTGGCGCGCACGTTGGCGGTCCCGACCGTGTGCTGGGTCTGGCCCATCGCCCAGATCAGGCAAGCCGGCTTCTGCTTGGCAAATGTTTCGGCGACGCGTTTGAGCTGGGCTTCCGGAATACCGGTTACGCGCTCAACTTCATCGGGCGCCCACTTGTCGACCTCGGCGCGGACCTCGTCCATCCCGTAGACGCGCTGCTGGATGAACTGCTTGTCCTCCCAGCCATTCTTGAAGATGTGCCAGAGTATCCCGTAAAGCACCGGGATGTCGGTGCCGGGACGCATCCGCACATAGTCGGTCGCGTGTGCAGCCGTGCGAGTCATGCGGGGATCGATGACGATTATATTCGCACGGTTGAGTTCCTTCCCTTCGAGCACATGCTGCAACGATACCGGATGCGCCTCTGCCGGATTGCCGCCCAAGATCAGCATGGTCTTGGAGTTGCGGATGTCGTTGAAGCTGTTGGTCATCGCGCCGTAGCCCCAGGTATTGGCCAGGCCGGCGACGGTCGTGGAATGGCAGATACGGGCTGCATGGTCGACGTTGTTCGTGCCCCAGAACGCCGCCAGCTTGCGGCAGAGATAGGCCTCCTCGTTGGCGAACTTGGCAGAGCCGAGCCAATGAACCGCATCCGGTCCAGATTTGGCGCGGATGGCCATGAGCTTGTCGCCGATTTCATCGATGGCCGTATCCCAGCTCACGCGGATCCAATGGCCGTTCAAGAGCTTCATCGGATACTTCAGCCGGCGGTGGCCAAGCACGACTTCCCGTGCCGCCGCGCCCTTGGCGCAATGGGAGCCGCGATTGATCGGTGAGTCCCAAGCGGGTTCCTGGCCGATCCACACGTTGTTGGAGACTTCCGCCACGACTGTGCAGCCGACAGAACAGAAGGTGCAGATATTCTTGCGGATGGTCACCTCGGCGCCGGGCTGACGTGGATGTGCGGCTTCCGATTTGCGCACGCTCGAGAGTGGCAACACACCGACAGCAGCGAGGCCGCCGGCGACGAGGCCGGAGCGGCGCAGAAACGCTCGGCGATCGACGCCGCTTTCAATTTTGGTTTGCAGCGCGTCTGCAAGCGTGCGGTGGCGCGCCTGACGCTCCGTTCGCTTGATCAGCATGACGGCTTCTCCCTCACGTCGTGGGGTAGCGATTGACGCGGTAGTAGGCCTGGATATGCGGGGAATCCGGCCTGTAGCGGGGTCTGCGCTTTTCGTCGTTCGTCTCGGAGTCCGCGCGCGTTTCGCTCACCAGCGGGCCACTGGCCGCAAGAGCGGCGCCGCCGACACCCAGTGTGCGAAGAAATTGACGACGACCCACGGCTTTGCTTTTTTTTCCCATGGCAGAGACTCCTGATCCGCACCGCAGCGTCGCGTATGACGCGTCAGTGCTAAGCCGATTTGATGAATTTGGCCGCCTCGCGACCTGCGATGCGTCCGAACACAACCGTTTCCACCGTTGAGTTGCCGCCGAGACGGTTGGCTCCGTGCACACCGCCTGTCACCTCGCCGGCCGCATAGAGGCCCGGAACGGGAGCACCGCCCTTTCTGAGGGCCTGTGCGCTTCCGTTGATGGAAATTCCGCCCATCGTGTAGTGGACGCCAGGCCAGATCTCGATCGAGCAGAACGGCGCCTGGGTCAGCGGAAGCGCCATGTTGCTTCGCTTGAACTCCTCATCATTCTTGCTCTGCTGGTATTTGTTGTAGTTGGCGATCGTCGTCGCCAAGACCTGGGGATCAACGCCAAGTACTTTTGCAAGTCCTTCCAGCGTGGGCGCCTCCTTACCCAGCCCCAGATGAAACAAGCCTTCGAATGTCTTCAGTCGCTTTCTGATGCCGCCATCGAAAACGAGAAAGACGGTCTTTCCGGTCTGCTGAAGGATTGCAGCCGAAGCCAAATCGCGCGTGGTAAGCTCATCGATGAAGCGCTTTCCTTCGCGATTGACCATGATCGCGCCTGCACCGCGGCTCGCCTCCGTCACCAGGATATTGGTGTTGGCGCCAAGCGATGGATGGATCTGGACTTGATCCATATGAACGAGTTCAGCTCCGATCTGCTCTGCCAGCAGCATTCCCTCGCCCTGGGCGCCAGGCTGGTTCGACGTCGCCATGCCCTCGCATTTGGGACAATATTTCGCGACCATCTCCTTGTTAGCGCTGAAGCCACCGGCAGCGACGACGACAGCTCTGGCTTCAATCCGGTAACGCGCGTTTTGCCGTTCCAGGACGTCCACCCCGGTTACCGCGCCAGCACCGTTGGTATTAATGCGAGTCACCCGACTGTTGGTGCGCACGTCGATATTTCGTTTGACCGCAGCCGCGCGCAGCACTCTCAGCAGCTCCGGGCCGACCGGACTGCCGTCTTTGGGAGCGTGGAACCGGTTGGCGCTGGCCCCGCCGCCTCGGGTTATTCCGGTCAGGTCCGCGCCGAACGATGTGAGCCAGTCGTTTGCGGCCGCGGAATCCCTCGCCAGGATTTCCACGAGGGCCGGGATGCCCATATTTTTCCCGCCCTTGAGCGTATCGTCGCGCATCATCTCCCAACTGTCCTTGATGCCCTGAGCGGTCTGATGCTTCGTTCCCGCGGCGTTCATGCCCCCGGAGGCGATTTGGGTGTTGCCGCCCGTAATCGGCATCTTCTCGAGCACGATCACCTTAGCGCCGGCATCGTGCGCGGTGACCGCCGCGCTGTAGCCGGCTCCTCCCGCACCGATGACGACCACGTCGGCTTTCGTATTCTGGGATGCAGCAGCCAGGACAACCGACGGCTTGGCGACCGCTGAAGCGGCTACGAGCTTTAGAACGTCACGACGTCTCATGTGCCCTCCTCGCCCGGTCTAGGGCTTGCTGGCCTTGGCAGCACCTGCGGGCGTCGCTGCGGTTGCGCGGCCTCGCATAGGCATGTCGAAGTTCGTATGACAGTTGAGGCAGTAGGCCTTCGATTCCTCGTGCGCGAAATGGCACGAGCCGCAGGCGATGTTGCCAAGATGGGAATCATGCGGATTTAGATGGGCTGGCCCCTTGTGCCGGGCCGCAATCTTCTCCATCCCGCCGTGACAGGTTGCGCATTGCGCATTAATCGACGTCGCGTTTGCGTCCGGGATGAGATCGTTGCCGTGACATGTCGAGCACGTCATGCCCTTTTGAACGTGATAGTTCGCAAGGTGCGATGAATGCACCGTGTCGTTCATGGCGCGTTTGATGGCGGCGATTTCATCGGCGGCGGTTTGCGAGCCCGGCCGCGAGTGAACGAGATTCCGATGGCAACCGACGCAGGCCATATCTTTCGGCAGTGATGCATGGATCACCTGGCCGACCTGACTGGCGGGTTTGATGCTCGCGGGGGTATGGCAGCTTATGCAGGTGACGTTGCCCTGCTGGCGCATGTGCTCGTGCACGCCCTTGGCGAGTTGCCTGCGCCGCGCCGCCCATGCTTCGCGGTCGTCGAAATCCGTGGTCATTTCGGCGAAGACATCGCGAATGCCGGAGACCAGGTGCGTGTAGGTCTCGACGAAGAAGTTGTTCATCGGGATGTGGCACTGGCCGCAAGTCGGGCGAACCCCGGCACTGTTGCTGACATGCGCCGACTTCAGATAGTGCGGGTCGGTCGGCGGCGTGGCATGCGCGTCGGTGGGATCACCGTGGCTATGGCACGACGTGCAGAATGCGTCTGTCGAGGTGTGCTTGTTGAACTCGACCGCGGCAATCGTCCCACCGGCCCCAACCAGCGCAGCGGCAAGCAAAATGAATACAAAACGCCAGGGAATACTTCGAAATGTTATCTCCTTACCGAAGATTCGCATGGCGGCACCTCAGTCGGAATGAATGACCGAGGGTAAGCCTGTTTAGAACTTGAAAAACTATACATTGGTTTAGCCAAGTGCTGGATCGGATGATTGACAAGCTTCGGTACGACGACCCAGCTTGTCGGAATGTTCGACTGCAAAAGCAACGTTGATCGCGCTGCAGGACTTTCCCATCGGCTCACCATTCGAAGCGCGGGGCATCATGCGCAATTCACAAGCTGACTTGCGATTGGACAACCTCGTTGACAGTTCTCAGCGAACGCCGTCCAAGCTGTCATTCTGGGTTATGGCGTCGCGCCCGCGCACGCTTACCATCTCTGCAACGCCGGTGATGGTTGGCACCGCTCTGGCCTGGGCGGCGCACGGACGAGTCCACTGGACCGCCGCATTGGCAGCCTTGGCCGCCAGCGCTTTGATCCAGATCGGCACGAACATCCACAACGATGCCGCGGATTTCGAACGCGGCGGCGATGGCCCCGATCGTATTGGCCCGGCGCGCGTGACGTCCTCCGGTCTGCTTCCGGCAGGCAGCGTCAAGCGCGGTGCGTATATCTGTTTCGCAATCGCGGCGCTGATAGGCACCTACCTGGTGTCCGTCGGGGGCTGGCCGATCCTCGTCCTTGGCCTGCTATCCATCGTCGCCGGCTGGGGTTACACCGGCGGGCCCTTTCCCATCGCCTACACGCCGTTTGGCGAATTGTTTTGCGTGATGTTCTTCGGACTGGGTGGCGTCGTTGGCACATATTTTCTTTCTACCGGTCAGATCAGTTTTCCGGCGATCGTAGCCGGGATCGCGCTCGGTTCGCTCGTGGGGGCGGTGCTGCTTGTGAACAACTATCGCGACGTCGAATCCGACGCGCGCGTGGGGCGCCAGACACTGCCGATCGTTGTTGGGCCCACACTGACGATCATGATCTTCGCTGGGTTGATGCTGCTCCCATTTGCGCTGCTGCCGCTGATCGAGCGGCCCTTAACACATGGACAAGTATGGCCGGCTCTGATCGCGCTGCCGCTCGCACTCGCGATGATCTACCGGTTTTCCCAGGAACCGCGCGGCCAGGCATTCAACCGGATACTTGTTCAGACTGCGCAGGTGGAGTTCGCTTTCAGCGTATTGCTCACGATCGGGCTATGCATGTGAGCGCCCGTACCCTCGCCCGAAAAAGAGAGCCACCCATGCTCGCCACCGAATATGACAATGCTCTGGTCCGTACTGCGCCAGCAAGCGCAGCGGTCAGCCGGCCGTTTGAGTGGGCGCTTGGCGAATCGATCCATGCGCTTGCGCCCCGCGTGAAGGAGCACGTGTTGCAATCGCCCGGCACGGTCATCGTGTACCGCGGCCACATGCGCGTCTGGCGCGATGGCGGCCGGCGAGGAACGTTTGCCGGGTGGCTCCTGCGCCTTGGCATCTTTGCCAATTTCATGTTTCCGGAAACCGGCGAAGAGGTCGACTTCGAAATGAAGCATGTCGTCACCAAGCATGACGATGGCAGCTTGAGCATGAGCTGGATCAGGACATTCGGATTTTCGGGAGTGAAGCGCCAATTCCACGCAATGATGCACTTCTATGAACAGAATGGTCCGATCATCAACTGGCGCGGCTGCCGGGGCCTCCTCGAGGTCGAGCTATGTCCACGCGTAGAAGGCAATGAGATCATCGTGACCTCGGCACGAGAGTGGCTGACGCTCGGATTTTTTCGGATCCCCCTTCCAAACTGGCTGAAGGGCCGCCCTCTCGTCCGCGAATGGCAGGAGCCCAACGGCGCGTTGCACATTCGTGTCGAGGTCCACAACGCGTTGCTCGGCCACTTCTTCGGCTATGAGGGCATCTACCGCAGAGCGGACCCGATTTGACCCGCGCAAAAGGATCGCTGATCCCACATCCTGCGATTCCAGCATGGAGGAAACGGGCAGCGAACTCTCCTGCACCTCCCAATAACGATATTTCAAGTGACAAAGGGCCCGGTGCGCGGCCCAGTGCCGTGCCGGCGTTCGAAAGGAATCCTCCTATCGAATTGAGGCAACCGATATACGATGGTTTAACGATGACGAGCCCGGCGCGCGCGGCCGGTAGGTGACTCCTGCTCCTGGATTTGCTTCAATCTGCGGTGCTTCCGACCTCTGATAGCCAGGCAACGAGCGATGCAGACTCGGTCGAAGGAAGGCTCAACGGTCTATGTCGTCGACGATGACGTCGACGTCCGCGAGGGTTTGAAAAGCCTCTTTCAATCGGTCGGACTGAAAAGCGAGGCTTTTGAATCGACCTCGGATTTCTTGACCACAAAGTTTCAAGATGCACCGAGTTGCCTGATTTTGGACGTGCGTCTGCAGGGCCTCAGCGGACTTGATTTCCAGGCCGAGCTGGCCCGAACACAAATTGACATTCCAATTATTTTCATCACCGGCCATGGCGACATTCCGATGACCGTGAAAGCGATGAAAGGGGGCGCCGTCGAGTTCCTTTCGAAACCGGTACGGGAACAAGATCTACTGGATGCAGTTCAAGTCGCGCTTGATCGCTCCCACGCAAGCCGTACCTCGGGTAAGAAGGTTCACGACCTTCGCGAACGCTACGATGCGCTGAGCACGCGCGAGCAACAGGTCATGAACCTGGTGTGCACGGGCTTGATGAATAAGCAGGCCGCCGCGGAAATCGGGATCAGCGAGATCACCGTCAAGGTTCATCGACACAATGTTATGAAGAAGCTTGGAGCCAAGTCCCTGCCCGACCTCGTGAGGATGGCGGACACCCTGGAAATTTCTCAACCGAAATAGCCGATGCCCTCATATTTTCCAACCAAAGTATAGTCCGCATCAACCAGTATATAATCAGAACCAACCTGTATATTGCAGACTGATCCTTCTGCTGCGTTTTCTCGCAAGCCTGTTTGTGTCATTTTTGTTGCGGGTGCCATTTTGAGAGCCCGACGATGATCTCGATCGTGGACGATGACCCTTTGGTGAGAGAAGCAACCGTCGATCTTATCCAATCGCTGGGATACGCCGCGGTCGCTTTCGAGTCCGCGGAACAATTCCTGGACTCCGGGACACTGCCGACTACGTCCTGCCTGATCACCGATCAGCAATTGCCGGGCCTGAGCGGAATTGAATTGCAGAAGCGACTGCGCACGGACGGCTATCGAACCCCCGTGATCATCATCACCGCCTTTCCGGAAACAAGGGTTCGCGACCACGCGTTGGACGCGGGCGCGATCGCCTTTTTGTCAAAACCCTTCGAACAAGGTGTCCTGATCGTCTCGCTCGAAACGGCGCTCAACGCCGCGGCCGGGTGATAGTCAGCGCATCCCGAGAGATAATTATCGACCAGGAGAGCTATGGTGCGAGTCAGCGGCCAGCTTGTGATCGTTCGCCGCCTGCTGGTGCCTTGCCTTGAGCGGAAGGTCGATTGTAAAGACCAGGCCGACGGGATCGCCGTGAGCCACGGTCAGATGGCCGCCAACAGCTTCGACGATTGCCCTGCTAATTGACAATCCGACGCCCATGCCGTTCGCCTTTGTGGTAAAGAACGATTTGAAGATCATATCGAGCTGGTTCGAGGCGACACCCGGACCTGAGTCTTGAACAGTAACCAGCACACGACCAAACTGCGTCACCTCTGTTGTCAGCTTCAAAATGCGAGCGCCCTGCGGCATCCTGCTCATGGCTTCGATCGCATTCATCGAGAGATTGAGCAACACCTGCTGCAGTTCAATGCGGTTGGCGCGCACAAGCGGCATGGGCCGCTCGCCATAGCTCTTTATGAGTTGGATGCGCTCCTCCGTCATCCGGCTTGCGACCAACGCCAGAACCTCGTCGATGACTTTGTTGACGTTCAGCGTTGCCTGCGACGCGTCTCCCTGGCCGAACATCGCGCGCGTCGTTTGAAGCACCTGATCGGCGCGAAGACCATTGTGAACAACACTTTCAAGAGCGTCGCGCACCTTGTCGAGATCCGGCGCCGCGTTCTTGAGCCAGTTCAGCCCTGCGCTACCCCTTGCGACGATCGCCGCCAGGGGTTGCCTGACCTCGTGAGCGATCGATGCCGCGAGTTCCCCGGCCGTAGCCACGCGATTGACATGCGCCAGCGCGCTCGCAAGTTCGGCACTGCGCGTCTCCGCCGCCCGGCGCCGACGGCCCTCGTACAGCAGCCCTGCGATGAGCACCGACTGGAACAGCACTGTGAGCACAACAGCGACGATTTGTGTGCTATATGTATCCCATGCGCTGGGCGCGTGAAAGCGAACGTCGCTCCCCGGTGGCAGCTTCGACTCGGCGATATCCCACCGTTTCAACTCGCGCGCATCGAAAACCGGCTTCATCGCCTGCGACGTCTCGACTGGAATTTTGGAAGCGTCTTCGCCTGCAAGAATCCGCAGGACAAGCTGCGCCGCCTCTCGTCCGAGAAGGGTTGAATTCACGACGGAGCCGCCGGTGACGCCAGATCCGATTCGATTTTCCACATCGACCACGATTGGTCGGTTGGCGACCTGTGCAACGAGCGCAGCGGCTTCACTTGCCTGATACGTCTTTCCCGCACCGTCGTTGGTCAACGCGGTGAACACGATGACGGCATCATCCGTCAGGACGGCTACGCGTTTTAGTACCTCGGCCAGCGGCATACCCGTGAGGTCGATCATGGTCAGGTCCGCATCCATCCTCATCAACTCTATCTTGAAATGATGGCGGAATGGCTGCGTTTCCCAGGGATCGCCGACCAGAACGATCTTCTTGAGATCGGGCACGAGCGCGCGCGCAACCTCTATGGACATGAACAAAGACTGTTGGATTGGTCGCCCGGTTATGTTGGGACGCGCCTTAGGATTCACGACTTCGGCGACGGCAGCCTCGTGTACGGCGGTAAAGACGATAGGTACGCTTGACCAGCGCTCGGTTTGCAGGTCGATCGCGAACGCAAGCGCCGAAGCGCCGACAGCCAGAACGACGCCGATTGGTACATCGCGATACTTGTCCTGGACAAACTTTCGCAGCGCCGCTCGGTAGTCCAGACTGGGGAAATTGTTGAGGTCCAGATTTTCTGTGTAGAAGCGAACGGACGACGTGGCGATGATCTCCGCGCGAGCAGCCTTGACGACGTCTGCATAGCCCGGCGCCAATGCATCCGATTGACTGAGGACCAGCACCGATCGCTGGAGCGTCTCTGCCCGGGAGGTGGCGCTGGACAGAGTCAAAATGGCCGCGACCAGCAGTGGAACCGGCAGCCTCGCAATGCGGCAATAGCCCAAATGCGAAAGCACGCGCACGACAAGCGCACATTTTGCGCTATCGAGAACAACGTTGAACTTGTGTCGTTGCACGTTGCGCCTCTGGAGGCCGCCCGCTCGCAAACTCGCCAATACTGTAGTGAAGCATGGATCCGCGGCGTTGAAATGGAAAAAGGAGCCGCGCCCGTTGGTTAACGGAAAAAGTCCGCTCAGATTGGGAGATAACACAACACACGATTGCAATTTTCTAAATCGCCGACAGTTACATTTCCAACTAGTGAAGGTCGTTATCGAACCAAGCGGACCCTCATCTCGAAGAAAAACGCCCCGGGCACCGTGCGGCTACATCGAACACCGCTCGTATTTCATTTCCACCTCCGGCATGCCGGAAAATTCTCGAATAATCTTGTCCGGTCCTTCGAACCTCAGCCTGAATTGCATCGTGTCGATGGCGATGTCGGTCGAACAGACCGCGATGATATTCACCACATCTCCCTGGTCCCGACGAGCCTTGATATTGCACGTCGCAATCCTGCCGCGGATCTGACTGCCGTCGATAATGAAACCGCTTCCGTAGGCGTCCGAGCCATTGGCAAACGATACTCTGTTGCCCCGCTTCTCGAAGACCTTTTGACACACCGCGGCGTCGGACACCCACACGCCATTCACATCTGCCGCACGAGCATCGTCGCCGCCGCAGGTCATGGACATGCACACGGCAGACACTACAAGAGAGACGGCGGAGTGTTTCATGTTGCTTTCCTGCTTTGTTCGCTTCGCGTCGCACCGGTCATCCTGGCTCACGGTCCCGGAACAGCGGGCGGCCCAACGATCCGGCTTGATTTTCCGGCGAACGAAATGGACCAATATTCCTACTTGGTCGCAAACGTCCGATCGTATCGTCCAGCTATACGTACGGACAATTCCGGCCTCACCGCACCGCCGGTACGATGAAATTTGGCTTTCTAAGATAGCGAATTGAGGCGCAAGCGCGCGCCAGCGCCGTGCGCAAGTTTCTTGAGGTCTGCATCGGCGATCAGCTCGGCTATGACCGATCCATCGATGAACCCGGGACGACGTAACTACAGGCCGTTCCTGCGCGGATTGCAGTTGGCCCTGCGGGCGTCGGTGGCGGCGGGCGTCGCCATCGCGCTCGCGCAGCTCTTGGGCCTGCCGCATCCAGTGTATGCCTTCCTGGCGGCGGTGATCGTTACGGACCTAGCACCTTCGGAGTGCAGGAAGCTTGCGCTGCATCGTCTTGTCGCGACCGTGGTCGGCGCTGTATGCGGCGCGTTGCTTACGCAGCTCCTTCCGGCCGGGCCGCTGGCAATCGGCTTCAGCATCCTGGTCGCCATGCTGGCCTGCCAGCTCGTGCAGGTCCCGGACGCCGCCAAGGTCGCCGGATTCATTTGCGGCATCATCGTGCTGGAAGACAGCGCGGAACCGTGGCTGAATGCATTTTTCCGCTTTGTCGAAACGACGCTCGGCGTGGTCGTGGCGCTCCTGGTCAGCTACGTGCCGAAGCTCCTCAATCTCGATGAGCCCGACGAAGAGTCGGTCAGGCAACCCGCAAAGTGACTTGCACATCTTCGTCCTCATGCATCGTGCTTGCCGGCAATCCGCAGCGCTCGAAGACCCTTCAGCATCGGGCTATTTGCATGCGACGGGTTCCTAAACCTTCGTCTAAGCGCCTTGTTCGTTGAGATAGATCAAATGTCCTTCCGCAGACTGTCACATTTTTCCAAATGATGAATGATTCAGGCAATCCCCCGGCGCACCGGGGTTTCCACCGTTCGCGAAAGAGGGCGGCCATGACAACGCAGCAACCAAAAACAAGTCTCGTCAGCCTTGTCGTGTTCATTGCGATGCTGATCGCCGGATCGCCTTTGCGGGCGGAGCAGAAGAGCCCGCCTGCAAAATCGCTCACGTCGGCGCAGATTGAACAGCTCGTCGCTCCGATCGCGCTCTATCCCGACGATCTTCTGTCGCAGGTGATGATGGCGTCGACCTATCCGCTCGAGATCGTGGAAGCCGCGCGCTGGTCAAGCCAGAATCCAAAGGTGACCGGCAAGGAGCTGGAAGACGCCATGCAGAAGCAGGATTGGGATCCGAGCGTCAAGGCACTGACCGCCGTCCCAGAAACCCTGCAGATGATGAACGACAAGCTCTCGTGGACGCAGGACCTCGGCGACGCCTTCCTGGCGCAGCAAAGCGAGGTGCTCGACGCCGTGCAGCGCCTGCGCGCGCGGGCCGACAAGGCAGGAAATTTGAAGTCGACATCGCAGCAGACCGTCAGGCGTGTCAATCGCCCAGCGAACGTGTCTGCGGCCAGCGGTGCGCCTGCATACGCATACGAGATCGCTCCCGCGACTCCGGATCAATACTACGTACCGATCTATGACCCGAACGTCGTGTATGGAGCGTGGCCATACGACGACTACCTTCCGTTCTATTGGTATCCGCCGGGTTGGGGTGGCGGCTGGTACGGATTTGGGGCGGGCATCCTCGCCGGCGCAGCGATCTGGGGCGGCGTGAACTGGTGGAATCGAAATGTGTACGTCAACCACCACCGCTTCAACCAATTCAATCGCACGAACATCACGAACCGGAACTGGTCGCATAACGTCAATCACCGCCGTGGCGTGCCCTACAGTAATGCCCAGGTCGCCAATCGCTTTGGCGATCAGGGACGCGGCCAGGCGCGTGACCAAGCCCGTCAGAAGATGGCCCAGGGAGGAATGGGTGGCATGGGCGAAGGCGGAATGGGCGGCATGGGTCAGGGTGGCATGGGCCAAAGCGGCATGGGTCAAGGCGGCATGGGTCAAGGCGGCATGGGTCAAGGTGGCATGGGTCAAGGTGGCATGGGTCAAGGTGGCATGGGTCAAGGTGGCATGGGTCAAGGTGGCATGGGTCAAGGTGGCATGGGTCAAGGTGG
>Ga0075420_100000786_pt1 | contig 26176 bp, 36 predicted proteins | sample SoiMetdeltSBSDD4_FD_75296 | JGI IMG/M metagenome (GOLD analysis project Ga0075420, IMG submission 75296) | Bulk soil microbial communities from a Populus tree surrounding site in Tennessee, USA - Soil MetaG P. deltoides SBSDD4 | ecosystem: Environmental > Terrestrial > Soil > Tree plantation...
CGTCGCCGTAGAGGTTGAAGTTCGGCAGCGTCGGGCACCACGGCCGGAGAATGTCGAGCATCGGCTCGAGCAGCACCGTGTCGCGCCGGCAGTAACGCTCGAAACGTTTCCAGGCGGCCGGGTCGCCGTTCATGCACTTGACCCACAGCGCATGCCCCTCGTGCGGAACCTTGCCGGCCAGACCTAGAGCCCGGCTGACGTAGGCCAGCTTGTTCGAGGGGAAGTTGAACTGCTTCTGCACAACCTTCAGCAGGTCGATCTGCTTGTAAGGCGAGGGCGGCGTCAGGCCGCCCAGCAGGAACTCCCTGTTCAGGTGAGGGATGTCGAACTTCTTGCCGTTGTAGTGAACGACGGCGTCAGCCTCGTCGAGCAGGCTGTGCGCCGCCGTCACCATGTCTTCCTGGCCATCCGCGAACTGCGAATGGAAGAACACTTCGCGCTCGTGGTACCACTTCGCCGCGAAACACATCATCTGTGTCGACTCGAGCAGTTGCTCGAGACCGACGTTCTCTTGCCAGATCCGCCAGACGTGCGCCAGGTTCGGGCTCGTCTCGATGTCAATCAGGAGCACGCGCACTGTCGCACCCATCTCTCTCGTCTCAGCCGTTTCGTGTTGCCGGCTCTAGCCTCTACTGTAAGGTTCTGGTCAGATGGAGTCAACGCGCGTTGACTACTGCTCCTGACGGAGCCTCGTCTTCACGTACTCGACCTCGGTGATGTTGAAGAACACTGCGGCCGCGTGGTCCTCGTCGTCCTCGCCGCAGAACCACTGCATGAAGTGGCGGAACGCCGAGTCCTTCGCCCGGTTCAGCTCCTCGCTGCCGGCGGCCTTCTCCCAGTTCCGCTCCCCGTACTTGGTGGCGCCGCGCATCAGCAGCTCGGCGTACCGGGTGAGCATCTGATCCTTGTACGGGATGCCGAGCGGGATCAGCAGGTCGAAGCGGGCCTTGCCCTCCCGGGTGTCGCGGACCATGCCACCCTCGAACTCCTGGCGTTCGCCGGAGTCCTTGGTCTCGAAGCCCTGGCGGACGACCTCCTGAATCCGCTCCGCCTCTGGATGAATCACGGTAGTTTCTCCACCTCCACGATCAGTCGAATGCGATGTGCGTCGTCTTCGACGCCAACGACCTGCAGGCCATGCTCACGAAGCCACGCAATGAGCTGGCGTAGATCTTCAGCGGACACATCACGCGCTCCGCAGGAGCGCCTGCGCGCCCTTCGGTTCGCCGGTCGCGATGTCGTCGACCGCGGCCGCGTAGCCCGACCTGAAACCCTCACGCCAGGCCTCGGGCACCTCGGCCGTGCCGAACAGCACGCCGTCGTCGTGCGCCTCGTTCAGCTTCTCGTCGAGGTCGCCCTGGGTGTAGAGTCGCTCTCCCATTTCTCAGTCCAATCCGCACTTAGCCCGGATGAATTCCGGGCCAAACGTCAGGTAGGTGTCGTTCACATCGTCCGGAAGTACGATGCTCGTTGGGTCCTGCACAACGCTCATGATCTTCTTGGCCATGTTCTGGCCGGCCTTGTCCGGGTCCATCACCACAAAGACCCGCTCGTAGTCTTCGAACAGTCGGCGCCAGATGTTCTCGTTCTTCTCCCAGTGGCTCACCCCGGGAATTCCCACGGCTGGAATGTTGCAGAGTCCGCTCAGGACGATGGCGTCGAACTCACCCTCGCAGATGGCGATGTGTGTTTCGGGAGCGTGAAAGGCTCGGACGTTGAAGAGCGGAGTGCGACTTCCAGCCTCCTGTAGGTACTTAGTTCCCTCTCCAAGGCTTCGGAACCTAATGCCAACAACTCCCGCAGGAGTGAGGTAGGGAATTGAAACTGTCCCGGTGTACTGTTCATGACCCTCCCTCGGCTCGCTCACGAAACCGAGCCTGAAGTGCTTGATGACTTCCTCGGTAAGGCCCCGCTTCTCCATCAGGTAGGTAGCGCCAGGGCTTCCCCACAGCGAAGAGGCGTAGCTGCTCGCCGCGGATTCGAGGAACCTCCGCCTGTTCGCGGTCACCTGCGGGAAGTCCATTGATCGGCTCACCTCTTTCCTCGTCTTGCATCAGTTCCGCGATCCGGTCCTCGAGGGCAAAGGCCTCGGCCAGTAGTTCAGCTTTCTCGGCTTCGTTCACGCCGCTCCTGTTCGTGCTGCTGCTTGGTCGGGCACGGCCAGTCCTGGTTGCACACGCAGCACCTCAGGGCCCTGTATGGTTCGCCGTCCAGGTAGTCGCAACCGCAGTCCAGGTCGACGCACACCCACCGATGTGGGTGGTGCGCCTCAGCCGGCTGGCAGGGCGTCTCGGGGTTGACCCTGACTAGCGCAGCCACGGTGGCCTCCACGGCTTGCCGGTCTTCTTCTTGTTCACTCCCGGGCCGCGTTCACCTTCGGTGAACACGCCGAATTTCTGAACAGCGATCCGTTTCTGCTCCGGGAAACTGTCGACCAGCTCCTTCAGCTTCACCAGCTCGTAGATGTCCCCGTGGCCGCAGCCGGCGAAGCAGGTCCAGCGCTGGTTGTCGATGTTCACGCGGGCGCTCGCACGACTGTCGTCGTGCAGCGGGCACTTGGCCTTGACGTTGCCGTGGTCACCGAGCAGCTCGCCGCCGTATTCCTCCCAGGCCAGCTCAAGTGGCGTCACCGATGACCTCCTTCGGCTTGAACTCCCAGATGATCTGCATCGGGTCTTCCATCTCGTCGGCACAGATCGGGCAGATGATGTGGTAGATCAGGTTGAGCGCACCGAAGATCGTTGCGTCGTCCCCGAGCACGCGGTGGATGCCGCAAGCGCGGCACCACCCAGCCTCTGCTGTGACATCCACGTCACACGATCTCGTCGACAAGGCCGTAGAGCTTGGCGCCTGCGGCGTTCAAGTACCACTTGCGGTGCGAGTAGATGTTCTGCCGAATGCCCCTACCGTTGCCCCGCTCGCCGTAGATCTGCAGCATCTGATTGAACATGACCTCGAAGTTGTGCAGCCGTTCCCGCATGGCGAGCATGTCGCCAGTGAAGTTCTCGATGCCAGGCGGGTGCAACATCAGCCTGGAGGCTTCACCCATCCGGCGCAGCTCACCAGCCTGCAACATGATCGTCGCGATCGAACCGGTGTAGCCGGCGGCGCGAGTGTTGATGTGCAAACCCTGCTTGCGCCGCATGCGCGTGACATCCTCGTAGAACCGAAGGCCGGCCGAAGGGCTGCCGCCCTCGGACGAGATGCTCACCTCGACGAGCGCGTTCCGATCCTCCTGCAGGCACTGCTGGATCTGGAGCAGGGCCTTGGTCACCGCTTCGTCGGTGACCTTGCCGTCGAAGTAGTAGGTGTAGTCGACGTCACTCATCCGGATCTCCATAGCCCGCCTGCCGCAGCAGGTCTGTTCCGTCCTCGAGGGTGAGGATCATCAGCCACCTGTTGATGCGCTCCGGCCCATAGCCGTTCGGTCGCCAGACCACGAACGGAACACCCTTGCCGGCGTTCCTCACCGCCTGGTTGAGGGCTCCGGTCACGTCGCCCGGGGTGGCCTTGACCTCCGGGGAGAGGCCGGGCATGTTCTCGACGTCGATGCCGGACTCTCCGGCGCCCTTGCTGTAGGCGAAGGGCCAGCCGTGCTTCTGGAACCACTCGGCGACCATGCGCTGCGTGGCGTAGCCGCGGTGCTTACGGCTTTGGCTGGCCATCGGCCTTCTCCTTCGCGCAGCAGCGGCCGAGGATGTCGTTGTCCGAGTCGCAACCCGTGCAGCCGCACTTGCCCATGTACTCGCACATGCCGTAGCAGTCGCCGGACTCGCAGAAGCCGTACCAGCTTCCGTCGATGCAGCCCTCGAGATCGTTGCCGCAGCTCACCAGGCGTCCTCTCCGACGACCACCTCGAAGTAGGCGGCATCGTCGTCGAGCACGAACTGGCCGAGGATTTGATCATCCGCCACGAGGTCACCCCTGGCGACCACGCCCCAGCTACGCAGCAGCGGAATGACGCCGTCGATCGACGCCTTGTTGAACGGAACCTGACCCAGCAGGAGCCCTTCGGCGCGGTCGCTGTTGCGGAGGTATACATCAATCATCATTGCCCCAAAGGTATGTAGTCCATCGTGCTGTAGCGAACTCGCTCGAAATCGAGTCGCAATGGGATGTTGAACTGCGCGCTGCGGTCCTGTTTCCCGTCCCGGTTCTTCACTGGGGCGAGCCGCTGAATTCCCTGCTCCTCGTCCAGGCCGAGCGTGATGACCAGCTCAGCTTTCTGGCTCACCTTGCCGGTGATCGCAGACCGTGGCGGCGGGTAGTGGATCTTGTCGTACTTGTCTTCGTTGCAGTGGTGCAGCAAGATGACGTGGCTGCCGGTCAACCGAGCCAGCCGCTTAGCGGCCTTGTTCGTGTCTCGCATACCGCCGTACTCGTTCTCGTTCTCGCCGGCAACGTCCATCAGGTTGTCGACGAAGATGGCGTCCGGGTACTCGCCCCACATTTCGAAGAAGGCGATCGTCTCGGCATAAAGGTGGTCGTAGGTGGGGTCGGTCTCGAATGAGAACGAGACCCCACCCGCCAGCTCGTCGAGGGAGCGTTGAACTTCGCTCCACCCGGACGCCATCTGTTGCTTCACGTACGACTGCGGCTGCCCCGTGACGGCCGCCGCCGCGCGCTTCAGTGTCGTGTACTCGTCGGAGTCGGCAGAGAAGTACAGCGACTTCATCCCAGCCCGGGCCCACGGGATCGCGAGCCCGCCTACGGCGAGCACACTCTTCCCGACACTGGGCCAGCCGGCGATCATCGACACCTGACCGCGGTGCCAAGAGATCCCGTACTTCTCCAGCTCGAGCACGTCAGGCAACGCTTCCCTCGCTGCGTGCCGGTTCGGGTTGATGCGCTGTAGGCGTTGCATCAGCGGCTGACCGCCGCCAGGTAGGCACCGACGATGACCGCTGTTGCGAACACGATGACCGCTGCGATCAGCTTGTCTCTCATACGAACTCCGTTGTGTGTCCCATGGAGCGGGTCGGACAGCGCCACGCCTTGCACTTGGTGCCGCCCTCGGATGTCCAGACCTGCCACACGAGGTACTCGCCGCAGGTCTTGTTGGTGCACGTCTTGAACTCGGGGTGAGTCAGCTCCCCCCGTCCGGAGCGCTGTCGCAGCTCCGGATCGAGATCGGAAGCGGAGCTTCCGACTGGCCGAGTTGCCGGGGGGAGCACGTCGAACAGATCGTCACTCACTGAGAGCCTTGAGGTGCGTGTCGCACTCGCAGGCGGACTCGTATCCGGATTCGTCCTCCGAGGTCTCGCACTCCCCCGTGCGACGATCGATCGCCTCGACCCACGCCGCCGCCACGGCGGCAACCTGGATCAGCTCGGCACGGAGCTTGACCGGGTCCTCCTCGGCCAACGCCTCGTAGAACTCTTCGGCGAGGATGTGGCGCCAGGTCAGCGAGCCATGCTTCGCGGCGTTGTCGGCGAGCCGCCGCTCAGCTTCCGCACGAAGCGTGTACGAGTCATGGGTCCCGTCAGGGTGGTTCTGCTCACCCCACTTGGCGTCCTGGCGCAGGCGCTCCCGCTCGACGTCACCGAGGACCGCCCACCAGGGCGGCACCTCGAACTCCAGCTCAGCGACGTCGGCCATCAGTACGGCACTTCGCCGTCGGACTCGAACGCGTCCGGCAGGGTGTGGACGGCGCCGTACTCCTTCTTCGGCTTGCCCTTCTTCGGCTTGCCGTTGGCGTCCTTCCGCGCGACCACGTCGGTGATCTCGATCTCGAGGACGCTGCCGACCTGGATCTGGCCGGACTTCTGCTGCGCGTCGCGGATCGCGGCGAACAGCGAGCTGGGCTTCGGGGCCCACAGCGAACGGGTCTGGCCGTTCTCCTCGACCTTGACGACCACGGTCATCTTCGGGTTCGGCTCCTGGCCCGGCTTCGCCGGCCAGAACGCCGGCTCACCCGTGTCGAAGTCCTTGGCCTGGACCAGCTTCGGCAGCTCCATCACGACGAGGCGGGTCTTGTAGCCCTTGCCCTGGTCGGCGAAGCTGACGCTCGGCGTCTTGTCGTAGCTCTGGAACGGGTCGGTGCTCACTTGCTGGCCTCCTGTAGGGCTGCGGCTCGGGTGGTTGCGATCTTGAGGTGCTCGTCGGTCCAGCCGTTGTTCTTGTACTTCGGGAACACCTTGCGGAGGTCCGCGAGCGTGGTCGCGGCGTTCAGCTCAGCCGCGATCGGGTCTTCACCAGTCTCTGCTGTAACGTTCTCGTCAGCAGAGGTGGACTCGGCGGCGCCGCTGGCGGGAGCAGAAGAAGAGGGGGAACCCTGCTTCGCCGCCGGCTTCGAAGAGGAGGGCTCTCCGGAACGAGTTCCGGATGACGAGCCAGAGCCTCCGGGAACCGGGCTCTGGCCGGTGTCGCCCTTCGACGCACTGGGCGCCGCCGAGAACTTTGAACGGAACGAGCGGCTGGCCTGCACCACACGCTCCATGACATCGGTCGCCTCGAGAGAGGCGAGCAGGGCGGCCAGCTCCTCAGCTGTGTCCGCTTCGACCGTCAGCCAGGGCGCCTCGAAGCCGGCGCCTGCCTTCAGGGTCACCTTCAGAGGTACGCCGTAGACGTCCTCATCCTCAGAACCTGCCATGCTTTCCTCATTTCCTAGACGGAGCGTCTACGTTTCGGGAATTACTGGGGCTTCTTGGACTGCCGGACCTGCCGCATGCGTTCGGCCGCCGCAGCCCTCTGTTCGTCGGTCAGGTTGCTCCGGCGCTTGGCGCCGGTCACCGGGTTCCACTGGTCAGCCGGGATGGTGAACTCCGCCCACGGGGACCCTTCGTAGGTCCCCGCCTTCAGCAGCGTGAAGGATGGGTGCTTCTGCATCCGGTTGATCACCGGCCGCTGCGCGGTCCAGATGTGGACCAGCTTGTCCTCGTCGGAGACCGTGATGACCGTCTCCCGCTCGGTGGCGATCATGCCGCCGCCTTCGCCGGCACGTCGACCTCGTTGACCTTGCCGCCGCTGATGACGGTGAGCCTGCCGGCGACGTGGTCCGCCTCCGCCGCGGGCTTCGCCGGCACCTCGACACCCAGCTCCTGCGCCAGCGACTCGGTGACGTCCAGGCCCTGCGGGTTGGTGATCCGGAAGCCTGACTCGATCAGAGAGCCGAAGCCGGCCGCGAACGCCTGGGCGAGCTGGGTCTGCTTGAAGCGTTCGTTGCGTGCGGCCGCGGCAAGGGCCGCCGCCTGGGAGCGCTTGGCCGGGTTGCCGGAGCGACGCTGGTCCTTCATGCCACCACCCCCAGCGTCTCCGCCTCGGTCTCCCGGCGGTACATGCGGGCCGACTGGTGTACGTGGACCTTCCCGGTCTCGAGGTAGAGGACATCCACGCGCTCGTTCACCTCGTCGGAGAGCACGACGCGACGCTTCGCGTCGGCGGCCTTCAGCCGGACGATCTCGCCGACCTTCAGCTTGGCGGCCTCAGCCGCCTTGCGATCCGCCTCCTCCTTGGCCTTGCGAGCCTCCTCGCGCTTGCGCTCGTCCTCCCTCTGGTCGAACGCCCAGACGGCATCCTGGAGTGTGCGGGTCAGCTTGACGACCGCGTCGCGGTCCAGGAAGATGCCACCGTCGTTCGTGCGGACGAACGCGACACCCTTGTAAGGCTTGACGAGAGCGTGGACAAACTGGTCGTCGTCGGCCGGGTCGTGGTAGTACAGGCCCTTGGTCATGCTGCCTTCCCCTCTTCCTCTGCTGTGACATTCGGCTGATAGTTCGGGTCGAGCCGGTCGTACAGGTGGGACAGGTGACCGTCGGTGGTGTAGCAGGCGGCCGCGACGTCACACATCCGGCACGCCTCACCCTCGTTCGGCGAGAAGTTCCCCGCACGAACACCCTCGATCGCCCCACCGAAGATCTGGTCCAGGTAGTCCTTGGTGTACTTGGCGAGCGGGACTGGCTCGGTGTGCTTGCCGTCCTTACCCATCCAGTACAGGCCGTACTTGGGCCGGGGGTACCCGGCCAGCTCCACCGCAGTGGCGTACGTGCCGAGCTGCAGCGGCGTCTTCGGCTTCTGACCCGACTTGATGTCCAGCACCGCCAGCGACTCGTCCGGCAGGTACGGCAGCCGGTCGATGACCGCGACGAACGGGAGGCCACCCAGCTCGATCTCGAGCCGCAGCTCGATGCCAGGCTCACCACCGAACATCGCCCACTCCCAGCGGTGCTCCTTGCGCCAGTCGACCCACCGCTGCACCATCTCCGGCGCCACCGTGTGCCAGTGGTCGGAACGCTGCTTCTCTTTCCCGCGGCCGCCGGCAATCCACTTCGACGGGTCGATACCCGACTTGGCCTCTGCTTCCGTGATCAGCTCGTCCAGCTTGGCGTTCGTCAATGCGACGACGTCGTCCTCTGCTGTGACATTCTCCCCCATCAAGAACTCGAGGCGGTCGACCTGCTCGGTTCCGCCGTGGACGGCGTTCCCGCCGATCGCGTACCAGGAGGGGAGCTGCGGGGCCTTGATGATCCGGGACAGCTCGTAGCCCTTCCCGCAGCGCAGGTAGCTGGTGTACCGGCTGAACGACCACATGTGCGACTCGTAGCCGGCGAGGTGGATGCTCACGACTCACCCCGCGCGATCCCAGCGGCCGAAGCCTTGATCTCGTAGGCGTTGACCTGCCACCCGTCAGAGTAGAACTCCTCCAGCGCCTCGATGGCTTGTGCGATGCGTTCACGCTCGGCCGCGAGGATGGCCGGTGCTGCTGCCTCCAGGGCAGCCCGCACGCTGAAGTCGAATCCGGCACGCGGTCGGCAGTCTAGGCCGTTATGGCCGTGCTCATCGAGCAGGTCGATAGCCGCGTCTACCGCCTCTTCGGGGATGATGATCAAGCCACTGCCCTCACGTCCCGTGTCCGGAAGATCAGCCACACCGACACCTCGCCCTCTTCGTCTGCGACTACCTCGCGAGACACAACGGTATCCGTGGTCACAGTAGAGGGCAATGCCCGGATCACAGCAGAGATCTCAACCATGCCTGTGACGTTGACCGCGACCTCGCCCAGCTCGGCGAACTCGACGATCTCCAGCTCCTCGGCCCCCACAGCCGGCGCCAGGTCCTGCATCTGATCCCCCACCTCCCCTTCTCCGTCGCCCTCCTGGGCGTCCCGCGGGCAGCCTACTTGCGTAGACCGACAGTCTCGTGCATCCCCCGCCGTGAACAGGCCATTACTCATTGCGTAACCCTCCGGTACTTGGATCGTTAAATCGATCGGTACCGGCGGCGACTACGGATCTCCCCCCCGAGACGTCGTCGGTACCCCCTACATCGTCAGCACCGTCAGATAGTTACGCCTCTAAACATCACAGATCCGTAACGTTACCGTCTGTTCACTCTCTGGAAACGCTCCCACGTTTAGCCAAGTCACAGTAGAGGCTCGCCTCTTGCGCTCGCTGCCGCGCGCGCGTCTAATGGTTATACTCGAGAAAGAAGGGCAAGACTGTCCTAGCCGAGCTGGAGCCCCTAGGCGGAAGCTCGAGCGACAGTCCTAAGAGGCCTCCCTGGGGGTCGGCCTCTTAGCCAGCGAAGACCCGCTTAACTGGTCTTGACTAGTTTAGACGGCGGAGACTCTTCCAGCTCCGGCCGGCGGATGACGGGATGCTTCCCGTCCGTCCCCTCGAAATCTTCAGGCTTGGCTGCGACGTAGTAGAAGCCGTCGACGGTGTCTCGGATGTAGGTCACCACCAGGCCGAGGGGAGCATCTCGCTCCGGCTGCGGCTCCGCGAGCCGCTCGAGCCAGGAGTCCAGATCCTTGAGCCGCTTCTGCTGGATGTGGCTGAGATCCACGCCGGCACGTCGCGAGTCCTCGAGCCTGAGCAGCTGCGCGATGTAGCTGCGGAGGTGCTCCGACCTCATCGGGCTCCACGGCAGCAGGTTCTTGTGTCGGATCAGTTTCGGGCCAAGCCCGTAGCGCTTGCGCGCTACGGCGATCCCAGCTCGAGTGACGCGCACGCCAGTGCGCTCGTACCACAAGTCCGCGGCCTGCTGAGCCGTCAGTCCCTGCTCGTCGGCCTTCTGCAGGAACTCCTTGTCCGGGCCGCCCTTCTGGTTGGCCATCCTTCAGTCTCCCCCAAGAGATCTACTCGTCCGTAGGGTTGCAAGGGTACGTAACCAAATAGAGACTTGACAACAGATCTCTACTGCATCAACCGCATACCGAACGTTGGCTACGCTCCGTGCGGCACTGGTACACGTTGCCAGTGCGTCTGCTGTTACGCAACATTGGGGGTGTCGACCCGTGCAAACCCGCAGGTCGGCCACGAGGCGCAACTTACGTACCAGTCTTGCATCCGCTGGATCTCTGCTGTAACGTCAGGTCAGAGCCTCTACTGCACGTCTCTACTCCAGTACGCACACCGAAGGGGGTCTCATGGCAGTCCGAAGCACCCGACTCAGCGACGCGATCAACGACTACCTGGCGCAGCGGAAGATCGAGGGGTACGCGAAGAGCACCCTCAACAACCAGCGGGTGATCCTCGACCGCACGCTCAAGGTGATCGGCAACCTGCTGCTCCACAACATCACCGACTTGCACATCCGTGAGGTCATGGCCGTGGCCGGCCAGACCCGCTCCGCCCGGACCCGCACGAACGACCATGCCTGCCTGCGGCAGTTCTTCAACTGGGCAGCTGAGACCAAGCGGATGCCGAAACACTCCAACCCGATGGCCGGCTCGCGGCCGCCCCGGTACTCGGTGGAGGAACGCCGACGTGTCCCCGTCGGCCAGTTCCCGGCCCTGATGGACAGCGCCAAGCACCCGCGGGACCGCATGCTGATCGTCCTGGCCATCTACCTGCTGGCCCGCTCAGTGGAGATCACCGGCATCCGGTTGAAGGACGTCCGGCTGGACCAGGGGGTGATCCGGATCACCGTCGCCAAGAAGAGCAACGGCCAGGTCGTCACCGACGACATGGCCATCCCGAAGAAACTGGACGCCGAGCTGCGCGCGTACCTGCAGTGGTACTCGAGCGAGTTCCCCGAGATGAACCCCGAGTGGTTCCTGGTGCCGGGCATCTCCGGGCCACGGTTCGTCTCCCGCTACGAACGCACCTACGGTCAGATGATCCCGTGGCGCCGTTTCCGGCGCCCGTCCGCCGTGATCAACCGGTGCTTGGCGTCGATCGGTTTCGCGGTCCGCGACGAGGACGGCGCCTCACTACACGAGGGGATGCACACTCTGCGCCGGTCAGCCGCCCGGGCCCTGTTCGACGTCCTCGTCAAGAAGGGGTACGACGGCGCCCTGCGCCGCGTCCAGGCCATGCTGCACCACAAGAACGCGTCGATGACCGAGCATTACATCGGGATCGACCTGGATCGGCAGCAGCGCAACGCGGACATGATGGGCGCCGAGGTGTACCCGTTCGAAGCTGAGAACGTGGTCCACCTGGGGCAGGCCCAGAACCGGGCTTCTACTGGCCAGTAACCCTGTTCTCAGTGTAGGAATCCGGAGCTAACTACCCTTCCGGGTACCCTGGGCCGCATGGTCGTACGAGTCAAGGAAGAACGCACCTGCGACGCGCCAGGGAAACACGACGGTGAAGTCAAGCCCGCCGAGCTGATCATCGATGGCCGGCTGTACAAGCCGGACTGGTGCGAGAAGCACCGGGCCCAGGCCAAGGCACTGCTCGGCAAGGTGAAGCCGGCGCGGCGCGGCCGCAGCAGGATGGTGCCCGTCGACCCCGATGAGATCCCGCGGATCGGCGTCGGGTCCTGAGACGCAAAGTAGAGCCCCCGCCGTGAAGCGGGGGCTCTTCCTTTTCTGCCGGCAGAGGCGGAGCCGGGGGGAGGACTGCCTCTGCTGTGTTCCACTACATCACGGCTACGTCAGCGTCCGCAATGTGACGACGAGCACACCACCCCAGGACGCGTTCTGCTTGTCGGCGGTCGGCTGGGTGTGGCGAATGAGTCGCATCTCCTCGATCCGGCACAGGGTGCCGGCCGTGGGTTCCACGGTGTAGTCCCGCAGGATGATCGGACCGCCGGCGTTCTCCGCCTCCTGGAGCGCCTCGTAGCGTTCACGGGCGAAACCGTCATAGCCCTCCAGCTGGCCGGTCGACCAGTACTCCCGGTCGTAGCACTCCAGCGGGATCTGGTAGATGCGCTGCGGCTTGGCCGCCGGCAGCGACTTCACCTGGACACCGTAAACCGTAGGTCCGGTGATGAGATCGCCGTGGCGGGCGAAGTTCAGCTTCACGCTCGCGAACCGCATCGGGTTCGCCTCGGTCGGCACCTCGGCCACAGCCAGGTTGGTGGCGCCCTGCGTGTTGTACGTGATCAGAGAACGCTCAGTGTCAGCGTCGTTCAAGACCACAACCTCGAGCGACCCAGCCAGCGGGGCCACCGTGGTGGCGATCCGCTGGAACGACTTCGGTTCATCGGTGCGGTACCGGATGCGGCCAGTGATCAGGTAGCCGGTCGCCTCCAGTTCGGTCGGCACCCGGTACACCAGATGGCCGTCGGAGGTGCAGACGATGGGACGCTCGTTGCGGACCGTGATGCCGTGGAAGGCGGTGGAGCCCAGCTCCATGTCCGCGGCGTACGCGAACACACCTTCCTCAACCTCGACCGACGAGTCGATGCGCCACACCTTCGCTTCGTCACCCCAAACCAGCCACCACCAGCGCCCGGCGGAAACCACCTGGGGCTTGGCGGTGGACGGCACCTCAGCCCGGTCCATGAAACGGGGCCCGTACACCATCTCCTCACCCGAGGTGGCCGCTACGCGCACACCACGGTTCGTCACCATCAGCACCATCGAGGAGGCCAGCGACGAGATCCGCAGGACCCGCTCATCGTTCGGGAGGACCGCTGTGACCAGAGCACCAGACAGTGTCGGCACGGCGCCGGCCGTGTCCAGGGTGATCTTCTGTAGGCCGCTCGAGCCGTCGCCGTACCCGGAGAAGACGATGCCGCCGGGGGCGTCACACAGGTCGGTGTAGGTGAACGCGGTCGACGGGTGGGAGTAGTCAGCGGCGACCGCCACGGGGGCGCCGGCCGGGCCACCGGTCACGTCGATCTGCCACAGCTTGTTGCCGTTCACCGCCCACAGGCGGTGCTTGGCCCACAGGATGCGCATCGGCTTAGTCGGGTCGGCCCCAGTGAGCTGCCACACGACAGGGGCGCCGCCAGCCAGGGTGCCGTTGTAGACCCTGACAGACAGGGCGCTCACGTCACCGATCGCCCACCAGTCAGTGTCGCCGGCCAGCACATGGTTGAAGATGGTGCCAGGTTCGGAGAACAGTGTCGTGGTCCCCGTGCCGCCGTCGAGGTGGTTGTACTTCGCGACGTTGCCGGAGCGTCCCACCACGGCGGCGTTGAGCGACGGGTCAGGGATGGCAGCCACAGACTTGACCGCACCGTCGGTGACGGACGCCCCGCGGCGAAGCATCGTCACCTGACCCGGAGTCCAGACGTCGACACCCTTGGACTCCCAGAACCTAAAGGTGTCCTTGACTTCGCCGCGCGCCTCGACGTAGCGGGCGCCAGCGCCCTCATGGAAGCTGTTCTGGTTGCGGAGCCACCAGCCAGCGAGACTGTTCTCGCCGGCCTCGGGCTCGACGTCCTGCTGTTCCTTCTGGACCGGGGCAGTGGTGATCGTCATCGGCAGGTCCGGCATCACCGCGGTCCGGAAGGGCACACCCGCGATGGTGTAGTGGATCTCCCGCCCAGCGCGGTCGAGGGGCGAGTCTGAAAGGCTTGTCTCCCGCGTAGTGAACGGGAAGGGAAGCCGTTCGGCGAAAGACTCGGTCATCAGAAGTAGTTCCTCACGATGATCAGGCCGCCGGCTCCGTCACCACCAGCTCGGGCAGTGCCGGCCGCGTCGCGGTTCAGGCCACCGGAGCCACCGGAGCCGAACCCGGTACCCGGGCGGCCCGTGGTGCTCGTGGAGCTGAGCGCAGAGTTGCCGCCGTTGCCGAACATGGAGTCAGCACCAACGCCGGCTTCGCCGACTGCGCCAGCAGTCCACCGGGCGTTGCCGCCGGAACCGCCAGTCATGTTCAGGTCGCCGCCAGATCCGACACCGCCCGCTCCACCAGACTCGATGCCGTTGACGGCGTTCGTGCCGCCGGCACCGCCAGCTCCACCAGTCGCAGAGCAGTGGGCGCCGAAGCTTGAGGAACCGCCAGCAGAGCCGGCGTTGTCGCCCGCTACGCCACCAGCGCCACCCGCTCCAACAGTCACGGTCTCAGAGGCACCGAGCGACGCAGCGAGAATCCGCTTGCGGGTGTAGCCACCCGCACCGCCACCGGCCCCACAGGACGCTTGGCCGGCCGCGCTGGTTGCCGCGCCGCCACCGCCAGCTCCAGCAGCGAGGACTTCCACCTCGATCCACTTCAGACCAGTCGGCTTGTTCCAGGTGGAGCCTGCCGTGTAGACGTTGACCGTCGGGTCGATGTTGCGCAGGAACGCACCGTCGACGATCGGTGGGGTGGTGAACGTGTAGGACCCGCCGAGGGTGCCACCGCCGGACGCGTTCAGCAGACCGTTCACAGTGGTCGTGGCGCTGAAGGTCTTCGCGCCCGCGATGACCTGCGCGCTGCCGGTGTCCACCAAGGACCCGGTGGCACCGTGAATGCCGGTCGTCGAGTTGATGTGCGTGTTGGCTTCGGTCGCGTCCCCGGCCGTGAAGCCGTGGGCGATCACGGAACCGGCAGCGTGCGCAGACGCCGTGGAGCCGTCAGAGCCGCGGACAACGGTGAGCGTGAGGCCCACGATGTTCGAGACGTCGACGATCTCTTCGAGGGCAGTGTCCGGTTCGATGATGGCCCGAAAGGGGAACTGTGTCGGCCAACCGGTGATCGAGTCGACCACGATCGACGTGGTCGTGTTGTTCGCGACGCCGCCGGGGATGGTGTGGGCCGGCGCGTTCTTGTAGTACCTGGTGGGCATCAGTTACCTCGTTGCGTAGCGCTTGGCCGGCGGATGGGTCATCAGGAGCCGCTTACGTTCCTGTGCCTTGGCTCGCTCGTAGAGGGCGAACATCTGGGCGGCGATCTTCGAGGGGTCGCCAACCTGGAGCCCTTGGGCTCGGGCCTGCTGCTCAACGGCCCGCAGGTTCAGGCGGGGCAGCTCCATGAACTGGACGAGCTGGCCGCACGCGTACCAGAGGAGAACCTCGTGGGCGGACTCCGGGATCTTGCAGGTCGACTCGAGCACGTCGCTCGTGCTCGTCGGGCTGGTGTAACGCCCGGCGTAGGTGACCTGCACGGTGCGCCCAGGCTGGATCGCGGTGTGGAGCACGAGCGCCTTGCCGGTGCCGGTGGCCGCGTTGTGGTCGATCGTCCAGTACGGGATCGTCAGCCACTCCTGCGAGGGGCCGATCATCTCGTACTGCACCTTCAGGACCCGGTCCACGGCGGCCGGGATCTCATACGTGGTTTGCACCGGGCTCGACGTGAACTCGGTTGTGGCGACAGCGAACAGGTCCGGTTGGGCCGCGAGGATCCCCCGCTTGATCGCGTCGTAGATCCGCACCCGCGGGAACAGCGGGTCGTTGACCACCTTCGTGTTGACGGCGTGGGCGGCGGCCACGGAGCCGGAGACCCCACGGCCGTACGGCGCCATCTCGATCGACGTCGATCCCACCGTGTCGACGTGGAGCAGTTCGTCGTCGATCTCGACGAGCCCCTGCGTGATCTTCGTGGGGTGCTGCACCAGGAAGTTGGTGTCCGAGTCCGAGACGTCGTCGATCAGGTACGTCGCCGCCTCGAGCGTCCCGGTGAAGTTGTGCAGGTGGGAGCTGATCTGCTCGATGAGCTGACTGACGGTGGTCATCGGTCAGCCCCGATCAGTGCTGAACTTCGCGCACGGAGAACGTGAACGAAGGCGTGGTGCCGCCGATGGTCCAGCGCACCCGGTAGCAGTCACCCTTGGCTTCGAACGCCTTGGCTGCTGTACCCACGGCGGTCTTCTGGGTGAACGAGTCCGCCGGCTCACCCACGAGGAACGTGGTGCCGCCGTCGAAGCTCCACTCGACCGTGAGGTCCAGCGTCGGGGTCGTGCCGGAGGCCGCGGTGATATTCACGCCGAGGGTGAGCCGGTGCTCGCCGTTGACCGCACCGTTGTGGCGGTTCAGCCGCATGTTGCCGCTGGTGCCGGTGGTGGTCCTGGCCGCAGAGGCCGCTACTTCGTTAGGGCCGATCATGCTTCACTTCCAGTTCTTGTCTCTGCTGTGACATTCAGAGCAGACGCTCGAGCGTCTTCAGCTGCTTGGTCTTCGTGGCCAGGTCCTGCGAGTAGGGCTGCTGGTGCTTCTCGGACCATCGCTCAGCGGCGAGGATCTTGGTGGTGGAGGTGCCGTCCGGCTGGATGCCCTGGTTGCGCGCGGCCTCATACCGGTCCAGTTCGCTGTCCCACGCCTTCTGGCGGGTGCGGTCCTGGTTGCCCAGGCCGCTGACGCTCACTGAACTGACCCGACAACCGAAGCAGCCGGGGACATACTCGGGGTGCGTTTGCCTCTGATGCAGAGTCACTTCACTGCCCTCCCAGCATCGGTCCGAGCAGCGCCCCAGCGCTGCCCCCGACAGCTGCGGCTACGCCGGCAGCGATCCATGCCGACCGCTCCAACCTGCGGAGCCGCGTTTCGTGGTCTCGGATCGTGCCCGGAGGGACCTCGTCCTCGAGCCGGCGGATCCGCTGCTCGTGGTCCTTGGTGCCGTCGCCGGACAGGTCCAGCTTCGTCTCGATGCGCACCAACCGTTCAAAGACCGGTTCCGGCATGGACACGGGCTCGTTCATACGTTCTCCAGGTACTGCGCCGGCAGCCCCGTCGCGGCCGCTTCGGCGTCGGTGAGGTTGTAGATGTGACCGCCGAGGAACCAGTTGCCGTCCCCGAGGTCGCGGAGCAGCTGCTGGCTCGGCGTGATGATTTCCTGCCAAACGCCTTCGACCTTGATCAGGGACTTCGAGTAGATGTCGAGCTGGTAGCGCGACAGCAACGGCCCCGGACCGGCCGGACGCGAATAGGTGGGAAACACGACCCTTTTTGCCATAAGTGCCCTTTCGACGAAGAGGCCCCGCCCGGTCAGGGGCGGGGCCTCTCTCAGTCAGCTGGATCAGGTGTTCGCGATCGAGCTGCCGGTCTCGAGCCGCACCAGGTTGTTCTGGCGGTAGATGGCCCAGTTCAGCGCGCCGTGCCAGCCGAACGCGCGGTGACGCGACAGCTTGTCCACGACACCCGGCTCGGCGATGACCGTGCCCGGCTCCTTCCACACGACCTCAGCCAGAGCCTGGCGGCCCCGGAAGATGGCCCGGTAGTTGGTGGCCGACGCGGCGCCGTCGTTCGCGACCTTCACACGCGGGGTCTCCTGGAAGAAGACACCCTCGTAGACGCCGATGACGCCCGGCCAGAACACGTCCGGCGCGGCGTACTTGTGCAGGTCCTGCCAGCCGCCGGCAGCGCTCTCGCGCCGCAGGTCGTACGACTGGTTCGGGTGCACCAGGGCGTGGTACAGGTCGCCGACCACGGTGTCCGCGGACTTCCGCACCAGGAAGGTACGGATGGCCCGGATGTCGTCCGAGTCGATCACGTCGGCCGCGTCGACGGTCACGGTCGAAACCGCGTTGCCGCCGTAGAACACGTTGGTGCCGGCGTTCGCGATCGTCTTGATCTCGTTGTCCAGCGACACCGCCTGGTCCCGGGCCAGCTGGTCCAGGATCATCGGGTCGACCTGCGCCAGCGAGGTCTGGTCGAGCTTGAACGATCGCACGACGAGACGGCCCCACTCGGCGAACGCGACGTTCACCGTGTCGTTGGCCGGAGGCGCGACGGCGTCCGGCTCGGCGATCTCGGTCAGTGCGGCCGAGGTCTCCGCCAGGTCGTTGTAGATCTGCAGGGTGTAGGTCGAACCGGCGTGAGTCGGGTCGGCCAGGTACTTGTCGACAGCGCCCCGGAAGAGGACCTTCGAACGGTTCGCGTTCTCGATCATCTTGTCGTAGGCGGTGGTGACCAGGGTCGACAGAGTCGACACCTGGGTATAGGTGTCAGCCATGGTTGGCTATCTCCTTGGGTGGGTGGTTGAGCGCCCGCCTCAGCGTGTAGCGGCTGCGAGTGCGGCCTGGACCTCTTCCGGCGTCTGCGCGGCGGCCATCAGGCGCGAAGCCTCAGCCAACTTGCTCGGGTCGGCAGGCAGGGCATTCAGCTGCGCACTCTGGAACGCAGCGAATTCAGCGGCAGCGTCACCCGGAGGGGTCTCCTGGTTCTGCTGGTCGCCGTCGGGAACCTGCTTCGCACCAGCGAAGAGGGAGCTGTTCTCCTCCAGCCAGGTGTCGACAGCCTTCTCGTCGGAAGGGTCGACGCCGTCCTTGGCGATGAACTTGCTCAGGGCCGGGTTGTAGCCCTTTCCCTCGAGTACGGTCTTGAGGGTCGTCGTGGTGACCTGGCCGCGCAACTTGCCGACCTCAGTGGTCAGCTCCTTGTTCTTAGCCAGGGCCTCTTCGAGCTGCCGCCGCAGTTCGCCGCCGGAAGACCGGCCGCCACCGCGGTTGTCGAAGTCGTCGTAGCCCTCGTCGTCGTACATACCCATTACTCCCCATCTCCTCTAAGGATTCGCGCACGCCAACGAGCCCCCCGGGGGAGGAGGGCTAATGCTCGTGCGGCTACCGGTCTTTCAATACGCTTCGCTGTGGGGCCGGTCGATCCATGCGAAGGGTGGACAGGTGCGCTCCCGAGCGCCGGCTGGGCCTAACCCAGAACCTGCCCTGTTTTCCTCAAAACACTGACTACTGCAATAGAATCCAGAAGGATCAGTACGCGTTGGACCCTGTGGCCTTCCCCGTCTTCCCCTTGCTGGAACCACTGAACGTTGCACGTTCCTGCGAGGCGAGCTTCTTGCGTTTCTCGCCGGCCTTGGCGTCACCACCGAAGACCTCACTGGCAGCCTCTTCGACGGTGTAGCCGTCGAGGCCGTAGATCTTGGCGAGCTTGTCGGTCTCGCCCTGGACTTCCTGGATGGCCGCGAAACCCTTCTCGGCGTCCTCCGGGTTCACGCCGAACGCGCCGTACTGGTTGGCCAGGTCCCGGCTCACGTCGTAGCCGTGTCGCTGGGCGGCGGCCGCGAAGCTGACGGCCTTGGCGGTGCGCTGCAGAACCGGTAGGGCCCGCTGCGGGTCCATCAGGTAGGCGGCGTAGTCGGAGACCCCAAAGCCGGTGATCTTCCGGATCGCGTCCAACCCAGCCTTGTCCCTCATGGCTTCGGTCTGCCACGCCTTGACCCGGTCGTTCAGTTCCTGCGGCGACAGGTCGTTCTCGAGGAACTTCTGGAAGTCGGCCTGCTGGTCGTAGAAGCCCTTCGGCATCCCCGACGTGGCGAGCACCGAACGGTACGAGCGTTCAGTCTCGAGGTACTCCCGCGGGGACAGGACGGACAGGCCCGCCTTCTTGCGGGCCTCGTTGGCCGCGAACCTCGCCTTGTACTGCGGGGTTTCCTGCAGCATGATCGTGATCGTGTCGCTGCCGAAGCCCTGCTTGATGAAGCCGATGATCGAGCCGGCCAGCGACTCCAGGTTGTACTGGCTGAACATCGAGATGAGGGCGGCCGCGGCGTCCCGCTGCGGGCCGGCCAGCTTGGCGTAGTCCTTCATGTACTGCGACGGGATGCCGGCCACCGGCGGGGGCGGGGGCGTAGTCGGCGCCGGCTTCGGCGGCAGGTCCTGTCCCGCGTCTCCCCAGCCTGGCGTAGCCATCAGTTACCTCCAGCTAGCAGGCCAAGATCCTCGAGGACCTTGCGGCCAACCGACATGATCTCGTCCTGTGCACCTTGCGTCTTGTTCCAGCGGGGATCGGCCTTGAGTTGCTTCTCGAACTCCCATAGCGGCATCCCCGTCGGGGCGCCGGGCTTACCGCCCTTGCCGGGCGCCCTGTGAGTCAGAGCCTTCTGGATGAAGGCGTCGCTGACCGAGATGCCCCGGTCGCTGATCTCGAGCGTCTTCGCCATCAGCTGCTTGTACGGTTCGGCGATGTCCCTGATCGTCATGCCCTTGGCCAGTTCGTCGGCGAAGCCGGCGTACTTGCCCATCGCCGCCTTGCGGTAGTAGGCGATGGTCGACGTCAGGTCCTGCTGCTGGTTGGCGATCGCGTGGAGCTGGCGGGCGATCGCGGTGTCGGAGAACGGGACACCGTAGTCCTCGGCTGCCTGACGCAGCTGCCGCTCAGCTTCGCCGAGCGTTCCACCGAGACCACCCTTGGTCATCAGGGTCTGCGTCTTGACCAGGCGTCCCGCCAGGTCCCGCAGCTCACCTTCGCCGTAGCCGTAGTAGAGGGCGTGGTCGGCGAACTTCCAGAACTCCTTGCCGCCCGGGTTCCGGCCGGTCAGCTGGTGGTACATGTCGGCGAGCGTCGCCCGCGTCTGCGCGCGGCGCCGGTTCCACTCGGCGGGGTCCGCCTTGCGGAGAACCTCGGACTGCCGGGCAGCCTCGGAGCGGGACTTGTACCACTTGGTGTTGCGCAGCTCGGCGACGAAACGCTGACCCGAGTACGAGTTCTTGACCGCCCGGTCGAACAGGGCGGAAAGGTCGGGGCTTGAGCGCAGCACAGCAAGAGCCCAGCCGTACTGCGCGGCCATCTCCTGCTGGTTGATCTGCGGGGTGACTGGCATGTTCCCTCTCAGTAGTCCAAGGAGACGCCCCAGGCGCCTTCGTCGTCACCGAGCTGTCGGATGCGAACGCTCAGGCCTGGCCGCGGAGCCTCGGCGATCAAGCCGTTGCCCATGTAGATGGCGATGTGGTCGGCGCCGTTGTTCCGACTCGAGTTGTCCCAGGCGACAAGGTCGCCCGGCCGAAGCGCCTTCAGGCCTACGCGCCTCCCGGCGCGAGCCTGCTGGTTGGAGATCCGTGGGAGGTTCACACCCGCTTGGCGCAGCACGTACTGCACGTAGCCGCTGCAGTCCAGGCCGTTGTCAGGATCGGTGCCACCCCAGACGTACGGGGTGCCCAGCAGCTTCTTGGCCATGTTCAGCACCAGGGCCCGGCCGCCGCCGGCAACGTCCGTCTCCTTCGGGAAGATGCTGGAGAACGTCTCCGCGTCCGGCATACCGGGCGGCGCCTGCGCCGGCAGGAAATCCATGGCCAGGCTGAACGCGGGCGCCTCGTTGGCCGCCTCGATGCCGGGAGCCGCAGCGGACTCCACGCCAGGCGCAGCCCCAGTCTCAGGGACCGGGGAGGCGATCTGGTCTCCCATGTCGGCCAGGACCGACGACTCCTGCGTGGACGGCTCGAGCGAGCTGTCGACCTCCGTTGCTCCCAGATTGGGGGTAACTGGGAGTTCGCTGGGTGCAGTACTGCCGATCTCCCCGAGCAGCTCCCGGGCCTTACCCTCGTGCTTGGCGTAGGCGTCTGGGAACGCCGAGACCTGGACCTTCTGGGCAGCCTGGGTCAGCGACCACTGGTTCCGTTGCTGGAAGTCGAGCAGGCCGCGCTGGCCATCCGCTCCCCCGGTGAAGAACATCCGGGCGGACTTGACGGGGTCCATGCGGTCGTTCAGGCTGGCCCAGCCGGCGCGCTGCTGGAAGAGGCCGACCGAGTCACGGTCGCCGTAGTTCAGGTTGCGGAGGCCGGACTCCTGGAAGGCCGCCATGATCGCGATCAGGATGTCGCGGTTGCTGGCGCCAAGCGAGCGTCCCACGCTCGAGATCACGCGGGCGTTGCTGAGCTGCTCGTTGGTGAAACGAGACTCTCTGGGGGTCGGCATGGCTTAGTCCGTCGGGGAGCCGAGTGCGTCAAGCAGCATCGGCATGTAGTAGCCGGAGGCCTGGAGGGCTCCGTATTCCTCGTCCTGCATCGCCATGTCCTGCGCCGCGAGCTGGGCCGCAGCCGCGGTCGCGTCAGCGCCACCAGAGGAGACGCTGGCCTGACTCACCGCCTCACCGTCGAAACCGAACTGCGTGGTCGTCTTGGTGACCTGCGGGTTCTGCCTGGCGATCGTCTGAGCCTTCGCGATGAAGTCGTCGATCTCGTCGTTCGAGGCCCGCCGGCCGAGGAACTCCTGCGCAGCCTTCTCGAACATGAGGCGGGCCTGGCTCGGGTCCATCTCCTCGATGCTGGTGGAGATCGTCGTCTTCGACTGCGGCTTCCCGCCGACCATCTGCTTGCCGCGCAGCTCGAGCAGCGACCACGGCGTGACCTTCTTGCCGGTCAGCGAATACGTGGCGCCGGCCTGGTCGAGCACCGACTTCCACAGCTTGGCCACGTCGTCATACGACTCGACGTCGAGGCCGGCCTTCTGCATCCGCCCCTTGATGTCGTTGAAACGGTTCTCGTCCGCGAGCCACGCCATCAGCTGGTTCTTGTCGACGACATTGTCGATCTGGACGCTCTTCGGGACGCGGTACTGGCCACCCTCGAACTCGCTGTCGCCCGGCAGGGCGCGGCGCACCGCGGCCTCCTTCGCGCCCATGTAGATGGCGCTGCCCTCCTTGCGGAGGCGTGCGCGGCGGATCTCGTCGGTGGCGTTCTTCTGGGCGGTGAGGCGGGCCTTGATGCTCGCGTCGCTGACCCCACCGAACAGCCCGGGGTCGGCCAGGCTGCGCGGCTTCTGCTCGGCCGCGAGGGCCTGAGCGTTGGCGTCGACACGGTCCGCGGCCTGCAGCATCGAGATGCCGGAGATCGGCTCACCCTGACGCTTGTCGAACTTCTTGTCCGACACCTTCTGGGCGAGCTGGCGCCCGGCCTCGTCGCGAGGCGTGAAACCTGCCGGCGGCGTCACGGCCGGCTTGGCCGCGGGCTGGTCAACCTTCGTCCCAGGCTTCGCGGTGCGGGCGGCCGCCTGCTTCCGCTCTTCGTCCCTGCGTCGCTTCCGGGCGGCGGCGAGCGCCGCCTCAGCGGACGTCGTCTTCTTCTTGCGCCGGGTGCGGCGCTCTCTCTGGTCAGCCATCAGAACCCCCAGCTAACGCTGGCGGCCGGCGCGTTCTGCACCGAAGTCAGCGGCTCGAGCAATGGGTCACGCTCCAGGAAGGGGTGGTAGATCCACTCGGCGAAGCGGATGTTGGCGCCGGCCAGGTCCTGCACGGCGTCGGTGAACTCCTGCTTGAGCGGGATTGCGTCTTGCGAACCAGGGGTGATCCCCAGCTCGTCGAGCTGCTCACCCAGCGCCTGGCGCAACGCCAGGTACTCGCGGACAGCTCTCATGTCGTCTCGGCCCGACACCTTCGGGTTGGTCGCGATCTCAGCCAGCGCCTCGAGGTCGCGGGTGAACTTGCCCGGGTCCATCGACTCGAAGTCGACGCGCCACGCGGGGTTCTCGGCCTTCAGGTTCTCCACGAACTCCTTGCGCGTGGCAGTCAGCTCTTCGTCGTCGGCGTAGGTGCGGAGCCCACGTTCGTTGGCCAAGCCGTCGACGGTGTTCATGAACTGCCGGTACTTGTACCAACCGAGCGCCGTGTCGGCGTCAGCCGCCGCCTCCTGCGAGTTGGCCACGGACCGGAACGTCTCGCCCGAGGCCGGGCTGATCTCACGCGACTCCTGCCAGCGGTGCGCCGACTGGTTGAAGTCGCCCTCACCTTCCTGGCCCACGATGATCCGGATCAGGTTGGCGTTGGACTGGCCGTCGGCCGAGATGCCGTACTTCGAGATCAGAGACTCGTACCGCTTCGACGCTTCGACCGCTTCAGCCGAGGAGCCGAGGCCGGCGTTGTTCTTGCTCATCCCCTGCACCAGCGGGAAGAAGCTCTCGCCGTACCCCTTGATGAACTGCTCGTCAGCCCAGCCACGCTCGTGGCCCTCGTTGCGTTCCCGCGACTTGAGGTCGCGGTACGCGTCGACGTACAGCTTGTAGGGGCTGTCGAAGATCGCCGGGAACGGGTTGCTGAAGTTGTTCAGCAGCTTGAGGTACCCGACGGAGCGGGCCCGCTCAGCGGCGTCCTCCCACGTCGGCGGCTTGTTGCCGAACCTCAACGGGTCTTCCCGGTACTCGTGCTGCATCGCCATGAAGATGCGCTCGGTGTCGTACATGTGGGCGCGGCTCTGATCGTTGATCAGTTCCTCGGCGCGCTTGAACACGCTGGGCGCCACGGCGTCCCAGACGCCCTCCGGCGGACCGTACGGGTTCACGAACTTGGCCAGGCCCTCCATGCTCGGGTTGGCCACCTGGAGCTTGCCGACGGGGATGGCCATCAGCGGGCCGAAGCCCGGCTGCAGACCACCCTGTAGGACGATGTTCACCGTCTGCTTCGGGATGCGGAACTCGGAGTCCCCAACCTTCAACGACTTGCCGCCAATACCAGGCACCCACGAAGGGGCCCTGAGCAGCATGTAGTTGGCGTCCGTGAAGTTGTCCCTGTCTACCGGCTTGCCGTCCTTGTCGACGACGAGGCCCAGCGAGTTGGGCGCGTTCCACGCCAGGTAGGCCTTCCCGAGGATCGACGGGTCCTCGGAGGCGATGCGGCCCCACTTGCGGACCGTGTCCTCCCACGCCGCGATGAACGGGCTGACGAAGCGCATGGCGTGAGCCAGGTCGCTTCGGGTCGCCACGTCGAACATGTAACGCTTCAGCGTGTCCTGGGCCTTCTTGTGCGCCTGGTCCTGGATCAGCTTCTGGATCGAGCCAGAGGTGAAGTGTTCGATGCGCGGGTCGGCCAGCAGGAACTCGGCGCGACGCTTGGCCTCCTGCTCGTACACCGCGGCGTACAGCGGGTGCCGGGCAAGCTGGTCTTCGGGCGCGTCCGAGATGAACGTCATGTAGCGAGACATGAAGTTGTTCAAGGCCTTCGCGGCGTGGTTGCCGCGCTCAGTCGCCAGGCTCAGCGACTCGCCGTGTACCGGCGGCCGCAGCTCGACATCAGGGAACGCTGCCTCGAGGTCGTCCTGCTTGATGCGTTCCTTGACCGCCTTCTCGCGCAGCGCGCGCGAGGGCAGGTAGTGGTTCACGTAGCCGACCACCTCACGGGCGGCCTGCTCACGGTTCGCCCACGTCCACTGCAGCCGGCCCATCAGCTCACGCCCCTCGGGCGTGGACTTGGCCCACTTCAGCAGGGCAGCCGTGGCCTTCTCCGGGTCGTCGCCGTGCTTGGCCTGCAGCTCGAGCGCCTTGGCGCCGATCTTCGACTGGCGGAGCTGCGCGTTGACCGCGTGCAGCCACGACTCCATGTGGTGCACCGGGTCGCTGGTGTCGACGTACGTCCAGTTGCCGGACGTCAGGTGCGAGTAGGTGATCTTCTCGGTGTCGCCGTAGATGCCGGCGGCGAGCGTCGACGCGTTCTTCCAACGCTGCATGCGGCCGTAGTCGTCGGCGAAGGCGCCAGTGATCTCACCCGCACGGGTCTTGATCGACTTCTGGCCCGGGTCACCGAAGATGCCGTAGGCCTTGCGGCGGCCCTCACGGCCACCGGTCCGGTACAGGTGCAGCCGCGCGCGCAGAGCGTCCCGCTCTTTGAGCAGGTCGTCGTACGCCTCGTCGACGATGTCACCGTCGTTGGTGGCGCGCCACGCGTCCTCGAACTTCTCGATGTCGGTCTCGAGCGCGGTGAGCGCGTTGTCGTCCGCGGCCGCAGCGAAGTGCTGCTTGACGCGGGTAGCTCCACCAGCCGTGGCGATGCCAACCGTCCGCGGAGCGGCGTGCATGGCGAAAGCCAGCGGGCCCACCTTGGCGATCGCTCGCATGTCCGAGTCGGCCAGGTTCCGCATGATGTAGGCCTGCGGGCGGGTGCCGAGCTGCAGGAACTTCCACATGTTGGTGAGGCCGGCGAGACCCGTCTTCATCAGCTCTTCGGTCTGCCACGCCCGCATGTTCGCGTTGGTGATCGTGCGCGCCAGGTTGTCGGCCCGGTAAGTCTTCTCGCCCACAGCGCCATCGAAGAGTCGCCGGCTGATCTCCGCGATGCGCCCCGGGTCGGGGGCGCGGTCACCCTTCACCCAGGCAGCCATGTCGGTCACCCAGTTGGAGTGCTTGTGGAGGACATGCTCGAGCGCCTTCATGTCGGGCAGCGGGATCGTGTTGACGATCTGCGTGTCCAGCACGTAGGTGGGTTGGCCGTTGCTGTCGATGCGGATGTCGCCGCGCTTCGCCTCGCCGTCCGGGCCCACCAACTTGTGGGCGGTGAACATGCGGGCGGTGAGCGCCGAACGGTGCCGCTCCCAGGTGTAGTCCTTGGCCAGGTCGTTCTTGACCAGCTGGAGGACCTCGTCGGTGAGGTGCGGGTTCTTCGCGCGGTACGCGTCGATCACCGAGTCACGGGCCAGGCCGATCGCC
>Ga0075420_100000788_pt1 | contig 26089 bp, 23 predicted proteins | sample SoiMetdeltSBSDD4_FD_75296 | JGI IMG/M metagenome (GOLD analysis project Ga0075420, IMG submission 75296) | Bulk soil microbial communities from a Populus tree surrounding site in Tennessee, USA - Soil MetaG P. deltoides SBSDD4 | ecosystem: Environmental > Terrestrial > Soil > Tree plantation...
GACGAGGCGTGGGTGCAGAACCTCGCGGTGCGCCGGGACGCCCAGCGCCAGGGGGCTGGCCGGGCCCTGCTGGAGGCGCTGCTCGCCGAGGCGGCCCGGCGGGGGGTGCGCAAGACCATGCTCGAGGTCGCCGTCGACAACGCCGCCGCGCAGCACCTCTACGACCGGTACGGCTTCGAGGTCGTCGGCGTGCGCCGTGGTTACTACCAACCGAGCAACACCGACGCCTTGGTAATGATGAGAGCTCCTGGTGATGATGAGACATGAGTGAGCCCCTGGTGCTCGGCATCGAGACCTCGTGCGACGAGACCGGGATCGGCATCGTACGGGGCCACACGCTGCTCGCGGACGCGGTGGCGTCCAGTGTGGAGGCGCACGCGCGGTTCGGCGGCGTGGTGCCCGAGGTGGCCAGCCGGGCACACCTGGAGGCGATGGTGCCCACGCTGCACCGCGCCCTGGCCGAGGCCGGCGTGGCCCTGGCCGACGTCGACGCCATCGCGGTCACCGCCGGCCCCGGCCTGGCCGGCGCGCTGCTGGTCGGCGTCGCCGCCGCCAAGGGGTACGCGCTAGCCCTGGACAAGCCGGTGTACGGCGTCAACCACCTCGCCGCCCACGTGGCCGTGGACACCCTGGAGCACGGCCCGCTGCCGGAGCCGGTGGTGGCGCTGCTCGTCTCCGGCGGGCACTCCTCGCTGCTGCTCGTCGACGACCTGGCGGCCGGCGTGACCCAGCTGGGCCGGACCATCGACGACGCGGCCGGCGAGGCGTTCGACAAGGTGGCCCGGCTGCTCGGGCTGCCGTTCCCGGGCGGGCCGCCGATCGACCGGGCCGCGCGGGAAGGGGACCCCGCGGCGGTGGCCTTCCCGCGCGGGCTCACCGCGCCGAAGGACCTGGCCGGGCACCGGTTCGACTTCTCGTTCTCGGGCCTGAAGACGGCGGTGGCGCGGTGGGTCGAGGCCCGGGAGCGGGCCGGCCAGCCGGTGCCGGTCGGTGACGTGGCCGCGTCGTTCCAGGAGGCCGTGTGCGACGTGCTGAGCCGCAAGGCGGTCGACGCGTGCCGCGAGCACGGGGTCGCCACGCTGGTCATCGGCGGGGGCGTCGCGGCCAACTCGCGGCTGCGGGCAATGGCCGAGCAGCGGTGCGCCCGGTACGGGCTCCGGCTGCGGGTCCCCCGGCCCCGCCTGTGCACCGACAACGGGGCGATGGTGGCCGCACTCGGGTCCCATCTGGTCGCCGCCGGCGTCGCGCCGAGCCGCCTCGACCTGCCCGCGGACTCCGCGCTCCCGGTCACGACTGTGCGGGTGTAATGTCGCGCGGCGTGATCGTGCGGATGTGGGAGGTACGCGCGCACCCGGAGGGCTTCACCGAGCTGATCTCCTGGGTCTGCGAGGCGGCGCTGCCAGCTATCGAGGTCGAGCCGCTGCACATCGCGAGCGAGGTGTTCTCCTCCACCGACCACCGGCTCGTGGTGATCTCCAAGTGGCGCAGCAACCCGGTCGAGCTGCCGGAGCCACCCCGGCACCTGGTCGCACGCAAGCCGCACAGCTGGGACTTCGCCCCAGTCGACCGCTGAGCGCAGAAGCCTTCCGAGGTTATGTAGGCGATTGACCACTTACAGACGAGATGGGCAATTTTTACGCTGTAGGTCGATGTCGAGCAGAAGGGCTTCTGGAGGCAGTCAGGCGGCCAGGGTTCGTACTGACGGCGGGCCGCCGGGGCGGCACTCGGTCTGCTGGCCGATTGCGAAGTACGTATCGCGGTTATCCAGTAATGTCCCGTGGTTTCGGCGGGCGGATCCCGTCGGATGGGTACCCGCAGCAGGTCACAGGAAGCCTGGTTGACATCAGCGCCGAGGTCAGCGCGACGCCCTTTTTCGCCAACCAAGCCGCCCCGCTGGGCCGTGTGGAACAGGCGTTACGCGCTCAGCTCGATCCAGGCTTGGCGCCCTTCCTCGATGACCTGGACGAAGGGCTGGACGCCCGGCACTTCGTCGAGCGCGGGGCTGGTCTCAACGCGTTGGCGGACCCTCTCGGGTCCTCCGGTCTGGTGGGCTGCTTTACGGGCCGGAAGGAGCAGCTCAGGCGGCTCGCGCCGTGGCTCAACGGTGAGGAGGGCGGCCGGCTGACGGTCGTCACAGGCAGCCCTGGGGTGGGAAAATCTGCGCTACTCGGTGTGCTGGTCTGCGCCGGCCATCCAACACTGCGCGAGCACACCAGGCCGGTGTGGCAGCGAGTCGCCCAGGCGCCATACCTTGTGCGGCGCCCGTTCGCCGCTGTTCATGCCCGCCAGCGTGATCTCGCCGCGATTCTGGCCTCATTGACGCGCCAGCTCGCGCTGGACGAGGTGGCTACGGCCGCGGATCTCACGCACGCCCTATGCGGGCTGCCAGAGGTCCCGGTCGTCGTCCTCGACGCGCTGGACGAGGCCGACGACGGCGTTATGGTGATGAACGAGCTGCTGCTGCCGCTGGCAGCCGCGCACCGCGCGGATGGCGAGCCGGCCATGCGGCTACTCGTCGGCACCCGCCGCTACGACGAGTACCTGCCGTTGCTGCGCGTCGCCTCAACGGAGCAAGGCCTCGTGGACCTGGATGATGTGCCTCGCCAGGTACTCGAAGACGATCTAGAGCGCTACGTCCACGAGCTCCTCGGCGTCACCAGGTATCGGGACTACGGCGCCGTCCGGGGTGCGTTCGCCGCCAAGGTCGCCCGCGTTCTTGCCGATCCGGGGACCGAACCGACAGCCGGCCGGTGGGAGAGTTTCTCGTCGCCGGGCTTTACACGCGCTACCTGGTCATATCACACCTGGACGGACTCAGTGTCGCCGACGCCGAACGCCTCGGCGGGCAAGCGCCGCGCACCCTGCCCGATGTCCTGGAGCTCGACCTTTCAGCGCGGTCCAATGAAGGCCTGAGCCTACGCCCGACGCTGGCTGCGCTCGCCCACTCGCAAGGGCAAGGCATGCCCGCGAGCGTCCTTGCACGCGTCGCGTCCGCGTTCGCCGAGCCGTTCGCCGGGACGCTGACGCACCCGCAGCTTCGGCGGGCTCTGGAGGCTGGCCGGTTCTACCTGCGCCAGACCACGGACAGCGATGGCACGACCCTGTATCGACTGTTCCACCAGGGTCTCGCCGACCACCTGCGGCGGCACGCGCACAGCATGCAGCGCGAGACCGGCCAGGGCGACCGGGGGGTGCTCCTCGACCGGCTTCTCGGTCCACTCGGCCCGCCGGAGGCGCGCGACTGGGACGCGGCCGAGCCGTATCTGCTTCGCCACGCGCTGCAACACGCCGCCGACGCCAACCGCGTGGGCGAGCTGCTCGTCGACCCGGGGTTCCTGCTCGCCGCGGACCAGGTGCCCACCAGCGCGGTCCAAGACTGCGCTGACGCGAACCGACTCCGGCAGATCGTCGCGGTGCAGGAGGCGACCCGCCGGTTGACAACGGCACCGGGCCACTGGGCGGCCTTCGCCCTCAACGCCGTCCGTGCGGGTCTTCCGGAGCTGGCTGTCCGCGCCGCGAACCCATCCAGCCAAGCTCCGCTGACCTGGCAGCCCCGCTGGACCGCCGGCCGGCCCTCGCTCGGCCAAGCCATCGAACCGACTCACACGGTCGTCGGAGCGTTCGGCGGGGCGGTGCAAGCGGTGGCTTGTACCACTGTCGATGGCGTCCCGGTCGCGGTCACAGGCAGCCGGGGTGGTGCGATCCGGCTGTGGGATCTGCGAGAACGAAAACTGCTGTGCGATCCGCTCACTGGGCCCGGAGCGGTATCGGCGGTCGCCTGCACCACTTTGGACGGCACTCCCTACGCCATTATCGGTAGTTACCAACCCAAGAGTTCCTACCATGGCTACCTCACCCTGAGCGATCCCGCCGTTGTTGAGTACACCGAGGGCAGGGTGCACATGTGCAACCTCCGGGCAGCAGCGGAGTGACGCATCGATGAGGTCTTCGCGCCGCTCATCGAGAACATCGACGAGGTGCGGGCAGTAGCCTGCACCACCGTAGGATCTGCCACTACCGCGGTGGTCGTCACCGACGGTCACATACGGCTTTGGGACCTGCGCGCAGGCAGGCGGGCAGCGCGATCCGCTTGCGACGTCTGTGGTCCCCCTCCCGCCCCACCCGGGCATGCTGCGGCACGTTGGGCGATCGCTGTGTCGCCGTGGTCGCAATCGATCGCAAGCTGCACCTGTGGGATCTTGAAGAACGGCGCAGGATCGGTGAGCCCCTCCTCCATCACCACATGGCGCGGATCCAGGCGGTGGCCTGCATCACGCTGGACGGCACGCTCGTCGCGGTCACCGGTGGCGATGACGGCGGGGTACGGGTTTGGGATGTGCTCGGAAGGCGGCAGCTCGACACACCGCGCCATCCCGGCGATGTGCGGTCGCTGGCCTGCATGACTGTGGACGGAGGTCTGGTCGTGGTCATCGGCAGCGCCGACAGCGCCGTACGCGTGTGGAACCTACGAGGACGGTCGGTCGTACCACTTACCAGCCATCCCGACAGCGTGGCTGCGGTGGCCTGCGCCACCGTGAACGGAACCCCGGTTGCGGTCACCGGCGCCATCGACGGCCTGCGGATCTGGCCGCTGGACATCGGGCGGCGCCGCACTGTCGCCCCGGAGAATGAGGAGCCCTATACGCAGATGGTGGCTCTGGCTGCGCTCTGGGCAGATTCTGAGCGGTTCTCCATACAGCAGATCGCCCTCGCCACCACCGCCGGCCGCCACGTCGTCCTACTGGCCGACGCCAACGGCGGCTTCGCTGCGAGGGATATAGCCACCGGTGAGCCGTTGCACGCACCTGTCTTCGATACGGGCGCGCCGCTGGTCAGCATCCGGCCAAAGACGTTGGCGGGGCGCCAGGTCGCGGTCGTGGCCGGCGCGGACGGCCATAGCTGGGTGTGGGATATCGCCACCGGCCGGGTGGCAGACGCTGGGTCACGATTCGCTGAGTTCGGCGACGGGTGCCGGCCGTTCCTGGTGGCCGACGTTCTGACCGACGACATGCGGGTCGTCACCATCACCGGCCAGGAAGACGGAGTGCTCCGCCTGAGCGAAGCGGCTACCGGTGCCTCGCTCGGTGAGCTGTCCGGACATCACGGGCCGGTGACGGCGCTCTCCGCCGTGGAGCTTGACGGCAGGCTGCTCGCGTTCAGCGGTGGTGCCGACGGGACGGTCCGGGTATGGGACGTCGTCAACCGACGGCAGCTCGACAAGATCGAGATGCTGGGCGAGGTGTCGGCGATCGTGGCCACGCCCGACGGCTATCTGCTCGTCGCTGCGGCCGGTGAGGTCGTCGCCTTCCGCCACATCGACCACATTCGCGCGGAGAACCACCCGTGACCCGGGTTGTCGGCGTGCATGGCATCGGCAACTACGCCTACTACCGGCGTGCGGGCTCAGCTGAGAAGGCGACCGCGGAGATCAGCCGTGACTGGATGTCCTGGCTGCGCACCGGCCTTCCAGCCGGCACGTCGATCGACCTCACGGTCGCCTACTATGCTCACTACCTGCATCGCGGTACGCCGCAGGGCGCCTTCGATGACCCGGCAGCGCTCGAACCAGCCGCGCAGCAGATGCTCATCACCTGGGTCGAGCAGCGGCAGCCGCACCCCCAGATGGCGCTGGGCCCACAGACCATCCGGGCGCGGCAAGCCGCTGACTGGCTCACCCGCCGATTCGGCCGCGCGGCCCGACTCGCGGCGGTCGCGTTCTGCCGCGAGGCGCACGCCTACCTCGCCAACCCGGGCAGCCCACGCCGCAAAGCAGCTCGCGAGGGAGTCGCGGCTGCCATCACCACCCACCAACCCCAAGTCGTCATCGCGCACTCCCTCGGCAGTGTCGTGGTGTATGAGACGCTGTGGGCGCATCCCGAGATCTCCGTCGCGATGCTCGTCACCCTCGGCAGCCCCCTCGGCATGCGCCACGCTGTCTTCGACCGCCTGCAACCGGCACCCGACAACGGCCGCGGCGCCCGACCACCCGGGGTGGCATCCTGGACGAACCTTGCCGACGTGGGTGACATCGTGGCCGTCCCGCGCGACCTCCCCGGACGCTTCGACGGCATCACCCGGCACGTTCCCGACCTGACCATCGGTGACTGGGACTTCCACAGCATCCGCAACTATCTCGCCTGTCCGGCGACGGTCGAAGTCCTGCTCAGCTGACGGGCTGAAGCGCGTGAGCTTAAGGCAGGTCAGGCGATCGCGGCGATATCGTCGCCGTCGAAGTAGATCGTCTGATGCGGAAGTCTTGCCCGGCTCGACCTGGGACAACCGCCCCTTGGTCACGCCCATCCGCTCGGCCATCTGCGGCTGGACCACCCTGGCTGCGGCGCAGCTCGGCCAGGCGCTGTCCAGTCACAGTGACGAGCAGCTCCTGCTTGCCCGCCGCAACAGCCTCCTCGCCGCCGACACGCATGACGTGTTCGGCGCGGATGTCCCTCCACCCTACGTAGCACCTCACGGTTGGCCTCCCTTCTCGCGCGCACGTTCCTTCAGGGAGATCTCGTAGTGCTGTTCGGCCAGCGGGACGGCGTCGCGGCACCAGAGAACTCCACGGCCCGGCCTTGTCGACAGCAGCCAGCAGGGATGTCGATCGCCACCGACCAGGCTGACCCGAAGGTCGCGGCGATGAAGGTCAACTGGTGAGGTCGAGAATGCCCCAGTCCGCCGGCAGGAAGCGCGTCGCCGCTGGCACGCCAGGCATGCCGGCCGACCTCCAGCGCCTCATCCGGCATCAACGGGAGCACCGCTACGGACTCGACAGCCGTCGACCGCACCAACTGCTCCACCGCGAGTCATCGGTAACGCGCCCCCTGGCCTCGACCAGACACGATGCCGGCACAGCGCAGAGCCGGCCCTCTTCGCCGACCATAGTGATCAGCTCACCGACCGCGACCTGGCCATCCGCGTACGCCAGCACGGCCGAGGTGTCCAGGACTGCCGCGACCGCGTTCACGCCGCTTCGCCGTGGGCCTCGGCGTGCGCCTCCGCGAGCCAGCGCCGCCCCTCGGCAAGGGCCTCCTCTGGGATGGGCTCGTGCAGCCGGCTGCGCCACCGCTGCTTGCCAGCCTCGGTTGTGACGATGCCCGCCTCGCGCAGCACCTTCTCCGCGGGCTCGGTGCCCACGTGCGCCCTGAGCTCGGCTGCGGCGTTCTCCGAAGCGCTGCTCGTCATGCCGATCAAGTTACCAACCACACCCAGAACAGGTGCGGGACGCGGGACCCCGGCGCGGGTGGGGAAAACCACGTGCCTGAGCGTGGTGGTGGCCCGTACCGTCGGTAGGCCATGCGTCAGCTGCCTGTTGCCGATCCCGGCACACCCGACTCCCGTTCGGCTCTCCACTACCTGTGGTGGATGGCCGGTACGCAGCTGCCCACGCTCGCCGGCGGCATGGCGATGGCGATCATCTGGATGGTCGCCCAGGCGCTGACGCCGGCCGCGATCGGGCGGGCGATCGACGCCGGCCTGACCGAGCGGGACCTGGGCGCCCTCGCCACCTGGGCGGGCGTGTTCCTGGGCCTGGGACTGGTGCAGGGCGCCAGCGGCGTGATGCGGCACCGGCTGGCGGTGTTCAACTGGCTGTCGGCGGCGTACCGGACCGTGCAGCTGACCGTCCGGCAGGCCAACCACCTGGGCGCCACGCTGCCCAAGCGACTCGCCACCGGTGAGGTGGTCAGCATCGGCACGGCTGACATCAGCCACATCGGCAACGCGATGGACATCACCGCCCGGGCCACCGGCGCGGTCGTGGCGATCGTCACGGTCGCGGTGATCATGCTGCGTACGTCGGTGCCGTTGGGCCTGGTCGTGGTGCTTGGCGTACCCGTGCTCATGGCCGTCGTCGGCCTTCTGATCCACCCGCTGCACAAGCGACAGCAGGCCTACCGCGACCAGCAGGGCGACCTCACCACCCGGGCCAGCGACATCGTCGCTGGCCTTCGCGTGCTGCGCGGCGTGGGTGGGGAGGCGGTGTTCGCGGCGCGCTACCGGGCCGAGTCGCAGGCGCTGCGGCAGGCCGGGGTACGGGTGGCCCGCGTGGAGTCGTTCCTGGAGGCGGCGCAGGTCCTGCTGCCCGGCATCTTCGTGGCGCTGGTCACGTGGCTCGGCGCGCGGTTCGCCGCCGCCGGCCAGATCACGGTTGGCGAGCTGGTCGCCTACTACGGCTACGCGGTGTTCCTGGTCATGCCGCTGCGGACGCTGACCGAGGCGCTGGGCAAGTACACCCGCGGCCACGTGGCGGCGCGGCGGATCGTACGGTTGCTGTCCCTGTCCTCGGAGATCGCCGACCCGGCGGTCCCGGCGCGGGCTCCGGCGGGGCCGGCCCGCCTGGTCGACCCGGAGTCCGGGCTGGTGGTACGGCCGGGCGTGGTCACCGCGCTCGCCGCGGCCGTGCCCGAGGACGCCACGGCCATCGCGGACCGGCTGGGTCGGTTCACCGACAGCGAGGCGACGCTGGGCGGCGTACCCCTGCGGGAGCTGGACCGGGCGACGGTACGCGGCCTGGTCGTGGTGGCCGACAACGACGCGCGCCTGTTCACCGGCCCGCTGCGGGCGCAGCTGGACCCGCGCGGCACGGCCAGCGACGCGCAGCTCGCGGCCGTGCTGGAGGCGGCCAGCGCGACGGACATCGTGGCGGCGCTGCCGGAGGGCCTGGACACCGAGGTGGCCGAGCGGGGCCGGGAGTTCTCCGGTGGGCAGCAGCAGCGGCTGCGGCTGGCCCGGGCGCTGGTCGCCGACCCGCCGACGCTGGTGCTGGTGGAGCCGACGAGCGCGGTGGACGCGCACACCGAGGCGCGGATCGCCGCCGGGCTGGGCCTGGCGCGCGCGGGCCGCACCACCGTGGTCTGCACCACGAGCCCGCTCATGCTCGGCCGGGCCGACCATGTGGCCTACGTGGAGGGCGGCCGGGTGGTGGCGGAGGGCACGCACCGGCAGCTGTTGAAGGAGGAGCCGCGCTACGCGGCGACGGTGACCCGGGGGGAGGACACGTGAGTAGGCGGGAGACGCTGCCGGTGGCCGATGCCGGCGAGGTCCGGCGGTACGCCCGGACCCTGCTGCGCCGGCACCCGCGGGCGCTGGCCTGGGCCCTCGGGCTGCACGGCCTGGCCGCCGTCGCCGGCCTGGCCGCACCCTGGCTGCTCGGTGACCTGGTCGAGGCCCTCGAGCGGGGGACCGCGGTGGTCACCGTGGACCGGATCGCCCTGGCCATCGCCGGCTTCGTACTGGTGCAGTCGGTGCTCACCCGGTTCGCCAAGTACGCTTCGGCCCGGCTCGGCGAGCGGGTGCTGGCTGAGCTGCGGGAGGAGTTCATCGAGCGGGTGCTCGCCGTGCCGGTGTCCACGGTGGAGAAGGCGGGCACCGGTGACCTGCTCACCCGCAGCTCGCGGGATGTCAGCGCGCTGACGCACAGCGTACGGTTCGCGGTGCCGGAGATCCTCATCGCGATCATCACGCTGCTGTTCACCCTCGGGGCCCTGGTGCTCGTCGGGCCGCTGCTCGGCCTGCCGTGCCTGGTCGCGGTGCCGCTGCTGTGGGCTGGGACGCGGTGGTACCTCAAGCGGGCTCCCGCGGGCTACCTGCGGGAGAACGCAGCCTATACGGACATCACAGACGGACTGACCGAGACGGTGGAGGGCGCCCGGACGACCGAGGCGCTGGGGCTGCAGCGGCGCCGGGCGGAGCGCACCGACACCGACTGCGGGCGGTCGTACGCGGCCGAGCGCTACACGCTGTTCCTGCGTACCGTCTGGTTCCCGGTCGTCGAGGTCGGCTACGTGGTGCCGGTGGTCGCCACGCTGCTGATCGGCGGGTGGTTCACGATCGAGGGCTGGGTGACGCTGGGCCAGGTGACCGCGGCAACGCTCTACGTGCAGCAGCTCATCGACCCGCTCGACCGGCTGCTGTCCTGGCTGGACGAGCTGCAGGTGGGCGGGGCGTCGCTGGCGCGCGTGCTGGGCGTGGCGAAGGTGCCCGACGACCGTACGCCGACCGGCGTCCAGCCGGTGGATGAGCGGCTCACCGCCCGGGACGTGCACTTCTCGTACGTGCCCGGTCGGGAGGTGCTGCACCGGGTTGCGCTGTCGCTGGCGCCCGGGGAGCGGCTGGCCATGGTCGGGCCGAGCGGGGCCGGCAAGTCCACCCTCGGGCGGCTGCTCGCCGGCGTCTACGGCCCGAGCCGCGGCAGCGTGACGGTCGGCGGCGCGTCCCTGGTGGAGCTGCCGCTGGAGGAGCTGCGCACCCACGTCGCGCTGGTCACCCAGGAGCACCACGTGTTCGTCGGCACGCTGCGGGAGAACCTGGCGCTGGCCCGGCCCGGCGCCACCGACGAGCAGATCTGCGCGGCGCTGGCCGCGGTGGATGCGCTGAGCTGGGTCGACGAGCTGCCGGACGGCCTGGACACGCTGGTCGGCTCGGGCAAGCACACCATCTCACCGGCGCAGGCGCAGCAGGTCGCGCTCGCCCGGCTGGTGCTCGCCGACCCGCACACGCTGGTTCTGGACGAGGCTACCTCGCTGCTCGACCCGCGGGCGGCGCGGCACCTGGAGCGGTCCCTGGCCGCCGTGCTGCATGGCCGGACCGTGGTCGCCATCGCGCACCGGCTCTTCTCGGCGCACGACGCGGACCGGGTGGCCGTGGTCGAAGGCGGGCGCATCACCGAGCTGGGCAGCCATGACGAGCTGGTGGCGGCGGGTGGGGCGTACGCCGCCCTGTGGCAGTCGTGGCACGGCCCGGCGGCCGAGCCGGCCGTCAGCGGCGTGGCGGAGCCGGTTTCGGACGGCCCGGCTGGGTCGTTCACGAGTGGCCTGGCCGAGCCGGTCGCAAGCGGTGTGGGCGGGCGGCGACCCGAGTCCCCGTAGCAGCCGCATAGCGCATGCGAGGTGGGTGGCGGGCGGCTCAGGTGGCGGCGATCGGAGCCACGCTCGCGCCGGTCAGCCGTACCAGGTCGGCCGGCGCGAGCTCCACCTGGAGCCCGCGCCGGCCGGCTGAGACGTACACAGTGGGGAACCGCTCGGCGGTGGCGTCGAGCACCGTCGGCAGGCGCTTGCGCTGCCCCAGCGGGCTGATGCCGCCGCGCACGTAGCCGGTGGTGCGCTCGGCGACGCCCCGGTCGGCGAGCCCGCCGTGCTTGCCGCCGCACGCGCCGGCCAGGGCCTTGAGGTCCAGCTCGCCGGAGACCGGTACGACCGCGACCACCAGCCCGCCGTCCACCTCGGCGACGAGCGTCTTGAAGACCTGCTCAGCGGGGACGCCGAGCGCCGCCGCCACCTCGGCGCCGTAGTTGGCCGTGTCCGCGCTCACCTCGTACGGGTGCAGCCGGTGGGTCACCCGCTGCCGGGCCAGCAGCACGGTCGCCGGCGTGCCCTGACCAGCCACAGCCTCCCCCTACCCGCGGACGGTGTCGGTGTGTCCACCGCACTCCGGCTGCTGCGCGGGACCGCCCGGCTGCTGCGCGGGCCTGTCCAGCCTCCGTGCGGGGCTGGCCGGCTCCTGTTTGGAACCGTCCGGTTCTGAAATGTCCGGTGCCCGTGCGAGACAGTCCGGTACGGGTGAGCACAGTAGCGCGGTCGGTGCCCCGGCGACCCGGGTGAGCACGACCGTCGCCGCCGCGTTCCCGGCCAGCCGCAGGTCGCGGCGCAGCGTCTCGGGGTCGACGGCCGAGCCCCGCTTGCGGATCTCCACCCGCCCGACGCCCCGCTCGCGCAGCGCGGCCCGCAGCCGCTTGACCGAGAACGGCAGGACCGCGTCGACGGTGAGGCACCGCGCGAACGGGGTGGGCCGGGCCTGCTCGGTGTAGACGTAGGCGATCTCCGGGTCGGCCAGCCCGCCGTCCACTGTGGATGCGAACTCGGCGACCAGGTGGGCCCGGACCACCGCCCCGTCCGGGTCGTAGAGCACCGGCCGCAGGCCGCGCACCGGCGCCCTGGCCAGCCCGGAGCCGGTCAGCTCCCGGTCCACGGCAGCGAGCTCCGGGTCCAGGGCAGCGAGCCCCGGGTCCAGGGCAGCGAGCTCCGGGTCCAGGGCAGCAAGCCCCGGGTCCAGGGCGGAACGCGACGGGTCCAGGGCGGGAGCCAGCACGGTGGCGCGCCGCGGCACCTCGGCCAGCGGGCCGCACCAGAAGGCCGCCTCCACCACGTCGCCGCCGACCGATACCCACTGCGCCTCCGCACCCGCCGGGACCAGCGCGTGGTCGATGCCGGGGGCGAGCTTGAGCACGGTGCGGGGCACCCGCCGTACCAGGTCCGCCAGGAAGTCCCACGGCGGCGAGAACGCGGCCGGGTCGAAGACCCGCCGGCCGGTGCCGGCGTGCCGCCGCGCCGGGTCGCAGAAGACCGCGTCGACGCCGCCCAGGTCGGCGTCCTGCGCGGCGCCACAGTGGACCTCCACCCACCCGGTGAGCCCCAGCACGGCCACGTTGGCGGCGGCCACCGCGGCGGTCACCGGGTCGGCCTCCACCGCGTACACCTTGATGCCGGCGCGGGCGAAGGCGAGCGTGTCCGCGCCTATGCCGCAGCCGAGGTCGGCGATGCTGCGTACCCCGTTGGCTCGCAGCCGGGCCGCGCGCCGCACCGCGACCGGGGCCCGGGTGGCCTGCTCGAGCCCGGCCCGGGTGAAGAACATGCTGGCGGCGTCCGTGCCGAGCTTGGCCACTGCGTGGCGCCTCAGCCGCGCCTGGGTGAGCGCCGCCGCGGCCAGCGCGGGCGCCACCCCGCGGCGGCGCAGGGCCGGAGCGGCTACCACCGGGTCCTGGTCGGCCAGCTCGGCCGCTGCGGCCAAGGCCGCCTCCCCTTGCCGGGTACGCAGCGCGGCCAGCGCCTCCAGGTCCACCCGGCCAAGGTACGCCCGGCCAAGGTACGCCCGCCCGGCAGCGCAGCGCGCCACGACGGCCCGGCGGACTGGCACTCTCCTTGACGGAGTGCTAGCGATCGGCATAACCTGCGGTTAGCACTCTCCGGTTGAGGGTGCTAAGGACTGCCCGGCGGCACCGGCACCCGCGACGACGGGGTCGACCGGGCGAGAGACCAGCGAATCAGATACCCCAGGAGGGTATGCCCGTGACTACCGCGACGAAGGTTGCGATCAAGCCGCTTGAGGACCGGATCCTGGTCCAGGCGAACGAGGCTGAGACGACCACCGCGTCGGGTCTCGTGATCCCCGACACCGCCAAGGAGAAGCCGCAGGAGGGCACCGTGCTCGCGGTGGGCCCCGGCCGGTTCGACGACGACGGCAAGCGGATCCCGGTCGACGTGAAGGTCGGCGACACGGTGATCTACTCGAAGTACGGCGGCACCGAGGTGAAGTACGCAGGTGAGGAGTACCTGATCCTCTCCGCCCGGGACGTCCTCGCGGTCATCGAGAAGTGACCTAACCGATCAGCCAGAACCGCCCCGGCGCCCCGACTCGGGGCGCCGGGGCGGCCCCATGAAGGGATCCTGAACACACATGGCGAAGATCCTGAGCTTCTCGGACGACGCCCGGCACCTGCTCGAGCACGGGGTCAACCGGCTCGCCGACGCGGTCAAGGTCACCCTCGGCCCGCGTGGGCGCAACGTCGTCCTGGACAAGAAGTTCGGTGCCCCGACGATCACCAATGACGGCGTGACAATCGCCAAAGAGATCGAGCTTGCCAACCCGTACGAGAACCTGGGCGCGCAGCTGGTCAAGGAGGTGGCGACCAAGACCAACGACGTCGCCGGCGACGGCACCACCACCGCGACCGTGCTGGCCCAGGCGATGGTCCGGGAGGGCCTGCGCAACGTGGCCGCCGGCGCCAACCCGGCCGCCCTCAAGCGCGGCATGGACCTCGCTGTGGCAAAGGTGGACCAGGCGCTGCTGGCCAAGGCCGTCGAGGTGGCCAGCCGCGACGACATCGCGCACGTGGCGACCATCTCCGCGCAGGACGCGGCCATCGGCGACCTCATCGCCGAGGCGATGGAGAAGGTCGGCCGCGAAGGCGTGATCACCGTCGAGGAGGGCTCCACCCTCGCCACCGAGCTGGAGGTCACCGAGGGCCTGCAGTTCGACAAGGGCTACATCTCCCCGCACTTCGTCACCGACTCCGAGGCCGGTGAGGCGGTGCTGGAGGACCTCCACATCCTCGTCACCACGCAGAAGGTCTCCTCGATCGAGGAGCTGCTGCCGCTGCTGGAGAAGGTGCTCCAGACCAACAAGCCGCTGCTGATCATCGCGGAGGACGTCGAGGGGCAGGCCCTCTCCACGCTCGTGGTGAACTCGATCCGCAAGACCATCAAGGTCTGCGCGGTCAAGGCGCCCGGCTTCGGCGACCGGCGCAAGGCCATGCTCCAGGACATCGCCATCCTCACCGGCGGCGAGGTGGTCTCCCCGGAGCTCGGCTACAAGCTGGACCTGGTAGGCCTCGAGGTGCTCGGCTCCGCCCGCCGCGTGGTGGTGACCAAGGACGACACCACGATCGTGGACGGTGGCGGCCGCGAGGGCGACGTCACCGCGCGGGTCGACCAGATCCGCAAGGAGATCGAGGCGTCCGAGTCCGACTGGGACCGCGAGAAGCTCCAGGAGCGGCTGGCCAAGATCGCCGGTGGCGTGGCGGTCATCAAGGTCGGTGCGGCCACCGAGGTCGAGATGAAGGAGAAGAAGCACCGCATCGAGGACGCCATCTCGGCGACCAGGGCGGCCGTCGAGGAGGGCGTCGTCCCCGGTGGCGGCGCGGCCCTGCTCCAGATCGCCCCGGTGCTCGAGGAGGACCTGGGCACCGCCGCGGGTGAGGCGGGCGCTGACGAGCGGACCGGCGTCGCGATCGTGCGCAAGGCGCTGGCCGAGCCGCTGCGCTGGATCGCGGCGAACGCCGGCCACGACGGGTACGTCGTGGTGGCGAAGGTGCGCGACCTCAGCTGGGGCGAGGGGCTCGACGCGGCCACCGGTGCCTACGGCGACCTGGCCAAGGCCGGCATCGTCGACCCGGTGAAGGTCACCCGGCACGCAGTGGCCAACGCGGCCTCGATCGCCGGGCTCCTGCTGACCACGGAGAGCCTGGTGGTAGAGAAGCCCAAGGCGCCGGAGCCGGCGGCCGGCGGCCACGGACATGGTCACGGGCATGGCCACCAGCACGGGCCCGGGTTCTAAAGCCGCGGCTTCCGGGCTTGCGGCTTCCGGGCTGCAGTTTCTGGACTGCGGCTGCTGAGCTGGAGCTTCTGAGCTGCGGCCACTGGGCTGCGGCTGCTGGGCCAGGGCTTCTGACCGGTTGGTGACGGCGCGGGGCGGCGGCATTGCCCGCCGCCCCGCGCCGTCGCTACCGTGACCGCACCATGGACGCGCGCGTACGGCGTAAGCAGGCACTTCGTGCCGTGGTCGTAGCCGTCGTCCTGCAGCTGGTCGGCAACCTCGGCGGCATCGCCATCGGGTTCGTCACGGCCGGCTCGGTCAGCCCGGCGCTCGTCGTCCTCACCGTGGTCGGCGTCAGCGTGGTGAGCGGCCTGGCGGTGGCGCTCCTGCCGCGCGGCCAGGGCGGTGAGCAGGCACCGAGCCGCCCGCCCGCCACGCCGTCGGCGCCCCCCGGGCACCCTGGCCGGCCGCCGTACCCGGCACCGGTGAGCCGGCCGGCGCGCACCGTGTCCGTAACCGCTGTCCTGCTGGTGATCCTGCTGCTCTGCGGCGGTGTCGGCGCCGCGGGGACGTACGGGGTGCAGTGGGCCGTGGGCGAGGTCCGCGAGCGCGTCGACCCCGGGTCCGAACCGGGTGAGCAGCGGGGGCGGACCCTCCAGGCGGCGGCGCAGCACAGCGACTGGGCCACCACGGTCGGCGCTGATGCGCAGGTCACCGGCGTAATCGTCTTCACCGGCACGCCGCCCGCCACGGCCACCACCGCCAGCCCGACCTTCGCCAACATCTTCGTGCTCGGCGGCGGCTCGATCACGGTACGGCGGATCGACCTCAAGGCGTCTGTTACAGATCGCTGACGTGCCTTTCCGGCTGGCCGCCACCGGCAGAGACTGGGTGCGTGGCGGTTGGGCGCAGGTTCGGGGCACTGGCCGGGGTGGCGGCAGCGGCGGTCGCGCTGGCAGCGGCTGAGCTGGTCGCGGTGGCGACCGGTCCCCGCTCGGCGCCGCTGGTGGCCGTGGGCGGCGTGGTCGTCGACACCGTGCCCGAGCCGGTCAAGGCGTTCGCCATCGAGGTGTTCGGGTTCTACGACAAGATCGCGCTGCTGGTCGGCACGGTGCTGCTGCTCGCCGCGTTCGCGGCGCTGGTCGGGGTCGCGGCCGGCCGCAGCCTGCGAGCCGGGTACGCCGGCATCGCGCTCTTCGGCGTGGTGGGGGTGGCCGCCGCGCTGACCCGGCCCGGGGCGACCGCGCTGTCGGCGCTGCCCGCACTGGTCGGCGCGGGCGCCGCCGGAGCCGCGCTGTGGTTGCTGCTGCGTGACCGGGTCATCGCTGGCACAGCCACGGACACCGGCACGGACGCCGATGCCGACGCGACCGCCGGCAAAGCCGCTGGCCAGGCGGTTGACGGGGCTGGGCAGGCGGTTGGCGGAGCTGGCCAGGCCGTTGGTGGAGCGGAGGGGCGCGGTCGCCGTACCGTGCTCGCCATGATCGGTGGCGCCGCGGTGCTCGGTCTCGGCGCCCGGGTGCTGAGCACCCGCCGGGATGTGTCGGCGGTACGGGCCGGCGTCGTGCTGCCCGCGCCGGCCAGCCCGGCGCCGCCCGTCCCGGCCGGCGCCGACCTCCGCCTACCGCGGCTCGCGCCCTACGTCACCGACAACGCGAGCTTCTACCTCATCGACACGGCGCTGGTGGTGCCGCAGGTCGACCCGCGGGCGTGGCGGCTACGGGTGCACGGCCGGGTGCGCAGGCCGCTGGAGCTGACCTTCGCCGACCTGCTCGCCCGGCCCATGGTGGAGCGCCACATCACGCTGTGCTGCGTGTCGAACGAGGTCGGCGGGGACCTGATCGGCAACGCGCGCTGGCTCGGCGTACCAGTGCGGGACCTGCTCGACCAGGCCGAGCCGGTGGACGGCGCGGACCAGGTGGTGAGCCGGTCGGTGGACGGCTGGACCTGTGGTACGCCGACCGCGGTGCTGCGCGACGGCCGGGATGCCCTGCTGGCCGTCGGCATGAACGGGGAGCCGTTGCCGGTGGCGCACGGGTTCCCGGTGCGCATGGTGACCCCGGGCCTGTACGGCTACGTCTCCGCCTGCAAGTGGCTGGTGGAGCTGGAGCTGACCACCTTCGCCGAGTTCGACGCGTACTGGGTGCGCCGGGGCTGGGCGCAGCAGGCGGCGGTCAAGACGCAGTCCCGGATCGACGTACCGCGCCGCGGCGCTGAGGTGGCGTCCGGCCCGACCATGGTGGCCGGGGTCGCCTGGGCGCAGCACCGGGGCATCATCCGGGTCGAGGTGCGGGTCGACGGCGGCGAGTGGCAGGAGGCGACGCTCGCCGAGACGGTCTCCGTCGACACCTGGCGGCAGTGGCACTGGGTCTGGCCGGCCACACCCGGCCGGCACCGGCTGTCGGTGCGGGCTACGGACGGGACCCGTCAGACCCAGACCGGGATGCTGAGCGCGCCGATCCCCGACGGGGCGACCGGCTGGGACACGATCGAGGTGACCGTGGCCTGAAGGGTGACCGTGCCCTGAAGGGTGACCGTGCCCTGAAGGGTGACCGTAGCGTGAAGGCCGGGCAGGTCACCCTGCCCGGCCTTCAGTCTGCTGCGTATGTCGACGCCAGCGGCTCACGCCGCGCCGGCCGCATCCACGCCGGCCGCGTTCACGCCGCCCCGGCCGCAGGAGCCGCGGTCAGTGGGCGATGCGCCGGCCGCTGGTTGACCGTGCGCCGCTGCTCGACCACCCGGCGCGGGTCGACGCCCGGCCGCCGGCCGGCTGCCCGGCGTTCGGGCACCTGGTCCACCGCGCCGTGCACCGGCACGTTGGGACGGTTGTGCAGCCGTGCCTCCAGCCGTGACAGGTCGACCCGCTGCTGGCGGCGGTCGGCCAGGTCCTCCCAGCCGATCGCGAGCAGGCGGAGCCGCTCGGCCTCGGTGAACCCGCCCCAGACGCCGTACGGCTCGCGGACGGACAGGGCGTGCGCGGCGCACTCGGCGCGCACTGGGCAGCTGTGACACACGGCCTTCGCGCCCGCCTCCCGCCGGCTTCGGGACGAGCCGCGTTCTCCATCGGGATGAAAGAACTGCGCACTGTCGCGTCCACGACACAAACCGAGACGCTGCCAGTCCCAGACATCCGCGATGGGCCCGGGCAGCCTGCGTACATTCGCCATCTGCACCCTCCTCCCGCACGCCTTCCACCGTCTCTGACGTGCACAGACACCAACTACGACGGACCGGCGCACAGGGGCACCGTTGGAACGTAAAGCCCCCTTACCCCGGCCCAGGGCGGTCCAACCGTGCCGAGGCGCTTCGTGATGGGGCACACCTGGCGTCCGTCGGCCGCCGTACCTGCCCGCGGGGCCGTGCCTAATGATCGGACGGTTCGTTGGTTCTCTTGCCGGACGGAAAGGAGGCTCCGAGTGGGTATGGTGCTGGTCTGCGTACGGTCCACGGCAGCAGCGCAGGGTATCGCCACCTGTGCTGCCCGGCTCGGCGTGGCGGCCATCCGCACGGCGGTCTCCGAGGCCGAGGCGCTGGCCCACCTGGCCGAGGCGCGGGCCGACGTGGTGCTGGCCGACACCCACTTCGTCCGGCCGGACCCGGTGGCGTTCACCCGCCGGGTGCTCTGGCGGGCACCCGAGGCCACGCTGGTCCTGTTCGGGCCGGAGGAGCCGGACACCGCCGCGGCGGTCGTCGCGGCCGGGGCACGTGGCGTGATCCGCGGCGCCCATCAGGATCTCGTCACTGTGGTCACCAAGGCGCTGCTGCTGCTGTGCCCGCCGCCCTGGCCGAGCCGGTCCGCCGCCACGCCGCCCGTGACGGCCACCCCTGCCGCCGGCAATGGGCCTGGCCTGGCCTCTGCCGCACGCCCGGCCGCCTCCGGCGCGTACCCGGTGGGCCCTGCCCACCCGGCTGGTGCCGCGAACGCGGGTGCCGCACACCCGGGTGGCGCGGCGTACCCGGGCGCCGGATACCCGGGTGGCGGTGCGCATCCGGCTGGTCCGGGGGCCCGGCCCGGGCCGGCGAGCCCGGGCGCCGCCCGGGCGGGTGCGACGCCAGCGGCCCGGGCGGGAGTCCCTGCGCCGGCCGGCCCCCGGTCAGCGGCGTCCGGCCCCGCCACAGGTCCGGGACCCAGGCCCGAGGCGTCCGGCGGAGCCGGTCAGGTCCCGCTCCAGCGCCGCGAGGCCGCCCCGACCCGCAGTACGCCGCACCGGCGGCTCACGCTCACCGAGCGAGAGCTGCAGGTGCTCCGGGCGATGGCGGAGGGGCGCAGCAACGCCGAGATCGGGCGGGAGCTCTTCGTCTCCGAGGACACGGTCAAGACCCACGCCCGCCGGCTCTTCCGCAAGCTCGGCGTGCGGGACCGGGCCCACGCGGTGGCGGCCGGGTTCCGCGCCGGCCTCGTCACCTGATCCGGACCTTGTCACTGATCCGGACCTCGTCACCTGGTCCGGCCTCGTCGCCGGTCCGGTCTCGTCACCTGGTCCGGCTCTCGTCACTGGTCCGGATATGACTGCGACCGCGGTGGGATATCGGTGCGCCGGGGTGCCGCGGCGCATTCTCCGACTGTCAGATCATGGATCTGAGCCGCGGGAGTCCTTTTCGTACCTGACGCCAGGGTGAATGGTTGGTATGTAGGGAAACCGGTAAACGGCCCCGGGAGAGAAGCTCGTGCTGCTTCTGGACGTAGCGATGACGTTCGCCACCGCGCTGGTCGCCAGCGCGCTTTCCCTGGTGACCCAGTTCCGCCCGCGGTACCGGCCGTTCGGCCGGCATGGCTGGTGGTACACCAGCCGTGCCGCGCTGTGGATCGCGGCCGTGACGACCGCAGCGGTCTACCTGGCCATGTACCTGGCCAGCGGGCCGGTGCCGGCCCAGGTGTGGGCCTTTGTCGTGCCGCCGACGGCGCGCACCGTGCACCGGGCCGCACGGCGGGGAAGGAGATCGGACGAGGAGTCGCCGGACAGCCCCATCCGCCGCCCGATGCAGCTGCTGACCCTGTTCCTGCCGCTCGTGCTGAGCTGGCTGGAGGAGAACCTGGGCTCGTTGAAGGACAGGACAGTCCAGGAGTGGGCCGGGCGCATGCAGGTGACCGGCTCCGACCCGGAGATGCTGATCGCACGCCTCAAGGTCAAGCTCCAGGACCGCCGGGTGGTCGGGACCGCCGAGCTCCGGCGGCGGCTGGACAGCCTGGTCACGGTCTACCGCGACGCTCACGCCGCGTGGGCCGGCGCAAGCCCTGAGAGTAGACCTCGGCGGGGAGTCGACCTGACGGTCGCCGTCGAGGGCATCCTCATGGTCGCGTACGAAGCCCGAGCCGATCACCTGGTGCCGGCGTCACGCAGCCGGTGGGGCCGGAAGAAGGTACCCCAGAGCGGGTAGGCCGGTCATCGACCCGAGCGGATCATCCGCCCGAGCGGGTCATCGACCTGAGCGGATCATCGCTCGAGCGGTCATCGACCCGAGCTGACGTGCTCGCTGCGCGAGCCTCTGTCAGGCGCGGCAACTGGCGGTGCGGCAACCGGCCGGGCGCCGTCGGGCACGAACTCGACGACGAACCGCCCGCCTAGACACGCAGCCAGCGACCCGAGCGTTCGTAACGTCAGGTTCTCGTCACCGGACAGGATCTGGGTGACCCGGCTGGGCGTAACACCCATCTCGCGGGCTAGCTGGGCGCGGGATATGTTGCACTCCTGCATATGGAACCGGACAGCGGCTCGAACCCCTTGGGAGAGTCGCGCGTACTCGAGTTCGGACGAGCTCCTGGCCATGCCGGCGCCCCCTAAGGTGGTTGGTCACTGCGCCCGGTGTTAAGCCGCAGCTTAACAGTTAGGTACACCTTAAGCAAGACGCGCCACCGGTCAGGTATGTTATGTGGCACGTGCACCCGCCACCGGCCGGCCGGTCAGCGGTCGGTGTCCTCAGCCGTCTCGGCGAGCGCGTCGTGCACGCCGTCGGCGTAGCCGCGGGCGTACTCCCAGGTGACGTAGTGGTCCGGGTCGGGGTCGTACGCCGGCTCGTGCACCCGGGGCCGGCCCGAGCTGAGCAGGTGCTTGAGGTTGCCGCGGAGCAGGTCCCAGTCGAAGTAGTGCGGCTCGTGGCAGTCCTCGCACTCGATGACGAGCCCGCGGATCCCGGCCGGCGACAGCAGCGCCTGGTAGACCTCCAGGTCGGCCAGGTCCTCCAGCACGTCCTGCCGTTCTCCGGCCGACAGCGGCTCCAGGTCGTCGTCACCTTCCATCGCGTCAAGGTCCGCCGAGGGATCCGTGGGATCCCCGGTGAACGGGTCGACCGGCTCATCCTGCACGCCTCCACCGTATCCCTGAACCGGGCGAGCCGTCGGCCCACCTGTCCGGTCCAGGCCAGTCCACTGAGTAGGATGAGATCGACGCGCGCGCGAGGAGACCTTTCAGTGGGCCATTCGTCCGACCTTCCCTCCGGCACCGTGACCACCAGCCACCGCCTGGGCGGTCCGTACCCCGAACGACCAGGAGGTGAGCAGGCGCTGCCGGTCGGGCTCACCTTCGACGACGTCCTGCTGCTGCCGGCCGAGTCCGATGTGGTGCCGAGCCAGGTGGACACCGCCACCCGGCTCACCCGCCGGGTCACCATGGCGGTCCCCCTGGTGTCCAGCGCCATGGACACGGTGACCGAGGCCCGCATGGCGATCGCCATGGCCCGCCAGGGCGGCATCGGCGTGCTGCACCGCAACCTGTCACCGGACGAGCAGGCGCTCCATGTCGACCTGGTGAAGCGGTCCGAGGCGGGCATGGTCACCAACCCGATCACCTGCTCGCCTGAGGACACCCTGGCCGAGGTCGACCAGCTGTGCGCGCGGTACCGCATCTCCGGTGTCCCGGTGGTAGACCCGGCCGGGCAGCTGGTGGGCATCGTGACCAACCGCGACATGCGCTTCGTCACCGACAGCTCGCTCCAGGTACGCGAGATCATGACGCCGATGCCGCTGGTCACGGCGCCGGTCGGGGTCTCCTCGGCGGACGCGCTGGCCCTGCTGCGCCGGCACAAGGTGGAGAAGCTGCCGCTGGTCGACCCCCTGGGCCGGCTGCGTGGCCTGATCACCGTCAAGGACTTCGCCAAGAGCCAGCAGTTCCCGCACGCCACCAAGGACGCGGCCGGGCGGCTGCGGGTCGCCGCCGCGGTCGGCGTTGGCGAGGACGCGTACAAGCGGGCCCGGCTGCTGGTCGACGCGGGCGTGGACGTGGTCGTGGTGGACAGCGCCCACGGGCACAGCCGCAACGTGGTCGAGATGGTCAGCCGGCTCAAGCGCGACGTGCCCGAGGTGGACGTGGTCGGCGGCAACGTCGCCACGTACGCCGGCGCGGCGGCCCTGGTGGCGGCCGGGGCCGACGCGGTGAAGGTGGGCGTGGGCCCGGGCTCGATCTGCACCACCCGGGTCGTCGCCGGGGTCGGCGTCCCGCAGGTCACGGCCATCATGGAGGCGGTACGGGCGGGCCGGCCGGCCGGCGTGCCGGTGATCGGCGACGGCGGCATGCAGTACTCCGGCGACATCGCCAAGGCGCTGGTCGCCGGCGCGGAGTCGGTGATGCTGGGCTCGCTGCTGGCCGGCTGCGAGGAGAGCCCGGGCGAGCTGGTCTTCGTCAACGGCAAGCAGTTCAAGACCTACCGGGGCATGGGCTCGCTCGCCGCGATGCAGGCCCGCGGCGCTGGCCGCTCCTTCTCCCGGGACCGCTACATGCAGGACGACGTGCTCAGCGAGGACAAGCTGGTGCCCGAGGGCGTGGAGGGCCAGGTGCCCTACCGCGGGCCGCTGAGCAACGTCGCCCACCAGCTCGTCGGTGGGCTGCGCCAGGCCATGGGGTACGTGGGCGCGCCGACCATCGAGCAGCTGCACGTCCGCGGCCAGCTGATCCGGATCACCGCCGCCGGCCTGAAGGAGAGCCACCCGCACGACGTACAGATGACCGTTGAGGCGCCCAACTACCACGCCCGATGACTGGCTTGTCTACCGTGGAGCACATGATGCGCGACGTGGTCGAGATCGGGCTGGGCAAGACGGCGCGGCGGGGCTACCACCTCGACGACGTGGCGATCGTGCCGACCCGGCGCACCCGGGACGTGGACGACGTGTCGACGAGCTGGCAGCTGGACGCGTACCGGTTCGCGATCCCCTGCGTGGCGCACCCGTCGGACGCGACCATGAGCCCGGAGTCCGCGGTGGCCCTGGGCCGGCTCGGCGGCCTCGGCGTGCTCAACGTCGAGGGGCTGTGGACCCGCTACGAGGACCCGTCGAAGGTCCTCGCCGAGCTGGCCGCGCTGGACGAGGACGCGCCGGCCACCCGCCGCCTGCAGGAGGCGTACGCCGAGCCGATCCGTCCGGAGCTGATCGGCGAGCGGGTCAGGCAGATCCGCAACAGCGAGGTGACCGTGGCCGTGCGCGTCTCGCCGCAGCACACCCTCGCGCTGGCACCGGTGATCCTGGACGCGGGCGTGGACATCCTCGTCATCCAGGGCACGATCGTCTCCGCCGAGCATGTGTCCACCGTGGACGAGCCGCTGAACCTCAAGGAGTTCATCGCCGACCTGGACCTGCCGGTGCTGGTGGGCGGGTGCACCAACTACCAGACCGCGCTGCACCTGATGCGCACCGGCGCGGCCGGGGTGATCGTGGGCGTCGGCGCCGACGACTGGTCGACCACTGACGCGGTGCTCGGCATCCGGGTGCCGATGGCCACGGCCATCGCCGACGCCGCCGCGGCCCGCCGGGACTACCTGGACGAGACCGGCGGCCGGTACGTCCACCTGATCGCCGACGGCCAGGTGCAGACGAGCGGCGACCTCGCCAAGGCGCTGGGCTGCGGCGCCGACGCGGTCATGCTCGGCGAGCCGCTCTCCCTCGCGGTCGACGCGCCCGCGGGCGGGGCGTGGTGGCAGTCGGTGGCCAGCCACCCGAAGCTGCCGCGGGGCGCCTTCGGCGTGGCCCAGGAGCCGCTGGGCACCCTCGAGCAGATCCTGTACGGCCCGGCCGACGCCCCGGACGGCCAGCTGAACCTCTTCGGCGGGCTCAAGCGGGCCATGGCGAAGTGCGGCTACCGGGACCTCAAGGAGTTCCAGAAGGTCGGCCTGGTCCTGGACCTCTGACGGCGACCGCTGCGACGGCCGCTGACGGCGCTCTTCGGCGATGACCTCTGTCGACGCGTCGCAGCCCGTGACCACTTCGTAGCTGGTTCGTGGCCGGAGCGTGCGTACCGTTGGGCCGTACCAGGGGAAAAGGGGGCCGGCGTGCGACGCGACGGACAGGGTCGGCCCGCGCTGGCGGTGCGGGCGACCGCGGCGGTGACCGTGCTCGCAACGGCCGTGCTGGCGGCGACGACCGCCGGGTGCACCCGCGACGGGCCCGGCAGCCGGCGGGGCGCCACGCCGACCCCGGCCCCGGCGGTGAGCCGCGACTTCCGGCCCGGCGCCACGGGCCTGGGCGACCCCTACTTCGCCGACCACGGCAACGGCGGGTACGACGTGGCGAGCTACGACCTCAAGCTCAGGTACAACCCGGGCACCGACCGGCTGGACGGGACCGCGACGGTCACCGCCACGGCAACAGCCGACCTGTCCCGCTTCAACCTTGACTTCGAGCGGCTCACCGTCATGGCCGTGACGGTCGACGGCGCCCCGGCCGAGTGGAGCTGGGCGCAGGGAGAGCTCACCGTCACGCCGGCCCGCGGGCTGCCGGCGGGTGGGCAGTTCCGGGTCGAGGTGACCTACGGCGGGGTGCCGCAGGCGTTCGGGCGGCCGGGCCTGTCCGGCACCGGCTTCCTGCACACCGCCGACGGCGCGCTCGCGCTCGGCGAGCCGGAGTCGGCGACCGCCTGGTTCCCCGCCAACGACCACCCGCAGGACAAGGCGACGTACGCCATCGCGGTGACCGTGCCGGCGGGCCTCACCGCGGTCAGCAACGGCGTGCCGGAGGGCTCCGCAACTGAGGCCGGCTGGACCACCTTCCGCTGGGCGGAGCGGGTGCCGATGGCGAGCTACCTGGCCACGCTCGCGATCGGCCGGTTCCGGGTCACCGAGGGCGTGCACCGCGGCAAGCCGGTCTACACCGCGGTCGCCACGTCCCTGCCGGCCGGCGCAGCCGACCGGGCGATGGCGCGTACCACTGAGGTCGCCGACTTCCTGGAGGGCCGGTTCGGGCCATACCCCTTCGAGGCGTACGGCGGGGTGGTCCACAACGAGCGGCGGATCGGCTTCGCGCTGGAGACGCAGAGCCGGCCGATCTACTCGCCGGCGTTCTTCGACCGGGGTGGCGACGGCACCTGGGTGGTCGCGCACGAGCTGGCGCACCAGTGGTTCGGGGACAGCGTCTCGGTGCGGCACTGGAAGGACATCTGGCTCAACGAGGGCTTCGCCACCTATGCCCAGTGGCTGTGGACCGAGCACCAGGGCGCGTCCACGGTGCAGGAGACCTTCGACCGGGAGTACGAGTCGGCGTCGGCCGAGGTGTGGCAGACCCCGCCGGGTAACCCGGGGGCGTCACGGATGTTCAGCGGCTCGGTCTACCGGCGCGGGGCGATGACGCTGCACGCCCTGCGGCGCGCCGTCGGCGACGAGGCGTTCTTCCGTACCCTGCAGACCTGGGCCGCGGAGCGGCGCAACGGCAACGGGGAGGTCGCCGACTTCATCGCGCTCGCCGAACGGGTCTCCGGCCGGCCGCTGCGGCCCCTCTTCGACGCCTGGCTGTTCGGCACCACCCGCCCCGCCCGGCCCTGACCGACTGTGGCGCGGACATGCCTGCGACCCCGGCGCGAAGCTCCCCGGCATGGCGTGGCCACCGCCGGTCCGGATAAGTGAGCTGCTCACGGGGCAAATGGCACACGAGCTGAGTTGACGGCCCGCTGAACTGGCGGCGAGGCTACTACCGTACTGACCGGAGATCATCTAGCATGGCTTCGAACATATATTCGAACAATGGAGGTGGGATGAGCAGCCCGTCAGGGGAGCAGGCTGCTGTGCTCGCTCTCACAAAGGC